>JAEEGH010008038.1_pt1 | contig 25104 bp, 18 predicted proteins | sample 9134181 | NCBI WGS metagenome assembly JAEEGH01 (sample SAMN16246544, study PRJNA631951) | gut metagenome | biome: gut microbiome; feature: rumen; material: DP-attached | host: Bos | place: Iran: Karaj | collected 2018-10
AGCCGTTACCGACTTCTATATGAACCACAAGAGCTCGTCGGACGCCGTTCACGGCTCATCGAAAGCCGTTTTAGCCGGCACCGACGTGGAATGCGGTTTCGACTACGCCTACAAGAGCATTCCCGAAGCCGTCAAGCGCGGTTTGCTCACCGAGGCTGAGGTCGACAAGCACGTCATCCGACTGCTTGAAGGCCGCTTCGACCTTGGCGAGATGGACGACCCGTCGCTCGTGGAATGGTCGAAGATTCCCTACTCTGCCATGGACTCCAAGGCGCACCGTCAGCTGGCACTCGACATGGCACGCCAGACCATCGTTCTGCTGCAGAACAAGGGCAACGTGCTTCCATTGCAGAAAAACAAGGAGAAGATTGCCGTCATCGGTCCTAATGCCGACGACAAACCGCTGATGTGGGGTAATTACAACGGAACGCCCAACCACACCGTCACCATCCTCGACGGCATCAAGGCAAAACAGAAGAAACTGGTGTCGTTTGCCGGCTGTGACCTGACCTACGACAAAGTGATGGACTGTCTGATGGCATCCAACTGCGCCATAGGCGGCAAGAAAGGACTGCGCGGAACGTTCTGGAACAATGTCAAGATGGAGGGTAAGCCTGTCACCACCCAGTATTACACCACGCCGCTGGCTGTCACCACTGCCGGTATGCACAACTTCGCCCCGGGCGTGAAAATCGAAGACTTCTCGGCCAAATACGAGACGGTGTTCACGCCGAAGGAGTCGGGCGAATATGTAGTGAACGTTGAGGGATGCGGCCACTTCGAACTCTACATCAACGGCGAGCGCAAGTTCGTGCAGCACACATGGCGCACCACACCGACACGCACGGCCATCCAGGCCGAGAAAGGCAAGTCGTACGACATCGAGGTTCGCTTTGAGTTCGTAAAGACATGGGGTGCCAACATGAAGATCAACATTGCCAAGGAACTCCAGATTGACTACCAAAAGGCAATCGCCCAGTTGAAGGGTATCGACAAGGTAATTTTCGTAGGCGGTATCTCTGCCGCCCTCGAAGGCGAGGAAATGCCTGTCAACATCGAAGGTTTCAAAGGCGGCGACCGCACGAATATCGAACTGCCAAAGGTTCAGCGCGACTTCCTCAAGGCACTGAAGGCTGCCGGCAAGACGGTCATCTTCGTCAACTGCTCCGGCTCGGCCATCGCCCTGCAGCCTGAAACAGAGAGCTGCGATGCCATCGTTCAGGCGTGGTATCCCGGCCAGGAAGGCGGTACGGCTGTTGCAGAAGTCCTCTTCGGCGACCTGAACCCCGGCGGCAAACTGCCCATCACCTTCTATAAGTCGACTGCACAGCTGCCCGACTATGAAGACTACTCGATGAAAGGCCGCACCTACCGCTATTTCGACGACCCGCTGTTTGCCTTCGGCTATGGCCTGAGCTACACGACGTTCGAAATCGGCGAGACCAAGGCCATTCCCTGCGACCCCAGCAAGACCCCCGACATGCTTTACACCCTGAACATACCGGTCAAGAACACAGGCTGTCGTGCCGGAACCGAGATTGTGCAGGTATATATCCGTGACCTGAGCGATACGGAAGGACCGCTGAAGTCGCTGCGCGGTTTCCAGTCGTTGAACATCGGACCGGGCAAAACCGCCGAAGCCCAGATACAACTTTCGAAAGAAAGTTTTGAGTTCTGGGATGCCGAGAGCAACACCATGCGCACCAAGCCAGGAGAGTACGAAATACTCTACGGTACCAGTTCACAACCCAGTGACCTGAAATCCATAAAGGTAAGCATCAAATAACTGCAAGCGGTCGGGCATCCAAATGAGGGTGCCCGACTTTTTTTTCATACAACAACCGACAAAAAACGATTTGCCAAACCTGCTTAAAAAAGGGAAACAGGACATACAATAAAGTGGGTATATCAAACGTTATTATTGAAATGTAAAAATAGAAATTACCCAAATACGAATAGTTATTAAAAATTACACTGAAAAAAATGAAGAAATCAATGACAAGACTGTTCATTATGCTCGTGGTTTCAGCTGCGGGATATTCTGCCCATGCCGAATCGGTCACCGACTCTCTGACCTTACAGGAAGTGGTAGTGACAGGAACACGTAATGCTACCGACGTTCGCCACCTGCCTATGACGGTGACAGTCATCGGACGGGAAAAACTTACGGAGCTATATCAGGCCAATGTGCTGCCCACGGTCATGCAACAGGTACCGGGACTCTTTGTCACCTCACGCTCAATGATGGGCTATGGCGTTTCCACGGGTGGCTCCGGCGGCATCAACCTGCGCGGTATTTCCGGCGGTGCTGGCCAGCTGCTCGTGCTCATCGACGGGCATCCTCAATATCAGGGCATCTACGGACATCCCATTTCCGACAGCTATCAGACGCTGATGGCAGAGCGTGTTGAAGTGCTTCGCGGTCCGGCATCGGTGCTCTATGGCTCGAATGCCATGGGCGGCGTGATGAATATCGTGACACGCTCTATGAAGGAAGACGGCATGAAGACCAGCGTTAATCTTGGCGCTGGCAGCTACGGCACCGTTCAGGCAGAAGCCTCCAACCAACTGCGAAGCGGCAAGTTCAGCAGCACCGTCTCGGCACAATACGGACGCACCGACAACCACCGTCCGCGAATGGGTTTTGAACAGTATGGCGGTTATCTGAAACTGGGTTACGATTTCAACGACCACTGGAATGCATATATCGATGCCGATATCACCCACTTCAATGCCTCCCACCCCGGCACAACGACCAGTCCGCTGTTCGATGCCGACCAGTGGATTACACGCGGCGTCATCTCAGCCGCACTCGAGAACCACTATGGATGGACAAGCGGTGCCATTAGCGCCTATAGCAATTTCGGGCGCCATAAAATTGATGACGGAACGGCCGACCCGACAAAACCTACCGCACGCTACTTCCGTTCGAAAGATGCGCTGACGGGCATTTCCTGGTATCAGAGTGCTCAGCTCTTTGAAGGGAACCGGCTGACCGTCGGCATAGACTACCAGAACATCTACGGCAATGCCTACTACACGTCAAAGGAGACGGGCGACGTGCTCGACACTCCCAACAAGCAGAGCGGACGTTCTTACCGTAACGAGATTGCCGGCTACGTGGATTTCCGCCAGGACCTGCTGTCGTGGCTCACCGTCGATGCCGGTATCCGTCTCGACCATCATTCCGTAACAGGCACCGAATGGATTCCGCAGGCAGGCCTCGTTATCCGTCCCGTCAGCACAGGCGAACTGAAGACCATGGCAAGCAAGGGATTCCGCAACCCCACCATGCGCGAGATGTATCTCTATCCCCCATCGAACGAGGAACTGGAACCCGAACGCATCTGGAACTACGAACTGTCGTGGCGCCATCGTATTGATGCTTTCAGCTATGGCCTGAACATCTTCTATATCAAAGGCGACAACATGATTCAGACCATTCAGCGCAAGAACGTTAATACGGGCGAGATTGAGAACTATGGCGCTGAGATTGAAGCCACATGGCGCGTCAACAGCAACCTTTCGCTCACCACCAACCACTCGCTGCTGCACATGGAGCACAAGATTGTAGCTGCACCAGAATATAAAGGATTCCTCGGAGCCAACTATCACAAGAACCGTTGGACGGCCATTGCAGGACTGCAGTTCATCAGCAACCTCTACACCGAAGTCGGTGACCAGGAAACCAAGGAAAACTTCTGTCTGCTGAATGCCAGCGTCAGCTATGCCCTGACAAAAGCCTGCTCGCTGTGGGTGCGTGGCGAAAACCTGCTGGCCCAGAGCTACGAAATCAACCTGGGCTATCCCATGCCGCGCGCGACATTCATGGGTGGTGTGAATCTGAATTTCTAATACATTAAACATGTAAACAACGAATTCAACGAATTATACGAATTGCTACGCTCGGATAATCGTGAAACCTGTGATATTCGTTTAATTCGAAAAATTAGTTGTTTAGTATTCGTTGTTTGATTTGTTACTTAACATAATAACCGTACACAACATGAAAAGACTTTTCATCCTATTGTTTCTCTGCTCGCTGACAGCAGTCATGGGAGCCGTCGAGGTGCCCCAAGTAACCAATGTGCTGAGCCGTGAGTCGATGTCGCTCAACGGCCAGTGGCACTACATCGTAGATGTGCAGGAAGAAGGCTACTACGACTATCGCATGAATCCGACGCGCTGGGGATTCTTCCGCAATGCCAAGCCGCAGCGGCCCGAAGACCTCATCGAGTACGATTTCGACAAGTCACCCACCATGCAGGTGCCCGGCGACTGGAACACACAGGACGAGAAACTCTTTTTCTACGAGGGCACGGTATGGTTCAAAACCAGTTTCCAGGCCCAGGTTCCCATCGAGAACTACCGCACGATTCTCTATTTCGGTGCCGTCAACTACGATTGCCGTGTATGGGTTAACGGTCACGAGGCAGGACATCACGTAGGCGGTTTCACGCCCTTCAACTTCGATGTGACCGAAATGTTGCAGAACGGAGAAAACACGGTCATCGTGAAAGTGGACAACAAGCGCAAGGCCGAGGCCGTGCCCACACAGATATTCGACTGGTGGAACTATGGCGGCATCACGCGCGACGTACTCCTTGTAAGGGTGCCGCCCACGTATATCGAGAATTTCAAGCTGCAGTTAGAGAAGGCTGATGCCAAAGCCCGCCAGCGTGAAATCACGATGACGGCACGACTGAACAAACCGATGGCTGGTCAGAAACTGACGCTGAACATACCTGAACTGAAGGTGAAGCAACAGTGCACGACCGATGCTGAGGGCGCTGCCCGTCTCACGGTTCGCGTGCCGGCAAAGCGACTCTCGCTGTGGAGTCCCGATAATCCTAAATGCTATCGGACAGAACTGTCACTCAACGGAAAAGCCGCCGACGGTTCTGCTGTCAGCGATTTTGTAGCTGACGAGATTGGTTTCCGCACCATCGAAACCCGTGGCAAGCAGCTCCTGCTCAACGGACAGCCCATCTTCCTGCGCGGCATCAGCATTCACGAGGAAAAAACTAATGGTGGCGGACGCGCCAATTGCACTGCCGATGCCCATACGCTGCTCAGCTGGGCAAAGGAACTTGGCTGCAACTTCGTCCGACTGGCTCACTATCCGCACAACGAGTATGCCGTGCGCGAGGCTGAGCGTATGGGAATCCTGGTGTGGTCGGAGATTCCCGTTTACTGGACCATTGCATGGAAAAACCCCGAAACCTATAAGAATGCCGAACGGCAACTGACCGACATGATTCGCCGCGACCAGAACCGTGCCAATGTGATTATCTGGTCGATAGCCAACGAAACTCCCCATTCCGCCGAACGCGACCAGTTCCTGGGCCGTCTGGCACAGCATGCGCGCAGCCTCGACACATCACGCCTCATCTCGATGGCCATGGAAGTTACCTCGGCCTCGAACTATAAGAACCGTCTGCAGGACAACATGAACGCCCACGTGGATGTGGTCTCGTTCAACCAATACATCGGATGGTATCGCGACGTGAACGACGCGCCGAAGATGCAATGGGAAATCCCCTACGACAAACCCGTCATTATCAGCGAGTTCGGTGGCGGAGCAAAATACGGTCTGCACGGACCCGCCAACCAGCGCTGGACCGAAGAGTTCCAGGAGAACCTCTATCGCCAGAACCTGCAGATGATAGAGAAAATCGACGGACTGGCAGGCACCACGCCTTGGATTCTGAAAGACTTCCGCTCTCCACGCCGTGTGCTCAACGGCATCCAGGACTACTACAACCGGAAGGGAGTCTTCTCCGACAAAGGTGAGAAGAAGAAAGCCTTCTACGTGTTGCGAGAATGGTACGAGGGAAAGAAATAACCAATATTCAACACAATAATCATTTTAACGATATGAAGAAAATCACATTCATCATGGCGGCACTGCTTGCAATAAGTCTGAGTGCCTGCTCACAGAGTAAGAAACCAGAACAGAAAAGTATGAAGACATTAGTAGCTTATTTCTCGGCCACAGGCGTTACCAAGGGTGCCGCCCAGCAACTGGCTCAGGCTGCCGGCGGAACGCTCTACGAAATCCAGCCCGAGCAGCCCTACACCGATGCCGACCTCGACTGGCGCAACAAGCAGAGCCGCTCGTCGGTAGAGATGCAGGACAAGTCTTCGCGTCCGGCCATCAAGGGCAAAGTGGACAATATGGCCGACTACGACATCATCTTTGTGGGCTTCCCCATCTGGTGGTACACCTGTCCTACCATCATCAACACCTTCATCGAGCAATATGATTTGAAGGGAAAGACGGTCATACCGTTCGCCACCTCTGGCGGTAGCGACATCGACAAGGCATGCAATGACCTGAAAGCCGCCTATCCCGACATCAACTGGAAACCGGGAAAACTGCTCAACGGAACAACGCAGGAAGAACTGCAGGAATGGGTAAAAAGCCTATAATATCCCGTTTCTTTCCTGTTTTTTGTAAAAGCTGAAACACATAAAAGGCCTGGCAGAACGCTTATCTGCCAGGCCTTTATTAGTTAGAAATAGCTGAAAAAAGTTATTTCTGCTTGATAGCTTCCATGATTTGTGCTTCCAGTTCTTCGCAGAGCTCGGGATTATCGCGCAGAAGCGCCTTCACGGCCTCACGACCCTGAGCAAGTTTGCTGCCTCCGTATGAGAACCAGCTGCCGCTCTTCTGGATAATGCCATAGTCGACGCCAAGGTCCACAATCTCACCAATCTTGGAGATGCCCTCGCCAAACATAATCTCAAACTCGCACTTGCGGAAAGGAGGAGCCACCTTGTTCTTCACCACCTTCACACGCACCTGATTACCGATGACGTCCTCGCCGTCCTTGATGCTGGACACACGACGGATGTCAAGACGTACGGATGCATAGAACTTCAGGGCATTACCGCCAGTAGTAGTCTCAGGGTTACCGAACATAACGCCAATCTTCTCGCGCAACTGGTTGATGAAGATGCACGTGGTGTTCGTCTTCGAAATGGTGGAAGTGAGCTTGCGCAAAGCCTGACTCATCAGACGAGCCTGCAGACCCACGGCCGAATCACCCATGTCACCCTCAATCTCCTTCTTCGGAGTAAGGGCAGCCACAGAGTCGATGACCACAATGTCAACGGCAGCCGAAGAAATAAGTTGGTCGGCAATCTGCAGGGCCTGCTCACCATTATCGGGCTGTGAAATCCAGAGGTTCTCCACATCCACGCCCAACTTCGCTGCATAGAAACGGTCGAAGGCATGCTCCGCATCGATGAAGGCAGCAATTCCGCCGGCCTTCTGTGCCTCAGCAATGGCATGGATAGCCAATGTAGTCTTACCCGACGACTCCGGACCGTAGATTTCTATGATGCGTCCCTTGGGATAGCCGCCCACGCCGAGCGCAGCATTCAGTCCGATACTGCCCGTAGGGATAACCTCCACATTCTCAACATGTTCGTCGCCCAGTTTCATGATGGAGCCTTTGCCAAAATCCTTGTCAATCTTGGCGATGGCAGCCTGCAATGCCTTCAGTTTCTCGCTTTGAGGGTTCTGAGCCCCCCCCTCTTCAATTTTCTTTGCCATATTCTTATTTTACATTTTTAGATTATTTCTTGCAAAGATACGAAAAGTTGAGAGCAAAACAAAAGAAATTATTCTTTTTTTTGCCGAGACGGAGTATATTCACGGAGGAACGACGTAAAGATACGAAAATTTCGGATAAATGAGAGTAAAATAAATAAATTTATTTTGCCGAATGTGAGAATTTTATGAAAAAGTTGAGAGCAAAACACGATTTAGTCCTTAAGCGGACAAAATCTTCTAATTGATTCTTTTTTTGTCGAAACAGAGTATCTTCACGGAGGAACGACATAAAAACACAACAAACCATAGCACTCTTTACATCATTGAAAAGTGCGTGAAAACGCTTATCGGGATCACCGAAATCAATAAAAATCGCTTATTGGAGTAACCTTTTTCAATCAAAATTTGGTTATTACAATAAACTTTTATAATTTTGCCGTTGAAAACAAGAGTAGTTAAGTATGGAATCTTTATTTAAAAAGCATCGTATATTAATCTCGCAGACAAGTACGGAGATTGTCCGCGAGTTGATGAGGTCTGTCAATTGGGAGAAACAACTTGTATCGATTCGTGGTTCACGTGGAGTTGGCAAGACAACACTCATGCGCCAGTATATCAAACAGAAATATGGTGTCAATGCAGGTGAGGCTCTCTATTGTGTGATGGACAGCATGTATTTTACCAGCCACACGCTTCTTGAAACGGCGGAGCGTTTCCATATTATGGGCGGAAAACACCTATTCCTCGATGAGGTTCACAAATACCCCACATGGAGCAAAGAGGTGAAAGAGATCATCGACCTTTGGCCTGACATGAAAATCACATTTACAGGTTCGTCGCTTATTCAGATTCTCAATGCCGATGCCGATTTGTCGCGTAGAGTGCTCAGTTACGACATGGCAGGCCTGTCGTTCCGGGAATACCTGCATTTTTACAAGAACATCGAACTGCCCGTTTACTCTATGGAGAAGATACTGAAAGATGCAGATGGCGTGTGCGATACAGTTTGCGCTCTTTGTCATCCACAGGCGCTGTTTGAAGAGTATCTCCGTGTAGGCTACTATCCTTTTTACGATGGCGATGAACAGGAATACTACAGTCGGTTAGAGAATGTGGTCAGTTTTATCATCGACCAGGAGATGACTCAGTTTTGCGGAGTGGAGGCTTCCTATACCCGCAAACTGAAGGCCATGATGCTGTTTCTGGCCAACAACCTTCCCTACGATGTGAATATAGCCAAACTTTCCTCCTATTTGGAAATCAACAAGACCACGGTCCTGAGTTATCTCTCAAGCATGGAAAGAGCAGAATTGTTACACTTGCTCTATGCCGATAATAAATCAGTAACCAAGATGCAGAAGCCAGACAAGATCTATGTCCATAACCCAAACATGCTTTTTGCTCTTGGAACAGAACAAAACGTCGGCACCCTGAGAGAGTGCTTCGTCGTGAATCAACTTTCGGTAGGCCACACAGTGGAATACCGAAAGACCCAAGGCGATTTCCTGATAGATGGCTGCATTACCCTCGAGGTTGGAGGAAAAGATAAGTCATTCGATCAGATAGCCGACATTCCAGACTCATATATCCTGGCCGACTCTATGGAATTCCCGGTCGGCAAGAAGTTGCCTTTATGGCTTGTAGGCCTATTGTACTGAGGTCCCACACTCGGTAAAGATAGTCTGCAATTTCGCCACGCCTGACTTTTTTCAGCTTTTTTCTTATATATATTTTCCCGTTTGAGGGTGTAAGGGTGCTAAAAGCCCGATAAACACTGGGCTTGCACCCTGTTTTGGAGGGTGTCAAGGGTGACAGGAGGGTGTAACCCCCACCCCAGCCCTCTTTAAGGGAGAGAGTTAATACCTACGTGCCTTGATTAGAAGCCCAATAAGACTACAACTCTGTGAAATCCGTTTGCTCAGCGTGAGAACAAACATAATTTTCTAGAGAATTTATTCCTTCCGATGATAGTTTGCAGCCCTTCCGATGATGTTTTGGCGAAAATTCTCTAGAGAATTTTCAACGCTAACCCAAACCCTAACCCTAACAATAAACTCCCTCCCTATTCAGGGAGGGCTGTGGTGGATATACTCCTTACACCCTTATGACACCCTTGACACCCTCTGAATAAGGGTGCAAGCCCAGTGTTTATCGGGGTTCCGCACCCTTACACCCTTAAAACGAAAAATTCTATACCAACAAACTTTAAATCAACAGTTCATTTAGCGAAAGCAAGTCCCCTTGATCGTCTTTTATTCAATCAAACTTGTCCTCGTTTCTTTTAAGAAATGGGTGCTCCTCATTTTGAAGAACACCCATTTGCGAATTGTTATTACTAAGAAGAAAAGTTACTTAACGACCTTCTTGCCGTTCCGAATCACAATACCCTTATACTGCGCATTCACTTTCTGGCCTGCAAGATTGAATCTCGCTGGGTTGCCGTCGGCCCTAATGTCGGCCTTGGGTGAAGCGATGCCCGTATTGACTTTAGGCAACAGATAGATTCTCGAAATCTTCACGGTTGCCGGACTGTTAGTCTGCAGGGCTATTTGGGTCACATTGGTGACATCCTTTCCGGCAAAACCCAATTCTATCTTATTCGCACCGGGCTGTTCTTGGCTGGAGAGGTCTCCGTTGGCTGTCTGTGCCAGTATCTGTGTAGTCACGGTGGTGGGCTCGGCGAACTCGAATACAATCTTGCTATACGCCGACCAGTCGGCACCACCTAACCAGCAGGCCAGTCCGCCCCATTCTACGGCATTGAAGATGAGGGTTCCGTCGCTTCCTGCTGTGACGCTCTCAGCCGAGTTCCAGCAATAGCTAAAGCGGTTGGTGATGTCGACAGGATCGGCAACATTTTCGTCGACTTCGATGGTCAGTGTGCCCTGCCCATAAGTCAAGGCATAATTCTGCGCTTCGCCGCCACTCACCGTAATAGGATAGGTTCCTGCGGGCGATGATTGCGTGGCTGTGGTCTTTGCTACGGGTTTCGTAGTGAATGCCGTTGCCTCCGTGTCGCTGTTTTTGAATCCGCTATAGGTCAGCGTGAACGCTGGGATGGCATCGCCCTCGGTAATTGTCTCGTTCTTCACGCCAACCGTCAGCGGAGCTTTCGTGATGGTCAGCGTTCCTGCCACGTAGGTAACCTGTTCGTTTGTCACCGTTCCTTTTGTCACCGTGATGGGATAAGTTCCTACGAGTGAAGTCTTCGTGGCAGTTGTTGTCAGACTTGGTGTGCCATTCAGTTCTGCTCCCTCGCTCTTATAGGTCAGTGTAGGAACGTTGTCGCCATAGGTCATTGTCAGATTGTTGGCAATGATGGTGACTGGTTGCACCGGTTCTTTCACCGTAATGCTATATGAAACATCTGCACTCGTCCTGCTCACGGCCAATGCTGTTGCCATGCGAACGGTATTGAGGCTTCCGCTGAAGGTGCCTGCTTGCTGCCCCACAGTGACGGGCAGTCGCAACAATGTGCCGTTGCCAATAAGTCCCAAATCTGTGTGGTAGAGCACAATGAGGTGGTCGCCATTGTCTAATGTCTGGACTGATAGTGTGTGGCCGCTGGCGGCCTCACCCTTTGCGATGGAACTCTCGTTGAGCGTAATACCCTGCGGCAATGCAAGGTTGAACTGCAAGGCAGTTACTTTGTTCATGTTGCTGGAACTGACCACCAGTTCTGCCTGTTCACCCACATTCACTTCAACAGGAGCAACGCTGAGTCTTTGGGCTGATGCACCACTAACTATCGCCATCAGTGCAACTATGATTTGCAATATCCTGTGTTTCATCTTTATTTTTATTAAGTATTCAACTTAACTTATTTTTTTATTGTTATTCCTCCTAATGCACGTGCTTCAGTAGAAAGTTTGAAAATATTATATGTAACACCTTGGAATTCAACAGTCTCTCCACTTAGATAATCATTGTCACATTTCATTCCCATATCATCATAAAGATGCAACGATGATCCTACAGGTAAAGCAATATACCATTCTGCACGTCTTGTCGGGTTATCTGCTATATTGTTTTCTGTTGTACTGAATTCATAGCCCGCGTCAATAGAAGGACCAGTATATCTCCAACCTGGGGAAGTAGAAAGATCATCTACGATTGTTGAATTAGTTGAAGGATGATCCTGTCCTACATACCAATAATATTTAGTTTCACCGGCTGTTGCGCTACCATTCTTCATGATCTCAATAACGGCCACGATATCGGCAACATCTACCTTGCCATCACCATTCACATCGCCCTTCAGCGGTGTACCACTCTGTGCAAATGTGCACACACTCATCAGCAGCATTGCTGCAAAAGTAAAAATACGTTTCATTGCTTTTTAATTTTTGGATTTATAATTATTTACAAGTTTCCTTAGTTTATCAACATCTTGTTTGATGGCATTGATCAGGTATGAGATAGTGACCTCATCTTAATAATCCTTCGTCTAAAGACTTGATATTACCTTTGCAAAGATAACATATTTTATATTATGATGCCTCGTTCGTTCCAGTCCTTATGTTAGTCCTTTTTGATATAGTTTGGTCCATTTTTTAGTCCATTCAGTCCATTTTTTAGTCCATTTAGTCCATTTCCGGAAATATGAGCATTTAATATTATAGAGGTATGCAGAAAAATTCTTATCTTTGTGCCGCCAAACGGAAAGATCTTGCCAACGAGCGCAAAAGAAGTTGCTTCATTTTGCCGAGTGCAGCTAAATCTTATGCAATGGCAAGCAGACAGATGCATATATTGCTATCATGAATCAAATACAACAAGAGCAGGCTTTAGCCAAACTCCGCGAACTGATTGAAGGAGTTATAGAAAGGAAGATGAAGACCCCCAAGGACTTCGAGTACCTTTCTGAATGTATATTCGATAAATTCCATGAGAAAATATCTCCAACAACCCTGAAACGCCTTTGGGGCTATCTGTCCGAAACAACCACCCCGAGAAAAACTACGCTTGACATTTTATCCATGTTTGTCGGGTATGTCAATTGGAAAGACTTCTGTAAGAAAAATCCAATTGAGAAAAAACCTATAGTGGAAAAGACAATTGAGGAAGAGACTATCGAGGAAGAGCCCATTGGGAAAGAAGAAAAAATTCAGAAAAAACGATTGAGCCCTTCCTTACTTTACTCCGCCATAGCTTTTTTGCTGATAGGTATCATAGCTGGCGTTACATATCATGTGTTTAGTAAATCACCTGAAAAAAGCAGTACATACACGTTAAAAATTGGTGATTCTTTTAGTTCACCTCACGAATACCTCAAATTGTTTGGTATTCATGCAAAGGAAAAGCTTTGGGGGCAGATTCTTCCCCACCATCCCAACATTTCCGTATGGGGACCAGATTATCACAATAAAGAATGGCATAATGAAGGTGACAAATCGAAGATGATGCCAACCATTACCGAGTATTGGAAGCCAGAAGGGGCAGATAGCGCAAGAATCGTTGAACGAAATATCGATCAGTTTAATCACTGTTCTCGTCTGAATGAGATTCGGATTACATTCATGAAGAACCTGATAGACACCAACTATGTGTTCCTTGGTGTCTATCGATTGTCGTTGGAATTGTCAGACAGTACCAAAGTAATATGGGAACGCGTTGCTAATGAATGCGATCTCAACAATCTGGATTATCTGGAGGAGCTGCGCAATTAAGTGGTAAGAGGTAAGTGGTATGGAAACCACTTACTTCTTACAATTCCAAGTCGCCATCGTGAATTTCGTGCCACGGCAGACCTTGCTTGTTGAGTTGCTCAAGGAACGGATCGGGGTCAAACTCCTCCACGTTGAAGACACCGGGCTTGCGCCAAAGTCCCTTGAAGAACATCATAGCACCTATCATGGCGGGTACACCGGTGGTGTAGCTCACGCCCTGCATGCCTGTCTCTTCATAGGCGGCACGATGAGAGCAATTATTATATATATAATAGGTGTGCTCCTTGCCGTCCTTCAGTCCACGGATGCGACAGCCGATGGAGGTCTCTCCCTCGTAGTTTTCGCCGAGGTCTTGCGGGTTAGGCAATACTGCCTTGAGGAACTGCAAGGGTACAATCTTCACTTTGACGGTGCCTGTACCATCGGCTAGCGGGGCCTCGTATTCCACTTCATCGATACGGCTCATGCCGATGTTCTGTATCACCTCGAGGTGCTTCAGATACTGCTGTCCGAAGGTCATCCAGAAACGGGCGCGCTTGATGGTGGGATAATTAATGACGAGCGACTCTATCTCCTCGTGGTGAAGCAGATAACTGTCACGCGGACCAATGCCGGGATATGTCAGGTCTTTATGTATCTCCAGCGGTTCTGTCTCCACCCATTGTCCGTTCTCCCAGTAAAGACCTTTCTGGGTTATCTCGCGGATATTGATTTCTGGATTGAAATTGGTTGCGAAAGCCTTGTGATGGTCACCGGCATTGCAGTCAACGATGTCGAGATATTGTATTTCGTCGAAGTGATGCTTTGCTGCATAAGCGGTGAAAATGCTTGTAACACCAGGATCGAAGCCGCAGCCGAGGATAGCCGTCAGTCCAGCTTCGCGGAAGCGGTCACGATAGGCCCATTGCCAGGAATACTCGAAATGTGCCTCATCTTTAGGCTCGTAGTTGGCAGTGTCCATATAGTTGCAGCCACATGCCAGACAGGCCTCCATGATGGTGAGGTCCTGATAAGGCAAGGCAAGGTTCAACACCAACTGGGGCTTGTACTCATTGAAGAGAGCTTTCAGCTGCTCCACATCGTCGGCATCCACCTGGGCGGTCTTGATGTCCATCGTCAGGCCCTTCTTGTGAATAGCTTCCACGATGGCATCGCACTTCTCCTTACGGCGGCTTGCAATGATAAACTCGTCGAACACATCGGCGTTCTGTGCAATCTTATGGGCAGCCACGGTAGCCACGCCACCGGCGCCAATCATCAAAATTCTGTTCATCTTTTTCTATAGTTTATTAGATTTTGTTTTTATGAATTTCATTCATGAATTTCGGCTGCACTCAGCATAGACCAAGCAAGCTTGTCTCTGCCTTCGTTTGCACGAAATTTCATCTCCAGATTCTTATCCGTCACTTGGTCACTCTCCCGCTCTATCTGCCAACTGGAGCCATCGCCGTTGGTCACATAGATGAGATAGGAAGGATAGACGCGCGTCTTTCCATTGGCGATGGTGCGCTTCAGGAAGTCGCAACGCACATGGCGGGCATCCATCTTAGTGACTTTCAACCGGTAACTTACCTGCTCATAGTCGGGCGTTTTCTGCAGGAAGGCAGCCTTCGACTGCTGCACCTTTTCCTTCGACATCTTCATCCCATAATAATCCACATTGGGTGCGTAGTCTAACTGGAAATCATCAGTCTTGCGAAGATTGTGGAGATTATCCCAATTCTTCAAATAAGCGCGAAAGAGTTGCACTTTGACTTGGGAATCTGACGCAGGTTCCGGCTCATTCAGAGAAGGCGAATGCCCTGACAGGCTCAGCAAAGCCTTGGCCTCATCAGTGAGCAGATGCAAGATATCGGCATATTTCAGAAAGGCATAGGGATACTCTCCCGTCTCTTCATACACGTGGGGCACCACGAATGAATAGTTGCCAAAATCGAATCTCACACCGTCTTTCAGAAACAGCGGAGCGAATGGCATCGGCGGTGTTCCCGCCAGATAGAGGTCTGCTCCTTCTTTACCGAATTTCTCTACCAACTGCTTGTCAAGTACTTTCTTCAACTGCCGCACGGAAGTGAACATCTCCCAACCTAGGATACGCCCGTCGGTCTTACAAACCGAAATGTCAATGATGTTGGCGCTCGACGTGGCATTACCCACCTGAAAAGCGTCCCAACTATAGGTGAATGAAGCGATGCGGTTGCTCTCGTATTCCTTTTTCACACGGTAGTTGAAGAACCAGTTTCCTTCCTCTGCCCCATCCTCGGCGAAACGTTTCATCTCCTCGACAGAATTCGCTTCCCTGAAGTTGGCCTCCACACGCTCCATCAGTTGCTTACCCGTGATAGTCTGACCGTTGAAATGCCGGGAGATAAACAGTTCATAGAGCCAGCGCTGCAACGTTCTGGCAACAGGGGTGTTGCCATCGGGATAATCGGCATCGATGGTGAGCCGTGCCTCCATATTCTTCCATTTTGCAGTCACCTTGTCGATGTCGTATTTTACAATCGGCAATTGTTGTGCCTGGGAAGAAACACCCCAACAAAGAGTAACTATAAGAAATATGACTTTTAATTTCATTTTTATCTTTAAGTTTAGAGATTAGGGATTAAGGCTTTCTAACTCTGCTGCCTTGATGCCCAAAGCCTGCATCAGCGAATAGCCCAGTATCTCCTGACGGAAATTGCCGCCTATCATAGGTTGCATGGCAAAAAGCGTGATGCGCTTGTCATCACCGGCACGGCGGAGCAGCTGGCGCAGACGGTCGTAACAGTCACCATCCTCTGAATTGGGAACCACCATCAGTCGTTTCACCTCCTTGGACTCCATGGCTGACTGCACCACATCAAGGAGCAGGTCGTCCTTCGTCGTAACCTGTTCTACGGGAACTGCCGAAAAGACGAACTCTCCAAGATGGTCCTTGAAAGCCTTGCCGTCCAGATCATTGTACATAGCAGGAACAAAATTATCGAAACCTCTGGAGTCTTTCTCATGAATAAGCACCACGGAAACGTTCCCTTCCGGGTTTCCCTCAGGAGAAATCCCTCCGTCAAGTGCCAGGCAGTCAACCCAACGCGCCATATCGGCAGCCGGTATTTTCCGCCCCAGCATCCGTTCAAAGTTTACGATGAGATTAAATGCCACGCGGTCAACATATTCTGCATCCACCACAATGACATTCTCACTCCAAAGTGCAGTTTTCTCCTCTTGAATCATTCTGTTTTTCTTAATACGTTTGCAAAAATACAAATTATTCTTGAATTATGATTTGATTTTTGATAATAATTGTACCTTTGCATCCGCAAAAAAAGAAGAAACAGAAAATGACAGACATCATCATATCTCGAAAACGATGGATTATTATGCTCATATCGCTGACGATGAGTCTTTCCATCAATGCACAAGAGAATGCGAATACCCGACAAGCGCGCCAGATATTCGACAAGACATATAATATGGTATTCGGCCCTCAAGGTTGCAACCTGACCTACGCCGTGAATATCGTCGGGGTGTATAAGACCGAAGGCACTATCTGGATGAAAGGCAACAAGCAGAAATTCACGGAACCCAGGTTTTCGGCATGGTCCGACGGAAAGGATTTCTACCGCGTGGACAAGAAAAAGAAAACGATAGAAATCCACAATCCCCACTCTGCCAAACGTGACAAATACGCCAGCAAATTCAAGTTTGTCGCCGACAACTACATTTACCATATCACGGCCAAGGGCAATGACTTCATCATCACGCTCGATGCCAAGAAAGGCGTGGATGGCGTAAAGCATGCCAAATGTGTCATCGACAAACGCACACGGGAGCCTAAGAGTCTGAAAATAAAAGTGATGCTATTCTGGTGTACGGTGAAAATCAGCCATTTCCACAGCGGGATTAACGATGAAAGTATCTTCCGATTCCCCAGTCAGGACTACAAGGGATATGAGGTCATCGACAAACGGCCCGATTAAAGAATGGCAAAAGTTTGGGAAGAAAAATCAAAAAATATTGTTGCCGTCTCATTAAAAAACTTTATCTTTGCAGCATAAAACAAATTAAATACAAACTACATCATGAAAAGTATTCTCGAAGGAAGACCTGCACTTGAAAAAGAGGTCATGAAGATTGCAGAGGTAGCCGGCTATCTCTGGCAGAACGGTTGGGCCGAGCGCAACGGTGGTAACATCACAGTAAACATCACCAAGTTCGTGGACGATGAAATCCGGCAGATGCCCGCCATCAGCGAGGTGAAGCAGATTGGCGTCACACTGCCTTTGCTGAAAGGCAACTATTTCTATTGCAAAGGAACGGGCAAGCGCATGCGCGACCTGGCCCGCTGGCCTATGGACAACGGCTCTGTCATCCGCATCCTAGACGACTGCGCCTCGTATGTCATCATTGCCGACAATCCCGTACAGCCTACATCGGAACTGCCCTCTCACCTCACCGTGCACAATCACCTCATCGAGAAGGGTTCAGCCTATAATGCCACGGTTCACACCCACCCCATCGAGCTGGTTGCCATGAGTCATAATGCTGCATTCTTGAAGAAAGACGTGCTCACCAACATTCTGTGGTCGATGATTCCTGAAACAAAGGCTTTCTGTCCGCTAGGCTTGGGTATCATTCCCTACGAGCTGCCTGGCAGCAACCGTCTAGCCGATGCCACACTGGCTCAGCTCGACGACTACGATGTGGTGCTCTGGGAAAAGCACGGCGTTTTTGCACAGGGTCTCGACGTGATGGATGCCTTCGACCAGATTGACGTGCTCTCGAAGAGTGCCAAGATTTACATCGATGCCAAGTGCATGGGATTCACGCCCGAAGGCATGAGTCAGGAGCAGATGAAAGAAATGTCGGTTGCCTTCAACCTTCCGAAATAAGTATTGACATTCTTCGCTTAAACATAAAAAAATCTTCAGAAACTCGGATTTCTGAAGATTTTTTATTTCACCTTTTTATATATAATCAGATGTTTTCGCCGTAACGCTCTTTCGTGATTTGTGCCAAAGGCTTGCAACGGGTATTCGGACATCCGATGAATCCCACAATCAGCGAGATGGTCAGCAGGGCAATCATGCAATAGGCTGCAATGGTGAAGCCTTCGCCGTTCTCACCGTAGATAAAGGTGAAGATAAGTCCCCACAAGGCGGACAGGCCACGAACGATGAAGAACATCAGTCCCTGAGCACCGGCACGGAACTTGGCAGGGAACAACTCTGAACCCCACAGCGCATAGAAAATCTGCGGAGAAGTACCACCCTGAACACCCCAGAGAATGGCAAAAGCCCACAGACCGGCAGGACCGCTCACACCAATGGTGACGATGACAAGCCAGGCCGAAATGGCCACCAGCAGACCAAAGGTATAGATAGCCTTATGGGAGGTCTTGTCGATAAACTTCGAAACGATGAATGTAACGCCCACGATGATGGCCCATTGGATGCAGTTCATCCAGTTGGCCTGCTCGTTGCTCACGCCACCTGCCGTCTCATAGATATGCGGCTGGAAGAATCCCATCACAGAGGCCACGAGGTTCCATGTCAGATAGATAGTAGCCAGGAAGATGACCGTGCGAACAGCAATCTTGTTGGAGAAAAGCACCTTGATGTTATCCATGAGACCGGCTTTCTGACTATCAGCGTTCTGAGCGGTAAATTCCGAGCTCTCCTGCAGACCGCGCTGCAAGTTCCAGGCAATGAAGGCTACCACGAACAGCGAGAAGAACACCACACGCGATGAGAATACGTTGGTGGCTTGTTCCGACAATCCGCTGCCACCAATGGAATGAGCCAGACTCTCCACCCATCCGAACAGATAACCGCCCGGAGCGAAAAGCATACCTAAAAGCAGAATCACCATCGGACCAATGCCCCACGACATCTGCGAGATACAGATATTGCGACCGCGGTTGTTGTTCTCGGAACTCTCAGAGATATAAGTCCAAGAAGCGGGAACACCAACACCCACGGAAATACCCGTAATGAGGAATCCGCAGAGCAGCATGGGGTAGTTGACTGAAAACATCACCGTCAGCACGCCGAGCATATAGACCAGCAGGTTGTAGGTGAAGATGAACTTACGTCCATACTTGTCGGCTAGGAAACCGCCGATGATGGCACCCACGGCAGCACCCAGACAGTTGGCGCTGATGAAATTGAGCCAGCCGAGGTGAACCTCGCTCAGTCCCAGATAGTTCTGCCACAGCGTCAGGCCAGATGCTCCGGCAACAATTGCTCCGGCATCAAGATAATTGGTAAGAGACACGGCTATGGTGCTCTTCAAGGAAGACCCACCGGACCCTCCTCCCTGCCCCTCCCTATGAGGGAGGGGAGTAGATTCCTTCTTTATATTACTATTCATTTATATTCTATATTTAAAATTAGCTGTTGTAAAACCCTTCATGGTAACCACTCCCCGCCCTATAGGGAGGGGCAGGGGGAGGGTCTTTATTTTATCTGCAGACTACGTCACACTCAATGTTGAAAATCTTGGCAACTTTCAGTATGGTGTCGATATGACGGCCAACGGCAGCAGCCATGTGATGCGTAGGACCAGCCTCGCTCCACTTGTTCACGAATTCGCGACAAGGCAGCGAGAACTTCGTGCGCATGTTGGTATCACCAAACATGAAGATAGGACCTTCCTCGTTGACGCCCTCTGCCACCACGAACTTGAACACACCGTTCTTGTCCTGTGTGATAGCCAGATAGGTAACATCGCCCGTGGGAGGATAGAACTGAGTGAGATAGCCGCCGCCGGTCTTGCCGTGGAACACGGGCACAATCTTCATCGTTGGCTTGTGAGCCTGAGAGATGTCGAAGTCGCCGGAACCAGAGTGACCGATGATGCAGATGTCCTTCGGGAAGTCGATGGAATACATCTCGGCCAGCGTGCCTGTTCCCGAGATGGTCTTCAGAATACTCATGGCCATAGCTGCCTACATGTCACCTTCAACGGCACAAGCTGTATGCTGCTTGATAAGCATCGAGAAGGCAGGAATCAGCATGGAGTCGAGTTTTCCGGCAACACCCTGGGCAAAACCAGCATAGTGAGAGGCAATCATGCCGAGTTTCTCGTCCTTCACCCATTGCTCGAAAGCCACCACATATTTGGCCATGTCCCATACTTTCTCAATGGTACCGCCGCCTTCAATCTCGAAGGTGTCGAGGATATCCTGAGCCTTGGCGCGGATAGCTTCCTCGTCGGTGATATCATCGGCAATAGCCCACATCTGCTCCCAGTCGAACTGCTTGGTATAGACAAACATACGGTGATAGAGGTTCGTCTCGTCGATATAGAGGTCCATCATACCGGGATAGGGACGGCCAATCTGTGCGATATTGGTATCGCGGAAACGGCGACGCACCTGAGCAGCACGGCACCAGTCCTCGATTTCAGCCTGAACCTGAGGGTCTCCGCCTTCAACCACGCCCGTGATAACAGCCGAACGCTTGCCGGCACGGTTCAGGTCGGCCACCATCTCACCAATGGCACCGCAGGCATACAACTCGCCCAGCCAGATGGGAATATCGGTCTTAGCGTAATCGGGAGCCAGCTTCTTCTGCACATTCACGATGACCACAGGCACATCGAGGTCGCGCACGGCAGGCAACATATTATAAGAGGTGCAATAGGTGAGCATCTGCAGGATAACGAGGTCTACATCGGCAGCGCGGAACTTATCACCGGCCTCCATAGACTGTTCCTTGGTGGTCACCATTCCGCCATCAATGATTTCGATAGTTGCGGGCAATGTTTTCTTGAATGCAGCATACTGAGCCTCAAACTCAGGAACGAGTTGCGGGAACTGCGGCAGGTATGCTCCAAGTGCGATGGAGAACACGCCCACCCTTGCTTTTGTTTCAACTAATGGTTTGCTCATAATTTTTATGGTTTTTGTTAATAATAATCGGGTAGCCGGATAGCCGGATGATTAGTAACCGGATAGCCGGTTAGCTGTTCAGCCTTTCTTGGCCACAATCTCCAGATACTTCTTGTAGGCGGCATCCCAGACGGTTTTGTCTTCGGGCTCATACTTAACGAGCTCCAGCGAATTGGCAATAATGCGGCGCATGTCCCAGATGTCCTTCACAGCACCCACGGCCTTGGCCTGTACCATAATGTTACCAAGTGCGGTACCTTCCTGCGGGCCAGCCAGCACCGTCACGCCCGTTGCATTGGCCGTGAACTGGTTCAGATATTTATTCAGCGAACCGCCACCGATGATATGGAGCACTTCGATGGGGAACGATGCCATCTCCACGAGATAACCGAACACCTGTTTGTATCGCAGGGCCAGCGAATCGAAGATGCAGCGGCAAATCTCAGCTGGCGTCTCGGGCACATACTGGTCGGTATCCTTACAATACTGACGGATAGCCTCTATCATCGAGGCAGGATTGGCAAAGAGTGCATCATCGGGATTAATCAGCGAGCGGAAAGCCTCCACCTGCATGGCCGAACCCTGCAGTTCGGGATGCGACAGTTTCTGCACTTCTTCGGGCCATTCCTTGCGGCAACGCTCATAGAGCCACATGCCACAGATGTTCTTCAGGAATCGGGTGGTTCCCTCAACGCCTCCCTCATTGGTGAAGTTGCGCTCATAGCTCAGGTCGTTGATGATGGCATCCTTGGTCTCAATACCCATCAGACTCCAGGTACCGCTGGAGAGGTAGGCGAACCTTTCATCCTTAGCAGGAACGGCAGCAACGGCAGAGCCTGTATCATGACCGGCAACGGCAATCACGGGAATGGCTTCCAGGCCTGTCATCTTCTGCACTTCATCAGTCAGCACACCGATGACGGTTCCAGGATTTACCATCTTACCGAACTTCGAACGGCTCAGTCCGATGGAGGCCAGAAGACGCTCGTCCAGTTGTTTGGTCCTTGGGTCGAGCAGCTCCGAGGTCGAGGCAATGGTATATTCACAGACCTCGTTGCCAGTGAGCATCCAACTCAGGGCATCGGGCATGAACAAGATCTTCTTGGCATGCTGGAAGGCAGAATTCTGCTCACGCTTCATGGCGTAAAGCTGGAAGATGGAATTGAAGTTCATCAATTGGATGCCTGTCACGTCATACACCTCTCTTTTGGAGATGACGTGCTTCAGGTAGTCGTCCATCGCATCAAATGTAATAGGATCGCGATATGCACGCGGGTTCCTTAATATAGCGTTGTCCTCACCGATGAAGACAAAGTCCACGCCCCAGGTGTCGATACCTATCGAGGTGATTTCCAGACCACGCTGGGCAACCTCCTTCAGACCGCGGATGATCTCGAAGTAGAGGGCATAGATGTCCCAGTAGAAGTGTCCGCCTTGCTCAATGAGGTTGTTGGGGAAGCGGGTGACCTCCTCCAATTCAAACTTTCCGTTTTCTATTTGGCCGATGATGGTTCTTCCACTGGTGGCTCCCAAATCGACTGCAAAGAAGTATTTCTTTTTTTCCATGTCTTGTTCTGTATTTGATTAGCAGTTTTGTTCTTTGTCGCTGCAAAGGTACGAAGAAATGGGGATGCGTAACATCATTATTTGATTTTTGGACATGAATATTTGATAATTAGGTAAAATAATCTTTCATCTTCATACTTCATTCTTTTTTATTTTGTACCTTTGCACTCACAATAGAAACATTTAAAAAAGATCAAGTCAAATGTCAACATTAACGGTTATGATTGTCACGGTCTTCTGTATAGGCTATCTTTGCATAGCGTTGGAAGGCGTGACGAAAATTAACAAGGCAGCCATTGCGCTGCTGATGTGTGTCTGCTGCTGGACACTGCTCATGATGGGTCCGGCAGCCTACTATCCGACCATCCCTGGTGAACAGGTTGTACACCACATTGCGGAGGTTATTGAGCATCATCTTGGTGATGCGGCAGGTACACTCTTCTTCCTCATGGGTGCCATGACGATTGTGGAGATTGTCGACTCCAACGGCGGCTTCAACTTCGTACGCGATGTCATGAAGACCCGCTCCAAGCGTAAGCTCATGTGGCGAATGGTCTTTATGACCTTCTTCCTCTCTGCCATCCTCGACAACCTGACGACCTCGATTGTGATGATCATGGTGCTCCGCAAACTGGTGCAGAGTCGTGGCGACCGTCTCATCTATGCGGCGCTCGTCGTCATCTCGGCCAACTCTGGAGGTGCCTTCTCCCCGATTGGCGACGTGACGACTATCATGCTGTGGATCAAGGGTGTGATTACCACGCAGGGCGTTATTACCGAGATCTTCATTCCTTCTCTGGTCTCCATGCTCGTCCCGGCCTTCATCTTGCAGTATCAGCTGAATGGCAAGTTCGATAAGTCGCAGAACCTGCCGAAGGCTGAGATCAGCACCTTCACGAAGACCCAGCGCGATGTGATTTTCTGGTTGGGCGTCGGAGGTCTCTGCTTCGTTCCTGTCTTCAAGACGCTGACTCATCTCCCGCCGTTCATGGGTATCCTGCTCATCCTTGGTATTCTCTGGACGGTGACGGAGGTCTTTCATTATAACAACAAGACGGCTGAGGATGATACGATGGCCAAACGTGTCTCCGACCTGCTTTCCAGGATCGACCTCTCTACGATCATGTTCTTCCTGGGCATCCTGATGGCAGTTGCCGTATTACAGGAGGTGGGTGTGCTTGCCATGTTGGGCAAGGGACTCGATGCAACCTTCGAAGGAAATCATTTCCTCGTGACGGGTATCATCGGTGTACTCTCTTCCATTGTCGACAATGTGCCTCTTGTGGCTGGCTGTATGGGTATGTATCCTGTCGCCGCAGCTGGAGATATGGCTGTCGACGGCATCTTCTGGCAGCTCCTGGCCTACTGTGCTGGCGTCGGTGGCTCGATGCTGATTATCGGTTCTGCCGCTGGTGTGGTAGTCATGGGACTCGAGAAGATCACCTTCGGCTGGTATATGAAGAAGATCACGTGGGTGGCCTTTCTCGGCTATCTGGCTGGAATGCTGGTCTACTGGCTGGAGCGCTTGCTGCTCTTCTAAATATTGAATGATGAATCCCCGCCAGTCTGGTGGGGATTCATCTTTATTTTGTCTTGACCTCACTGGGCTTGCAGCCCATCTTGGCCTTGAACTTGGCCGAGAAGTAGTCTGGACTCTCGAAGTTCAGACGGTAGGCCACCTCCTTGATGCTGAGGTCACTAGTGGTAAGGAGTTCCTTGGCACGGAGGAGTCGCAACTCCTGTTGGAAGGTGGCGGGCGAGAGACCCGTATACTCCTTGAACAACTTACGGAAGTTGCTATAGCTTACGCCTAGTTCCTCGGCTACCTGTTGGATGGTCAACTCCGACTCCAACGACTCCCTGATGCGGAGGCGCGCCTTGTCTATCATGTCCAACTGCTGTTGGTTCTTGCTCAACTCGATGTTACGCTCCAGGGAATACATCTTACCGATAAGGTGATTCACGATACCAGCCATCTCCTGTTGGGAGTAAGGGCGCTCGGCACGGGCCACATCATAGGCCTTGCGATAAAGGGCCTCTATCACAGCTGAATAACCGACATGGTAGATGGGCTTCTCGGGGATGAGGAACCCGGCTTTCACACGATCGTCCATGTTACGACCCTTGAAACCTATCCAGTGACTCTTCCATCCCACACGTGGGTTGGGATGGTAGCTGTGCCACTCTCCCGGGAAGAGCAGGAACATATCTCCTGGCTTTATCAGGGTCTTAGGACAATGGGTACTCTGGAACTCGCCCTCGCCCTCAGGGTTATAGAGTAGCTGGTACTCATTCAGGATACGACCTTTCTCGATGTTGAAGTAATAGCCGTCGGCATGTCCACGGGTAGGGTATGGCTCGCCCGGGGCTATCTCCTCATAGCCCACGGTACTCACGGTAAGTCCCCACAGGAGATCCCGCTCGTTAGCCAGCAT
>JAEEGH010008040.1_pt1 | contig 25104 bp, 20 predicted proteins | sample 9134181 | NCBI WGS metagenome assembly JAEEGH01 (sample SAMN16246544, study PRJNA631951) | gut metagenome | biome: gut microbiome; feature: rumen; material: DP-attached | host: Bos | place: Iran: Karaj | collected 2018-10
TGCCCCCTCCCTCCGAAGAGCCCGATTTTCTCATTTTTTATTATTATATATAAATATCTATATATATAAATAAATATGTATATAAATAACTAAAAATAGAACAAAACCAGCATTTTTTCGCAACTTGATTTATGTATATTTATTATTATATATATAAATATATGTATATATATAAATAATAATATATAATTAAATAAATATATAGAATTAATATGCAATTTCAAAAGCACGGGGTTCAAAAAACAGGGTGTAATCCTGTAATCCTGTAATCGCCCCTGTCAACCATGCCAGTATAAGGCAGCCCCAAATCCCGTCCCGTCTTCCATCCATCAGAAGCCCCGCTTCCGCCCAATGGATACACCCCGTCCGGACTTTAAAACCCACGCATCCAGACTTTGGAAACAATGCATCCAGACTTTAAATGCAATCCATTTAGACTTTAAATGCACAAAGAACAAAATCTACAATAATCTGTCACAAATCTTTGTAGGCATCCCCATAATCCCTATTTTGCAACTTTTTCATGTGTATTTCTTAAATTTTAGACAAAAAGAAAGCAAACCTAAGGATTATTTTGTATATTTGCACCTGTCAACAGTCCGTTTAACGATGATGCCCATTGAGGTGGGCGGAGCAACAGGGCTGGACACTACATAATGGAAAAGCGTCACACGATGCTTTGTCGATTGGCTTCCTGAAATTACCACAAAAGATGAGTGCCAAAGACAATGCGGAGTTTGATGCCACGGGTATGCTGAAACTGTGTATCCCGGTGTGTGCGTGAAGGCCAATCAAGCCTTCGACGCACACTAACGGGCGTATCAGCAATACTTTTGTGGGTATCACTCTGTTCGTCAGCACTCAGGGCTGTGGTAGGCCTCAGGAAGCGGATGAGCAGAAGGTGGATACCCACGTTTTTGTTGTGTGGATTCGAGCCAATTAAATTTACTAGGACTTTGTCCAAAAATGAATAATTAATCTATAAAAGATAGCAGCTATGAGAAAAATTATCATTTTAGTCATTATGGTTTTATGTAGATTATATATTGTTGCCTACGATTTTGAATCTGAAGGAATCTATTACAATATCACATCGCCATCGAATTTGACTGTAGAAGTCACTTATCCACAGGTTTATAGTGTAGGCTGGTACTCTACAGAATTCCGTTGTGCGTATAAAGGTGATATTGTCGTTCCTGAAAAAGTCATCAACAATGGCATAGAATATCAGGTTACTGGAGTTGGATATTATGCTTTTGGTACTAGTCCAACCTCGGGATTGGAAGAATATATGCATAATCTAAAGTCCATTCAATTACCTTCTACTATAACTAATATTGGACAATGTGCTTTCTATATGTGCGATGCTTTAAAAACAATAATAATCCCGTCATCTGTATTATCTATTGGCAACGATAGTTTTTGGTGTAGAAATATTGAGAAAATAGTGTTCCTTTCTCCGAATCCCCCTATTGTCAATTCAAGTGGAGGGCATATTTCAGGAAAAGATATACACATACCTGGGGAGATCTGGGTACCAAGTAAAAAGGCATATTCTTCATGGGTAAGAAATATAGATGGATTCTGGGGAGGATTAGTTGAACTTTGTACCCCCAACGAATCTTTATTTACCTATAGCGGGATAAATCCAACAACAGATTGGACAAATAATATACATGGATATTCAATGCATATTGGTGAATATTTGACGCATAAGAATGCAGGAAATTATTCTGTTGATGTAAAAGTTGATTTTTTTAAAGATAACGAACTCGTATTTTCTTCAATTGTTCCATATGAATATACAATTAACAGGGCTATTGTCAATGTAAAGGCAAATAATGAGAGACGTGAATATGGAGAAGAGAATCCTTCAATTAACATCTCATATTCCGGCTTCGTTAGTGGTGAGAACGAAAGTGTGCTCACAGCTCAACCAACTATTAGTACAACTGCGACAAAGACAAGTAATGTTGGCGATTATCCTATTACTATTAGTGGCGGTAATGCAACAAACTACGAATTTGTATATGAGCCAGGAGTGCTGACTGTAACAAAGGCTCCTCTTTCTGCAAAAGTAAATGATGCAACGAAAGTTTATGGTTCATCAAATCCTGCATTCACAATAGATTATTATGGATTGAAAAATAACGAGTCAGCTCCAGCATGGACTACCAGACCAACGTTCCAAACGGATGCCACTCAGAGTAGCGGTGTTGGTCAATATCCGATAAAGGCCGTGAATGGTGTGCCCATCAATTACGATTTGGGTGAGATAACCGCAGGCACACTAAACATAACTCCCGCACAGCTGACGATAAAGGCGAACGATGCCGTAAGGCAGTATTATAGCGATGATCCGAACTTTACCTACACATGCAGTGGCTTTGTAAATGGAGATAATGCTAGTGTGTTGACCGCTACTCCTTCGCTTTCCACATCAGCTACCCGCACCAGCAATGTGGGTACCTATGAGATAAAGGTTGGCGATACTTCCTGCCCCAACTACTCCATTTCTTTCGTCAATGGAACGCTCACCATAACACCACGCACCCTGATAGCATCTGTTGGAAACTACGAGCGAGCTTATAATGAAGAGAATCCTGCTTTTGAAGTAAAGTGTAATGGGTTCGTTGGCAATGATGACGAAAAGGTGTTGTTAACCAAACCAGAAGCAAAAACATCTGCAACCAAAACGTCAGATGTTGGAACATATCCCATTAATGTTACAGGCGGAAGTGCTGACAACTATACATTCAACTATTCATCGGGAACCCTTACCATCAATAAGGCAGAACAAACTATTACTTGGGAACAGGATTTGAGTGATTTGAAAGTCGGTGATCAAGTTGAGCTGAAGGCTTCGGTTACATCTGGGCTTCCTGTAAAATATACGATGGATAAAAACGGCTTTGCTGAAATATATACTATTGGCAACAAGTCATATCTGGATTGCATTGCAAATGGAGAATTCCAAATTGTTGCCATTCAGGAAGGGAACAAAAACTACTATTCGTCAACTAGAGCCCGTAAGACTGCTACAATTGGTAATGCTTCGGCAATAGAAACAATAAAGGGCTCTGAGGTTCAGATTTCCAGAACATCATTTGGAGTTAGAGTGACAAATACTAATGTAGGAGACGTCATCAAAGTCTATTCTGTTGATGGCCTTTTACAACAGTCTATAAAAACAGAAGATACCACTACAGATGTTCCATTGGCAATCAATAAGATTTATATTGTAAAAGTCGGTGGGAAGACGGTGAAATTAAGTCGATAACGAATGACTGGATAAGTTTGAGTGAGAGGCGTTTTGTCAGTAATAGACAAGATGCCTCTTACTTTCTACAGCAAGCGATTACAGGATTACAGGATTACACCCCAAATTATGTGCCCTGTAAGAAGTTCTGCCCTTTAATCAACCACCCCTAGCCCCACATTTATCAACCACCCCTGGCGCCACATTTATCAACCACCCCTGGCGCCACATTTATCAACCACCCCTGGCCCCTCCTTTCTAAGGAGGGGGTTGAATACCTTCAAGGCTCAGAACTATTCACTCCCTGCCCTATATAGGGAGGGGCCATATTACGACAAACATTTGAATAGGAATTAGCGTATTTTAGAGAGGAAAATAATGCATTTTATCGTATTTTGGATATTTCCTTTCTGCATTTTATCGTATTTTAAAAAGTTTTTGTATCTTTGTGGCCTAAACATAATAGAGAATGATTGACGAGAAAATAATACTTCAAGTACTGGCTGAGCAACAGGAGGAAATAAAAGGCTACAAGCCTCAAAAGTGGGTTGCTCGTAAGGAAGAGGCTCTCTTTGAGTTTGAAACCAAGATGGCTCAGGTGGTGATAGGAGTGCGTAGAAGCGGAAAATCTACACTCTGTCACAAGGTATTGATGGAGCGTGGTATCCGTTATGGCTATGTCAATCTTGATGACGACCGTCTGGCAGATATGAAGACAGAAGACCTTAATACGGTTCTCTCTTGTGTTTATCAGTTATATGGTACAGATATCCCCTATCTGGTACTTGATGAGATACAGGATGTTGATGGGTGGTATCTTTTTGTGAACCGGCTGCTTCGTTCAGATTTGCATATCTTTGTTACAGGCAGTAATGCCAAACTGCTTAGCGGCGAATTGGCAACACACCTGACAGGACGCTACAACGAAATACATCTCTTCCCGTTTTCTTTTTCAGAATATTGCCAATACCACCATGTTGACATACAAGGAATAACTACCAAGGCTGAAGCCGAACGCAAGCGTGCCTTCATGGACTATATCCACGACGGCGGATTTCCTGAGATGCAAGGTCTTCGGAATAAGCGGGCGTATGTTCAGAGCCTGATAGAGGCCATACTTCGTAAAGACATTCAGAAACGCTTCAAAATACGTAACATTGATGCGCTGCGCAAACTGGCTCATCACCTCATCAACAATGCCTGCCAGGAAATTAACTACGATGAGATGTCTGAATTGTTGGGCATTGCCGACAAAACAGCGAAGAAATACATTGACTATCTTAGTCAGGCGTTTCTGATTCAGTTGCTCACTCGCCATTCCTTTAAAAGTAGGGAGCGAGTACGCAACCAGAAAGCATATATTGTCGATGCGGGCTTGCAAGGTAACAGAGACAATGTCTTGGCTCCGGAGAACTTAGGCTGGCGACTGGAAAATGTTGTGTATATTGAGTTGTTGAGACGTGGCGCCCAAGATTTTCTGGATATTTATTATCACAAACCCACACCAAGAGCAAAAGAGATTGACTTTGTGGTTTGCGACCAGAGCAAAACTGTTGAACTGATACAAGTGGCATACGAGATAGATAGTGTAAAAGCGTATGATCGTGAAACATCATCACTCATCAAGGCATCTGCTGCACTATCTTGCAACCGGCTGACACTTATTGCGTTTACCCATACTCGCGATGTGGAGATAGAAGGAAAGACTATTCATATTATTTCAGCATTGGAATGGTTGTTGAATAGTAATGTTAAATAAGGGAACTATATACCTGTTGAATCCAAATAATCAATAACGTATAGATATACACAAAATGATATAGGAGTTGACCTATAAAAGTGAGCAGTCATTGATTCTCCGTTCACACTTGGAGAAGTTTACTTGTCTCCGTAATGTCCGTAGGCAGAAAGCACGACAACTTGGACGCGACTCATAGCCCCTGAATGTATTGGTCAAGCTCTTCAACGCTGGCGAATTGCTTGCCGGGTTGTTTCCTTGCTTCCTCAATGCGGGAAGAGAATTCCTCACGGGTGAACTCCATTTCATCTTCTGCAATGATGCTCATATTGCGAAGCAACTCGGCGTTTAATTGCATTTGCTTCATAATCACTTATTTTATTCCGTTGCAAAAATAAGGAGAAATAATCAATTTCGCAAATTCTCTGACTAAAAAATCAAAGCGATTACAGGATTACAGGATTACACCCCAAATTATGTGCCCCAAAGGGGAGTCCAAAACGGACTCTCCTTTTATATATGCTCTTGATTTAACTTCTTTAGAACGTGAAGTTGAAGAGGAAACGGACGCCGTGGCGGCGAGAAGTGGGCAGCGAGGTGTAGTTCATTCGATGGACGTACTCCACACGCAGAATCTTGAAGATGTTGTGGATGCCCACCGACCACTCGGCATAGGGACGATGGGGGTCGAGGGCAAACGAGTACTCGGGCAGCTGATCGGCATTCTTGCTGGTGAGCGTTCCCCAGACGGTGCGGAAACCGAGATAGTCGCGCAGCTTGAGCTTGCGCAGGAAGGGAATGCGGTTGAGCAGCTTGCCCTTGAGGTCCCAGTCGACCATGAACGACACGTAGCGGTCGCTGACGAGCTCCATGTTGTTAATCATCGAGAAGGTGTGGGGCTGCGAGATGTAGCTGAGGTTGTTCTCGGGCATGATGAGCAGCAGCAGGGGCACCTTGTTCCATTGTGCGGCGGCGCGCATGTTGAACTCCATCTTTCCCCACGAGTTGAGCCACAGACGGTAGTAGGCCGTGGCCTCGCTGTAGTTGTAGTTGTATTGTCCGCCCAGCAGACGGTCGGTGCCGAAGGTGTGGCTGAGGGTGAACACGGGTGCGTCTTTGTTGACGAGCACTCGGTGCTGCTTGGTGTTCATGTATTTCTCGCCGGGTGCGAATCGCATGCGTAGCATGAGCTCGGTGGTGCGCATCTGGGTGATGGGCGTGAGTTCGCCGGTATCGGGCAGACGGTCGTAGCCGAGTGCCTCAAGATTGCCTGCTGCCTCGTTTTTCTCAGCCTTGAGCGATGCGGTGATGGCAAAGTTGTAGTCGGTCTCGTAGTCGAGCTGCACGGTCTGCCGGTTGTAGAACATCATCTTGTCTACGGTGGTCCAGTGGAACGAGGTGAACACGTTATCCTTGTCGGTCGAGAGGAACTTGTCGGAGGGGCTCATCACGTCGTTGGTCGACTCGAAGGTGATGGTTCGCCTCGGGAACTCGTCGTAGGTGTAGTTCTTGCGGTTGAGCGATGCCACGAAGGTGGTCTTGTAGTAGTTTCTCTTGCTGCTCATGCCGCGCGCATAGTAGCCCTTGAAGAAGAAATGGGGCGAGAGATTGGCCGTGGTCTGCAGACTTCCGCGGAAGCGCCATCCGTCGATGAAGTTGCGGGTGATGATGGTGTTGATGGGTCCGATGTCGACCTTCGACGGGGTGTTCTCGGAGCCTGTCTCGATGAAGTTCTCGACACCGATCTTGAAGAGTGTGACGGCAGCGTGGTACCACGGTCGTTCCTTCATGCTCTTGATGAATCCGCCCATGCGTTCCTCGCTCTGGGTGAGGTCAACCTTTCGGTAGTGCTGCCAGAAGGTTTCCTTGCGCATGGCTGCATCGGGGTCTACTATGAGCGGCACCTTGCCCTTGAAGAGCTGCGCGTCGATGGGTTTGAATGAGTAGTCGCTCTTGCGGGTGGTGCGTATGGCGATGGCTTTCTGCATGAAGTCGGTGAGTGCCAGCTCGGCAATCATGTCGTCGGTGGTGAGGGCCCACTGGCCGTTGTCGAGCAGGGTGTATTCCTGCTGCACCCAGAGGTTCTCAACGAAGTTCACGTCGGAGCTCTTGGGGAGCGTCATGTTGCAGCGCTTCACGTGCAGGGTGGTATCCTTCAGGATGTAGAGCTCGCCGCGGAATCCAAGGTCCTGCTGGTTGTTGGGCAGGAACTCGAGGTGGTAGCATGAGTCGCGGTCAACCTTGACGGTGTCGATGATGTAGTAGCGGTAGAAGGCGATGGCATCGCGTCCGATGGGCGAGGTGAAGTAGTGGCGCAGCAGACGTATGTTGTCGTCGTAGATGTCGACATCGGTAAAGGCGTCGCGCATCACCACGTTTACCAGTTCGCCGGTCTGAATGACCTGGTTGATGCCCTGCGAGCGCTGGCCCACGATGATGTCTTTCTGCGACTGGGGCGAGCGGCGGTAGATGTGGCGGGTGACGGTCTCGTCGAGGCTGACGGGCAGGATGAGCTTGTTGTTATAGACGCAGGGCTCCACCTGGTCCACGAGCCACTTGTTCTTCTTGCCGAAGCTGCCCTCTATTTCGGCGGGCTTGATGTCGTTGAGCGCGAGCGTTATCTTCTGGTAGTTCAGATATTCGTAGTAGGGGTTGTTGTCGAGGTTGGTGCGCTTCTTGGCCGAGATGACGCGCCGCATCAGCTCAACGGCGGGGTTCTCCTTGCGGCGGTAGCGGTGGCGCTTGCCCTTGACGGTGACCTCGGTGAGGAGGTTCGACTTGGGCATGAGGCTGATGTTGATGTAGGCGGGGGTGTCCTCGTCGATGTCGATTGACTCGTTCTCGTAGCCGATGGCCGAGAAGGTGAGCTTCCAACCGTTGTGGCGCTCGATGGAGTATTTGCCGGCATAGTTGGATGCCATGGATATCTTGTGGCCGCGGTAGCGGAGGGCGGCAAAGGGGATGCTGTCGCCGGTGATGGCATCGAATATCTGGCCCGTGATGGTCTGCGCGCTGGCCGTGGGGGCAAGGAGCAGCGAACCGGGCATGAGGAGGAGAATGACAAATAAAAGAACAATCTTTTTCATTTTCATTTTAGCAATATTTCTTTCAAATCGTTGATAACTTGGGTGGTGGCGCCGGTCTGGAAGTCGGCATCGGCATAGTTCCACGGCTCGCCTCTCAGCCAGACGGTGGGACAGCCGATCTCGGTGGCGGGCTGTATGTCGTTCTTCAGGCTGTCGCCCACAACCGTGATAGAGGGGGCAGCAGCAGGTCCGCCGAAGGGCTCAAGAGCCAGCTTGTAGATGGCGGCGTCGGGTTTGCGCAGGCCAACGGCAGCACTCTCGATGACGGCCTTGAACGACTGGTCGAGACTGAACTCGCGAAGCACGGCTGGGAGGTTGCCGTAGAAATTGCTGCAGAGCACCACGGGGGCGCCCAGGGCGGCAAGCACCTCGCGGCTTTCGGCAAGCTGGGTGCTGACGCGGCTATAGACATCGTGCAGGATGTCGGTATGATAGCGTTCGGTCTCAAGCGGGGCGGCATACCAGTAGCCCTTGCCCACCAGATAGTCCATCTCGAGGCGTATCTTGGTGCTGAGCGTCTGGCGGAAGGTATAGTCGGGCTGGATCTGGCCACCCTTGCCCAGCAGGCGCTCCACATAGACGTAGGCCTCGCTGAAGGCTTCCCATCCTACGGGAACCTGGCGGTGCTGGAAGGCATGCCAGAGGAAGCGTCCCCAGTGGCAGCCGTTGGTGTCGAGCGTTCCGCCGAAATCGAAGATATATCCTTTCATCATGGTTGAGTATCTGTTTGGGGTGCCGGTTCCATCTGCTCGGTGAGCCGCTGGCAGAGCCGTTCGTGGCTGTGGTGCATGTGGACGTAGAGGATGGTGAGCACGATGATTTCGAAGAGGAAATACACCCATGGACAGTTCAGTATGGCCGTCAGCGAGAGCACGATGGCGCGGGTGTTGAACGTCAGGATGTTGGTGAGTGGCATGAGCGGCCGGCTACCGTCGAGCAGCTGTCGCGAGATGTCGGCTGCAAGGGCGGGGTTGCTCTGCTGCACTTGCTGGTATTGGGCGAAGAAGGCCTGGAACTTGGGGGTGCGCACCTCCTGATTCCTGCAATAGTTGCCGTAGAACTTATGGAAAAGGCGGGCCAGCCATTGTTCGCGCGGAAGGCTGTCGGCAATGGCCTGCTGGGCGGCGCTGTTGTCGAGTTCGCTGCCCTCGCGGCCCAAAAGGAAATAGAGGTGTATCTGACGGTAATAGTCGGAGAGCGACGACTGGGGAATATGCACCAGGAACCCGGCAATGGCCGCCAGCACCCAGATGCCGATGCCCCAGCGGAGCGACATGAGGGGGATGAGCTGGTCCTGCAAACGGAGCACGAAGGCCAGGTAGATGGCAAAGAACCAGATGTCGCCCGAGACGCCGTCGAGTATTCTGCCGATGAGCGACTTCTGATTGGTGAGGCGGGCCAGCTGCCCGTCGGTGGAGTCGCAGAAATTGGCCAGCATGAGCAGCAGGGCGCCTGCCACATTGTGGGCCACATCGGTGAAATAGAACATCACGCCGGCAGCAATGCCGAGGAAGATGCTCAGTATGGTAATCGTATTGGGGGTGACGCCCAGCTTCTGCCACATCAGGGCAAAGGCAAGGCCTATGGGCCGGTTGAAATGAATGTCCAGCCATTCTTCTGTTTCGTCCGACTTGAAAGAACTGCGGAGAAGCTCGTTGAATTTTTTCTTGTCCATAACTGTTTTACACTAATTGGCTGATAGCGGCGGCAGCCTCGTCGCGGCAGGGTGAGAAACTGGGCCAGTCGTTGAAATCGACGATGACGAAAGAACCGTCGGGGCGCACCACAGCATCGCCGCCATAGACGCTGACGCCGGCCTGACGGGCAAGCCGCACGGCAGCCTGCCGGAGGCCGGGATGGCCGGAGGGATAGAAAAAAGCGTCGGCAACACCATAGAACTTGAGGTCGGTGCCCGCAACATGGGCTGTAACCACGGGATGGGCGATGGTCTTGCAGAGCGACGCCACAGCCGACTCGTCGGCAGCAAAGCATACGTGATGGCCGCTGTCGGACTTCACCCACCCTGCCCCACGCTGATAGGCGGGAGCCGCGGGGATATCGCTGGCACGCATCAATTCGCCGATAGCACGACGACTGCCGCAGAGGCGAACGCCACGCGTGGGATTCACCACCTCTACCCCATCGTCTTCGGCACGTTGCAGTTTATTTAAGGCAGCCTCGGAGCGTGCCATTGTGAAGACAGCGCCCACATCGCTGCCAATGACACCATCAGCCGCAGAAAGCTGATCTTCCCTGAGGTATTCCACCTGGGCACCACGGCTTTCAAGACAACGGCCCACGGCATGGAGCACGGCAGCATCTTTCTCCACGGCATTGGGAGAAAAACATTCGGCACGAAGCACCAGCAGTATCTTTCGGGGTGTTGACAACATAGGGCTGCGGGTTCAGGATTGGAGAAAACTACTAGCCTTCTGGATATCGGAAACGTGGTCGACATCGAACACTACTGACATGGGGAAGGCGGTGATGGCATGGCCGTCGGCAATGAGCGCGCGCTGGAAGTTGCGCATACGGCTCTCGTGGCGCTGAAGGCATCCCTCGAGCGTGAGCAGGGCATTGGGCAGCAGTCCGTAGATGCCGGCCGAGACATAGGGACTATAGCACGGGGCATCGTGGAAGCCGGTGATGCGGAGGCTCTCGTCTACGGTTACCCAGAGGGGCCGCTCGTCGTCGGAATAAGTAGTGACGGGGAATACCGGATGCGGGGATTTCTTGAATTTCCCGACAAAGGCTTCAAATTCGTCTTCGCGGAAAATGGTGTCGACGGTGGTAAGGATGAAACGGCTGCCCGAGAGCATGGGACTGAGTGCGGCAAAGCTGTGCATGCTGCTGGGGGTGCTCGCGGAAATGAAACGAAGCGGCACGCGGCGGCCATCAAGTCCATGGCGCTGCAGGTCTTCAAGATGACGGGCCACACGGGGAGCCTGACTGTTGCATATCACAACAATCTCGTCGGCATCGTTATGCATAAAAATCCGGATAAGGCGATCTATCATCATCTCGCCGTTGATGGCTATCAAAGGCTTTGGATCTGTTATCCCTTCTGCTGCCAGACGGGAACCCTCGCCGGCAGCTATAATAGCATATTTCATCCCGTTATCATCAAATTTTGTGCAAAATTACACATTATAAATGATAACGGGATGAATTTGGGTGATTTTTTTTATTTTGTTATAAGTTCTGAAGTGTCCACCTTTCCGCTGCCGGCCACTTTCATGTCGAAATGATCGGTCTTGCCCTTGAGCTTCACGTCGCCCGAGCCGGCAATCTTCACCTTCACCGAGCCGCATTGCACGAGGTTCAGTCCGATGTCGCCCGAGCCGGCAATCACAGCCTGGGCCTCGCCCGTGGTGACCTGGCGCACCTTGATGTCGCCCGAGCCGGCAATGTCGCAGGTGAGGTTGTCACAAATCACGTCGGCCATGTCGATGTCGCCCGAGCCAGCCACCTTCAGCCGCAGGCGGTCGGTGTCGAGATGCTGTCCGCAATGGAACTCGCCGCTGCCTGCCATGCCCACTTCTACGAGGTCGGTTGATGATACAATAATCCTTACATCCTCGTCGTCACGTAAGAAGTTGAGGCTGTTGTCGCGGATGGCGATGCAGAGGGCATTGTCCCTTACCTCCACTCCATAGTATTTAAGCAGGGATTCGGGACCTTCGAACTTCACAAAGTTGCGGGTGCCCTGCTGGTAATAAACCTTCACGTTTCCAGCCACGTTAATAGTAGTAAAATAATTTACACTAATCTCTTTGTTGGCGGCTGCAAGAGGACGCAGGTTGCTGCCCGAACGGAATTTCTTGTAACACGAGCTGACCAAGACTGCCAGCAGGATGAATGCGATGATTTTTTTCATATAAATAGCTTTTTAAGATTTTTGTCTGCCAATTAGACGAAAGCAGTATGCAAAAAGTTGCATCGCTCCTAAATTTTTTATTCTTTTATTCTTTTATTACTCGTTTTTTCCGTATCTTTGCACCGGATTTATTGACACATCAAAGATGAGCACCGACAAATTGACTCAGATTCTGGTTGAAACCGTCGAGGACCTTTCCTCGCCAGAATCTCTAAAAGGTCTGTTTCACCAGCACCGCGAAGGCGATCCGCTACCATCGAGCAAAGCTCTCGAAGAGATTGTCGAACTGGCACGCTCCATCCTTTTCCCCGGCTATTTCGGGCAATCCACCATCAATAGCCACACCATCAAATATCATATCGGCATCAACGTGGAACGGTTCCGTAAACTGCTGACCGACCAGATTATGGCCGGACTCTGCTTCACTCGCTGCGAATGCGACATGAGCGACGACCTCACGGAGTGTAACCGCTCGGCCAACGTGATTGCCACCCAGCTGATTTCGCGGCTCCCCAAGATCAGGAGCATACTGGCCACCGATGTGGAGGCCGCCTACAACGGCGACCCTGCTGCCGAGAGTTTTGGCGAAATCATCTCATGCTATCCGGTCATCAAGGCGCTGACCAACTACCGCCTGGCGCACGAACTGATAGAACTGGGCGTGCCGCTCATCCCCCGCATCATCTCGGAGATGGCCCACTCGGAAACGGGTATCGACATCCACCCCGCAGCCACCATCGGCCATCATTTCACCATCGACCACGGAACGGGTGTGGTGATTGGTGCCACCTGCATCATAGGCAACAACGTGAAGCTCTACCAAGGTGTCACGCTCGGCGCTAAAAGCTTTCCGCTGGATGCCGACGGCAACCCCATCAAGGGAATTCCGCGCCACCCCATTCTGGAAGACGACGTGGTGGTGTATGCCAATGCCACCATACTGGGGCGCATCACCATCGGCCGCGGTTCGGTGATTGGTGCCAACGTGTGGGTGACCGAGGACATGGAGCCTAACTCAAAGAAATACAACAAAGTATAGAAATCGAAAATAATACTATAATTTTATGGAATTCGAACTCATAGCCAAAACTTTCATGGGACTGGAGCCCATCTTGGCTGAAGAACTCACAAACTTGGGAGCAAACAATGTGGAAATAGGGCGCCGCATGGTGTCGTTCACCGGCGACAAGGAATTGATGTACCGCGCCAACTTCCAGTTGCATACAGCCATCAGAATCCTGAAGCCCATCAAGCATTTCAAGGCAAGCAGCGCCGACGATGTCTACAACGAGGTGAAAGCCATCGACTGGACGGACTATCTGGACGAGAAGAAGACATTTGCCGTTGACTCCGTGGTGTTCTCGGAGGATTTCCGCCACTCGAAGTTCGTGGCCTATAAGGTGAAGGACGCCATCGTGGACCAGTTCCGCGAGAAGACCGGCATTCGTCCCAACGTCTCGGTGACCAATCCCGACCTGAGGCTTCACATCCATATTGCCGACGACAATGCCACGCTTTGTCTCGACTCGAGCGGCGAGAGCCTGCATCGCAGGGGATACCGCCAGGAATCGGTTGAGGCTCCCCTGAACGAGGTGCTGGCTGCTGGAATGATTCTGATGAGCGGTTGGAGAGGAGATTCCGACTTCATCGACCCCATGTGCGGCTCGGGCACATTGCTCATCGAGGCAGCCCTCATCGCCCACAACATGTCGCCGGGCGTGTTCCGCAAAGAATATGCCTTCGAAAAATGGAGCGACTTCGACAAGGACCTGTTCGACCAGATTTACAACGACGACTCACAGGAAAAGGAGTTCACTCACCATATCTATGGCTACGACATCGACATGAAGGCCGTGAATACCGCCCGCCTGAACGTGAAGGCCGCGGGGTTCAGCAATTCCATCAGCGTGGAGCAGCTCGACTTCAAGGATTTCAAGAAGCCAGCCAATCCTGCCATCATCATCACCAATCCTCCCTACGGTGAGCGCATCTCAACGCCTAACCTGATAGGTACCTACAAGATGATAGGCGAAAAGCTGAAGCATGAGTTCCAGGACAACGAGGCATGGATTCTCAGCTATCGCGAGGAATGCTTCGATGCCATCGGACTGAAGCCCAGCATCAAGATACCGCTCTTCAACGGCTCGCTGGAATGCGAGTACCGCCGCTACCAGATGTTCCAGGGAAAACTGCGCGTTTTCCGTTCAGAGGGAGGCGTGGTGAAAACCGAAGAAGAGAAGAAGGCCATGGCCGAAAAGCGCCGCTTCAAGCAGAACCGCGAATTCAAGAAACGGCTCGATGAGCAGGAAGAGAACGAAGAGGGCGATATCCGCTCGTTCACCTTCCACAAGCACCACCCCGCATTCAAGGGAGAAAGAAATGAACGAAAAGGCGAAAGAGGCTCATCGCGAGATGGTTATGAAGACAGTCGCGACAAGCGTGCTGCCCGTGCTCGTGGTGAATTCAAGCGCGACTTCAAGGACGGCAAGGGCTCGTTCAGAGGGAAGGGCGGATTCCGCGACGGCGATGATTTCAAAGGCGGTAAGCGCGGTTCGAAATTCGGCGGTGGCCGTGGTTTCAAACGGGGCGATACCGGTGACTTCAAGAACAAGAAAAGAGACTTTGACGATGAGGATTAAAATTTTCGGAATAGCCCTGATAATGGCACTCACAGCCTCAGCACAAAAAGAATTCACACTCGAAGACCTCAATTTCGGCGGCAAGAACTATAAGGCAATGTCGCCCGAAAACCGTGACTATTCGTGGTGGGGCAACCAGCTGGTGCGAAAAGACGACGACAAGCTATTTATCGTCAGCACGAAAGACAATGCCGAAAATCCGTTCACCGAACAACAGCAAAAGCAGTACGATGAATGGAAGGAGCAGAAAAAAGAACGGGCAACCACAGAGGACCATAACATCTTAGTTGACGGCAAGCAGATTACAACCGACGGGTCGCGTGACATCGTCTATGGCGAGGCCGTTCACCGCAACGAATGGGGCATCATGGGCGGCTTGTTCTGGAGTCCTGACAAAAAGCACCTTGCCTTCTACCGCATGGACCAGAGCATGGTGGCCGACTACCCACAGGTGAACATCTTCGGACGCATAGCCACGCTGGAACCCGACAAATACCCGATGGCCGGCGAAACGAGTCATGTGGTCACCGTAGGCATCTACGACATGAAGACGCAGAAGACCATTTACCTGAAGACTGGAGCTGCGGAAACCGACGACTATCAGCCCGTGTACTTCACGAACATCGCATGGAGTCCGGACTCAAAGACGCTGTTTATCTTTGAACTGAACAGAGACCAAAACGACTGTCGTTTAGTAAGTTATAGTGCAGAGACTGGAGAAAGACTTCAAGAGCTGTACAGGGAGACTTCCGACAAGTATGTGGAACCGATGCACCCCATAGAATTCCTTCCGTGGGATGCCTCTTCGTTCATCATGCAGAGCCAAAAGGACGGCTATAATCATCTCTATCTTTGCAAACTGAAGAACAATCGCCTCACCATAAAACAGCTCACAAGCGGAAAATGGGTGGTGATGGAGATGCTGGGGTTCAACGCCCGTCAGAAGAGCATCATCATTGCCAGCAACGAGGCCTCTCCCATTCAAAGAAACTTATATGCCGTGAGCCTGACGGGAAAGCGCACGCTGCTCGACAACGGCATCGGATGGCACAGCGGAAAACTGAGCGAAAACGGGGAAATGATTATCGACACATGGTCGGCACCCGACACTCCGCGTGGCATCTGCCTGCTCAGTTCGGCAAAGCATTCATCTACCACCCTGTTTAATGCCAAGAACCCGTGGGAGGGATACAAGATTCCCATCTACGAATGCGGCACGCTGAAGGCTGCCGACGGAAATACCGACCTCTATTATCGCATGGTGAAGCCGGCCGACTTTGACGCGTCGAAGAAATATCCCACCGTGATTTATGTCTACGGCGGACCGCATGCCCATAATGTAGATGCCCGCTGGCACTACGGCAGCCGTTCGTGGGAAACCTATATGGCACAGAAAGGCTACGTGCTGTTCATCCTTGACAACCGGGGAAGCGAGAACCGCGGCAGGGAATTCGAGCAGGTCACCTTCCGACAGCTGGGACAGACGGAAATGAAAGACCAGATGAAAGGCGTGGAATTCCTGCGCACACTACCCTACGTCGACACGGAGCGCCTGGGCGTTCATGGCTGGAGTTTCGGCGGTTTCATGACCATCTCGCTGATGACCAACTATCCCGACGTGTTCAAGGTGGGTGTGGCCGGCGGGCCCGTCATCGACTGGAAATGGTACGAGGTGATGTACGGCGAGCGCTATATGGACACTCCGCAGGACAACCCCGATGGCTACGAGAAAACTTCGCTGCTGCCGAGAGCCAAGGACCTGAAGGGTAAATTGCAGATTATCACCGGCTACAACGACGAGACCGTGGTGCCGCAGCATTGCCTCTCGTTCATGGCCGAGTGCATCAAGGCCGGCACACAACCCGATTTCTTCGCCTATCCCGGCGAGCCCCACAACATGCGCGGTCACCAGAGTGTGCATCTGCACGAGCGTATCACGCAATATTTTGAAGACTATCTAAAATAAAAAAACATAAACAACTATGGGTATTGGAGTTAAGAATATCGTGCCGGAATATCCGGCAAAGGAAAAGATTGCAAAATTTCCGGAAATTGGAAAGAATAAAGGCCTGAGAATCCTGCTGTTGGGAAGCGGCGGCCGTGAGCATGCGCTGGCATGGAAGATTGACCAGAGTGCGAAATGCGAGAAGCTGTTCATTGCGCCCGGCAATGCCGGAACAATCAACAACGGCGAGAACGTGCCCATCGGCGTCAACGAATTCGACAAGCTGAAGGAATTCGTCCTGCAGAACGATATCGACATGATGGTTGTAGGACCCGAAGATCCCTTGGTGCGTGGTATCTACGACGAGTTCAAGGCCGACGAGCGTACGGCAAGCATTCCGGTCATCGGTCCATCGAAGGCTGGTGCCGTGCTGGAAGGCTCGAAAGACTTTGCCAAGCGCTTCATGCAGCGCCACAACATCCCTACTGCCAGCTACCAGACGTTCGATGGGGAGCATCTCGACGAAGGACTTGCTTTCCTGGAGACGCTGAAAGCCCCCTACGTGCTGAAGGCCGACGGACTCTGCGCCGGTAAGGGTGTGCTCATCCTGCCCACACTCGACGAGGCCAAGAAGGAACTGAAGGAGATGCTGGGCGGAATGTTCGGCAACGCCTCTGCCCAGGTGGTCATCGAAGAATTCCTCTCAGGCATCGAGTGTTCGGTCTTCGTGCTTACCGACGGCCAGCACTATAAGATTCTGCCGGAAGCCAAAGACTACAAGCGAATCGGCGAGCACGACACCGGTCTGAATACTGGCGGTATGGGTTCCGTCTCGCCCGTTCCTTTTGCCGACAAGGAATGGATGCAAAAGGTTGATGAGCGCATCGTGCGTCCGACCGTCGAAGGACTTGCCGCCGAGAACATCGACTACAAAGGATTTATCTTCTTCGGATTAATAAATGTCGAGGGCAATCCCATGGTCATCGAATACAACTGCCGCATGGGCGACCCCGAAACGGAGAGCGTGATGCTCCGTCTGAAAAGCGACATCGTCGACCTCTTCGAGGGTGTTGCATACGGAAACCTCGACCAGAAGAGCATTGAGTTCGACGAGCGTGCTGCCGTCTGCGTGATGCTGGTAAGCGGCGGTTATCCCCAAGCCTATAAGAAAGGCTATCCCATCAGCGGCATCGACCAGGTGGAAGGCAGCATCGTTTTCCATGCCGGCACGACCATGAAAGACGGTCAGGTGGTGACCAACGGCGGTCGCGTGATTGCCGTTTCAAGCTATGGCAAGGACAAGGCCGAGGCACTGCAGAAGTCGTTCCAGGAAGCCCAGAAGATAACATTTACCGACAAATATTTCCGCTCTGACATCGGAGCCGACCTGTAGTAAACAGCTGAAGAAGTGAAAAGGTTCCAGAACAGAATTGCCGAAAGCCGGTACACGCTGCCCCTGATGATAGCCTATGCCGCCGGAGTGTGGGTGCTTGGTGGCATCATCGAGCAGCAATGGTATCTGCAGTTTGCCGCCCTGATGGTCTCCACCTTCCTCATGGTAGAGCTCAACAACACCAATGCGCTGCTCCACATCTATAGCCGCATGGTGTCGGCATCTTTCCTGGCGCTCACCTGCACCGCGGTATTCCTGTTCCCTTCGCTCAGGTCTTCGCTGTGCATGCTCAGCTTCATTTCGTTCTGTACCATCATTTTCCACACCTACCAGGACAAGGAGTCGCCGGGGCTCACCTACTTCGCCTTCCTATGCCTGGGAATAGCCAGTCTGATGTTCATCCAGGTGCTCTTCTTCATCCCCTTCCTGTGGCTGATGATGAGATTCAAGCTGATGGCCTTCAGCTGGCGCATGTTGTGGGCATCGCTGCTGGGCATCATCACGCCCTATTGGTTCCTGATAGGATGGGCGGTCTATACCAACCGCTTCGATGCTTTTATTGACCATTTCGTGAGCATCGCCCACTTCGATCCGTTGTTCCAGTACCAGCATCTCACGCTCAACCAGCTGATTGTCTTCGGGTGGGTGGCCATCGTGGCGTTGCTGGGAATTGCCCATTATGCCAGCCAGAGCGTGCTCGACAAGATCCGCACACGAATGATCTACCACATCTTCATGACGCTCGACCTGCTCATCGCCGTGTTCATCATCCTGCAGCCGCAGCATTTCGACATACTGCTCTACCTGATGATTGTCTGCACCAGTCCGCTCATCGCCCATTTTGCGGCACACACCCATTCCAGGATCAGCAACATAGCGTTCAACATCATCATCTTCATCACCCTGCTCATCACGGCCGTCAACCTATGGATGCCCTTGTTGACATACTGAGCCAGTACGGTTACTGGGGCATGCTTGTGGCCGCTTTCATGGCAGGCAGCTTCTTCCCTTTCAGCAGCGAGGCGGTCATGGTGGCATTCCAGGCGGCCGGTCTCGACCCCTGGACGCTCATCGTCTACGGCACCATCGGCAACGTGCTCGGCTCGATGTTCAACTACTATGTGGGACGACTGGGACGACTCGACTGGGTGGAACGCTATCTTCACATCAAGAAAGACAGTCTCGACAAGGCCCGCCGCTTCATGGCCGGCCGTGGAGCATGGATGGGATTCTTTGCCTTCCTGCCCGTCATCGGCAGCGCCATCACCATTCTGCTGGGCTTCATGCGGGCCAACATAGCCGTCTCGCTGTTCAGCATCACCCTCGGAAAATTCCTCCGTTATGTGCTGCTCGTCTTCGGCGCCTCGATTTTCATCTGACACTTCCGGCCGTTTAACGCCTTTTAACGCTGCCGACTCCTATTTACTCCTTAAAAAGAAGTACCTTTGCACCATCAATAAACATAACAATCATAATCATAGATGAAACAATTCAGATTAGTGGATAATATACTTGGCTGGGTGGCTTTCTTCATCGCAGCCTTCGTATATTGCAGCACTATTGAGCCGACAGCCTCTTTCTGGGACTGTCCAGAGTTTATAGTGACGGGTTATAAGTTGGAAATCGGTCATCCGCCAGGAGCACCCTTCTTCATGCTTACAGCCAATCTTTTCTCGCAGTTCGTGAGCGACCCCACACAAGTTGCCCGTATGGTGAACACCATGAGCGCCTTGCTATCGGCATCGTGCATCCTGTTCCTGTTCTGGACCATCACCCACCTCACGCGCAAGCTGATTGTGAAGGACTGGAGCGAATTGTCCATGCAGAAGCTGATTGCCATCGAGGCTTCAGGAATGGTGGGTGCCCTGATTTATACCTTCAGCGACACCTTCTGGTTCTCGGCCGTCGAGGGTGAGGTATATGCCTATTCATCGGCGCTGACAGCCCTGGTGTTCTGGCTCATCCTGAAATGGGAAGACCACGCCGACGAGCCTCACAGCGACCGCTGGCTGGTGCTTATCATGTATATCACCGGACTTTCCATCGGCGTTCACCTGCTCAACCTGCTCTGCGTGCCCGCCATCGTCCTGGTATGGTACTATCGCCGCCATCCCGACGCTAACCTGAAGGGTTCCCTGACGGTACTGGTGCTGTCGTTTGTGCTCATCGCAGCCATTCTCTATGGCCTCGTGCCGGGCATCGTGACCGTAGGCGGCTGGTTCGAGCTGTTCTTTGTCAACTCCCTGGGAATGCCGTTCAACACGGGTCTGATTGTCTATATCATCGTTCTGGTGGCCATCGTTATCTGGGCCATCTATGAGACCTATACCAACAAGAGCGTCGTGCGCCAGAACATCGCTTTCCTGGCCTCCATCGCCATGCTGGGCATCCCGTTCTACGGCTACGGATGGTCGGCCGTCGTCGTGGGCATCATCATCCTTGCCGCCCTCTGGTTCTTACTCCAGTACAAAAAGGACAAGGTTTATCTCGTCAGCGCTCGCGTGAAGAACACGGCCCTACTGTGCATGCTCATGCTGATGATTGGCTACAGCTCGTATGCGCTCATCGTCATCCGTTCGGATGCCAACCCCCCGATGGACCAGAACTCTCCCGAGGATATCTTCACGCTGGGTTCCTACCTGAGCCGCGACCAGTATGGCGACTCGCCGCTCGTCTACGGCCAGGCCTACACCTCGCAGGTTGCCTTCGACGTTGAAGGACAATACTGCAAGCCCCGCATGACCGAGGGTGCTCCCGTATACCAACGAAAGGAGAAAGCCACGCCCGACGAGAAAGACTCCTACTTCATCGTGCGCCACAAGAGCAACTACAAGTATGCCCAAAACATGCTGTTCCCCAGAATGCACGATGCTGCCCATGCACAGTCGTACGAACAATGGATGCAGGGCGCTCCCACATGGATAGTGAAGGGCACCGCCAAAGACTACGACCGCTGCGGCGAAATCGTTTCGGTGCGTATGCCCTCACAGCTCGAGAACCTGTTCTTCTTCTTCAGCTACCAGTGCAACTTCATGTACTGGCGCTACTTCATGTGGAACTTTGCCGGACGCCAGAACGACGTTCAGGGCAACGGCGAGCTTGAGCACGGCAACTGGATAACGGGCATTCCGTTCATCGACAACGCCCGTCTGGGCAACCAGGACCTGCTGCCCGACGAACTGAAGGAGAACAAGGGCCACAACGTGTTCTTCTGCCTCCCGCTCATCATCGGACTCATCGGACTCTTCTGGCAGGCCTATCGCGGCAAGCGCGGCATCCAGCAGTTCTGGGTGGTGTTCTTCCTGTTCTTCATGACGGGACTTGCCATCGTCATCTACCTGAACCAGACACCCGTACAGCCTCGTGAGCGCGACTATGCCTATGCCGGTTCGTTCTATGCCTATGCCATCTGGTGCGGCATCGGTGTGGCTGCACTCTACGACCTCATCAAGAAACACTTCAAGTTGAACGGCAATCTGGTGGCAGCCGTCACGGGAGGCCTCTGCCTGCTGATTCCCCTACAGATGGTTTCGCAGACCTGGGACGACCACGACCGCTCAGGCCGCTACACCTGCCGCGACTTCGGACAGAACTACCTGATGTCGCTCCAGGATACCGGCAACCCCATCATCTTCACCAACGGCGACAACGACACCTTCCCGCTCTGGTACAACCAGGAGGCCGAAGGCGTGCGTACCGATGCCCGCGTGTGCAACCTCTCGTACCTGCAGACCGACTGGTACATCGACCAGATGCGCCGTCCGGCCTACGAGTCTTCCTCGGTGCCCATCACATGGCCTCGAATCGACTATTGCGCCGGCACGAACGAGTACGTAGAGATTGATCCGAGCCAGAAGGAAGACCTGCTGAAATTCTATCAGGATGAACCCTTGACGGCCAAGAGGGAGTTCGGCGACGAGCCCTTCGAACTGAAGAACATCCTCGCCCATTGGGTACGCTCGCCTCACAAGGAATTCCACCTCATTCCCACCGATACCGTCTATGTGACCATCGACAAGGAAGCCGTGCGCAAGAGCGGAATGATGATGGCCAGCGACTCCATCCCCGACAAGATGGTCATCTCGCTGAAGGGCAAGAACGCCCTCTATAAGGGCGACCTCATGATGCTCGAGATGATTGCCAACTGCAACTGGACGCGTCCCATCTATGTGGCCATTACCGTTGGACAGGAGAACTACATGAACCTGGGCGACAACTTCATCCAGGAAGGACTTGCCAACCGCATCTCGCCGTTCACCACCAACAAGGCCGGCGCCAAGAACTTCGATACCGAGAAGGTGTACAACAACATGATGACGCGCTTCAAGTATGGCGGCCTGACGCAGCCGGGACTCTATCTCGACGAGACCGTCCTGCGCATGTGCTACACCCATCGCCGTCTGTTCTCGCAGCTCGCATCCCACCTCATCCAGGAAGGCAAGAACGACAAGGCCAAGAAGGCTCTGCTCTATTGCGACAAGCAGATTCCCGACTACAACGTGCCGCTGACCTACATGAGCGGCGCCCACGAGATGGCCAAGGACTTTGCCCTGATTGGCATGAAGAAAGAGGCCCGTAAATACATCACAGCCGTGTTCAACAACGCCAAGCAGTATGCCAACTACTATTCGTCGTTCACAGGCAACACCCTGGCCGGCTACCAGCAGGATGCCATGATGCAGTTCTACATCATGAACAACTGCGTCGACGTGGCCGATATGATCGACAAGAAACTGGCCGACCAGTTCCTCAAGGACCTCGCTGCCGTCACCAACCTCTACCAGGCCAACGGCGGACAGCTGATGCAATACGAATAAACGGTTAACGATTCAGAATGATTGTCGAACAACCTGCACTCTGGCTCCGGCTGTTTTATCCACACGCCACGTGGAGAATGAGCCCCGACGAGCATGCCGTCTATCTGACGTTCGACGACGGCCCCATCCCCGAGGCCACGCCGTTCATCCTCGAGACGCTTGCCCGCTACGACATCAAGGCTACGTTCTTCATGGTGGGCGACAACGTGAGGAAATACCCGGAGCTATTCGAGCAGGTGAAGGCCGCCGGCCATCGCATAGGCAACCACACGATGAACCACCTGGGGTCGTTCAAGCATTGGACCACCACCTACGTCATCAACACCTATCAGGCCAACGAGCTGCTGCACAGCAACCTGTTCCGCCCGCCCCACGGCGTCATGCGCCACAGCGTGTACTACTGGATAAAGAAGTACTACCGCGTGGTGATGTGGGATGTGGTCACACGCGACTACTCCAACCGTCTGACTGCCGCCGATGTGGTGGAGAACGTGAAGCGGTACACGCGCAACGGTTCCATCATCACCTTCCACGACTCGCTCAAGAGCATCGACAAGCTGAAGACGGCGTTGCCCGAGTCGATAGAATGGCTCATCGAACAAGGATATGAGTTCAAGGTTATCCCATGAAATAAAAGCCGAGGCATTGCGTCTCGGCTTTTCTGCCTGTGGTATCGCCCGCGCCGAACCCGTTGACGAGGCCACGGCCGCCGCCTTCAGGGAATGGCTCCAAAGCGGCGGTCATGCCACCATGCAGTATATGGAGAACTACGAGGACAAGCGCCTCGACCCTCGTCTGCTGATGCCCGGCGTGAAGAGCATCATCAGCGTAGCCCTCAACTACACCCCCGAGACGCCCGTAAAAGGTTTTGCCAACTATGCCATCGGCAAGGACTATCACGACATTGTGAAGCAGAAACTGCATCAGCTGGCCAACTCTTCACTCTTCACTCTTCACTCTTCACTTAATTACCGTGCCTTTTCCGACAGCGCCCCCGTTCTGGAACGCTATTGGGCCATGAAGGCGGGTCTCGGCTTCATCGGCAAGAACCACCAGCTCATCATCCCCGGCATGGGCAGCCAGTTCTTTCTCGGTGAACTCTTCGTGGATATCGAACTCGAGCCCGACGCTCCCTGCCGCCAGCATTGCGGCAACTGCCACCGATGCATCGATGCATGTCCTACGGGTGCGTTAGCCCCCCTCGAACTCCCCCCAAAAGGGGGAGAGCCCCAAACCGCTAATCAGAAAGCCTCCCCTATTGGGGGAGGACGGGAGGGGGCCTCATTTAATGGTGCCTTATGCCTCTCCTACCTCACCATCGAGAACCGCGGAGACATCCCCGAAGAGGCTGCGCAGAAGATGGGCGAAACGTTCTACGGCTGCGACCGCTGCCAGCAGGTGTGTCCCTGGAATGCCAAGGCCAAGCCCACCGCCGAACCGCTCCTGCAGCCTACCTCCGAACTGCTGTCCATGAAGGATGAAGACTGGCAGCAGCTCTCCGTCGAGCAATACCGCAAACTCTTCAAGGGCTCCGCCGTGAAACGGGCCAAATACGAAGGATTAATGAGAAACATTAAAGCCATCAGAAATGAGCAAGATAAGTAAAGACCGGGCTTTGGCAGCCCTCGTGCGCACCTTTTTCAAGTATTTCCTCACCGGTATGATGGAGGGCAAAGACCTCAACGATGCCAAGGCCGTGAAGCAGACGCTCCTCGAATACTACGAGCACGTCTCGCGCATCTACAACCAGGAAGCCTTCTATGCCATCGCCCGGATGAACTACGAGGCCCAGGAGATAGAAGCCGCCCTGCGCCGGAATCCCACCAACGACCTGATGCAGCTGGTGCGCATCGCCTGCCGCACGGAACCTTTCTACCAGGCCATGGTCGAGGAATACAAGCGCCATTTCCTCATCCTGCTCGAAGGGCGCCTGGCCACCTCCGAGGAAGCCAACCAATACACGCCCTGCGCAGAAGCCGGCTTCATCGACGAGGCCCTGGCCATCGACATCATCAACCGCATGGCTCAAAACGCGTACAGCCAGGCCCGCAAACTCAGCAAATCATAAGAAATTACTCCCCCTCCTTAGAAAGAAGAAGACCCTCCCCTGGCCCTCCTTGAATCAACCACCCCTAGCCCCTCCTTTCTGAGGAGGGGGAGTAGTTAGTTATGGGCCTCGGTTCGGGCGAATTTGAAATTCGACCGCAATGAGTATCAGGATTTGCAATCCGAGAAACGATAGCTGATTTAATCGCATTAAAAATGCTTCTATGTTGCTATCCAAATAATTGGAAAATATTTATTGTTTATTAACTATTCTGTATCAATCACTTAGCGTGAAGCCAATTAG
>JAEEGH010008042.1_pt1 | contig 25099 bp, 21 predicted proteins | sample 9134181 | NCBI WGS metagenome assembly JAEEGH01 (sample SAMN16246544, study PRJNA631951) | gut metagenome | biome: gut microbiome; feature: rumen; material: DP-attached | host: Bos | place: Iran: Karaj | collected 2018-10
ACAACAGCTACCTGTTCGAGCAGGCCGGCAAGCAGGCTTCCGCCCAGAATTTCGGGCCATGGTTCGCCAGCGAGAGTGAAGAAGAGCAGAAGCGCCTGCTGCGCGAGAACCCCGACCTGGTGAAGGTATGGGACGAGAAATACGGCGACCGCATCATCCGTCTCGTATTCATCGGCCAGCACATGGACAAGAAGAAGATTATCGCCGCGATGGACAACTGCCTCGGCGAATAAGGCCTCTACAGAAACAACGAGAGCCGGCAGACGATGCCGGCTCTTTTGCATTTACGCTTTTCTAATCGAAACGGATGCTTACAGACGCTTGAGCACCGCGGCAGCGTGGTGGATAAAGCCTTCTTCGGTCGCGACGGCTGCGATGGCCTTTGCGTTCTTCTTGATGGCCTTCTCGCTGTAGCGGATGATGCTCATGCGCTTGAGGAAGTCGTACACGCCGAGCGGGCTGAAGAAGCGGCCCGTGCCGTTCGTAGGCAGGACGTGGTTGGGGCCCGCGAAGTAGTCGCCCACCGGTTCGCTGGACCACGGGCCGATAAACACGGCACCCGCGTTCTCGATCTGCGCCGCCATGGATTCGGCTTCCGCAGTCATCACTTCCAAGTGTTCCGGAGCGATGCGGTTCGCGATTTCCACGCCGTCGAACCAGTCCTTCACCACGAGGATGCGCCCGAAGTTGCCCAGCACCTTCTCAAGGAGCTCGCGCTTCGGGGAATTTTCGACCTGGATATCCACGCAGGCGCTAATCATCTGGGCGGTTTCCATGTTGTCGGTAATGCAGATGGCCGCCTCGAAGCCGGAACCGTGTTCCGCCTGGCTCAAGAGGTCGGCTGCCACAAAGTCCGGATCGCAGGTGTTGTCGGCCATCACGAGCACTTCGCTGGGACCAGCCACCATGTCGATATCCACGACACCGAAGACTTCCTTCTTGGCGATTGCCGCAAACACGTTGCCCGGGCCCACAATCTTGTCGACGCGTTCCACGACGGTCTTGCCCTTCGCATCCTTCGCACCGTAAGCAAGCAGGCCAATCGCCTGAGCGCCACCGATATGGTAGACTTCGGTAATACCGAGTTCCTGGAGTACGAAAGCCACGGCGCGGTTGATTTCGCCCTTGATGGGAGTGACGACCACGATGTCTTCCACGCCGGCAACGAGAGCCGGGACCGCGTTCATGATGACAGTGCTCGGGTAAATGCCCGCACCGCCCGGCACGTAGAGGCCCACGCGCTTCATCGGGCGGATACGCTGGCCGAGCACGACGCCGTCCTTCCCTTCCATGAGCCAGGATTCTTCCATCTGGTTCTGGTGGAAATCGCGCACGTTCTTGATGGCCTGCTTCAGGGCCTTCTGGAGTTCCTTCGGGCACTTGGCGGCAGACTTCGCGATGGCGGAAGCCGGCACGCGGATGTTCTTGCCCTTGAGACCGTCAAACTTCTGGGCGTATTCGGTCGCCTTAGCGATGCCGCCCTTCTTGATGTCGGCAAGGATCTGCATCACCTTGTCGTGAATTTCCTTGCTCGGGGCGACTTCGCGCCCGCAAATGCGTTCGATTTCAGCAGATTTCGGAGTGACTTTTACGATTTGCATACAATTTCACCTTTTTCGCCAAATATAGATTTTTAAAGCGACTTGAACACCTTGCGCGCAGCCTCGACCGTGCGGTCGATGTCGGCCTCGGAATGCGCCGCGCTCACGAAGATGGCCTCGAACTGGCTCGGGGCCAGGTAAATGCCCTCGTCGAGCATGCCGAGGAAATACTTGCGGAAGAGTTCCAGGTCGGATTTCTGCACGTCGGCAAAGCATGTGACCGGACCTTCGGTAAAGAAGATGCAGCCCATGGAGCCGACCTGATTCGTGGAAATTGCGACACCCGCGGATTTTGCCGCGTCCTGAAGGCCTTCAATCAAGCGCCTGGTCATCGCCTCGGCATGTACGTACAATTCCGGATGTGTCGAAAGTTCACGCATCGTGGCGAGTCCCGCCGCCATCGCGACCGGGTTGCCTGAAAGTGTTCCCGCCTGGTAGATTCCTCCGAGAGGCGCAATCTGCTGCATCACGTCGAGGCGGCCACCATAAGCGCCCACCGGCATGCCGCCACCGATAATCTTTCCAAAGGTCGTAAGGTCGGGCTTGATGCCGTAAAGGCCCTGCGCGCAGTGGATGCCAACACGGAAGCCTGTCATGACTTCGTCCACAATCAGGAGCGCGCCGTGCTTCTTGGTTTCTGCGGAAAGCGTTTGCAAGAATTCGGGTTTCGCGGGCACGACGCCCATGTTGCCTGCCACCGGCTCCACGATGACACCCGCAATCTCGTCGCCAATCTTGTCGAAGAGTTCCTTAACGCCTGCCACATCATTGTACTGGAGCGTGAGCGTGTACTTCGCGAGATCCGCCGGAACGCCCTTGCTGCTCGGCTTGCCCGTCGTGAGCATGCCCGAACCCGCCTTGATAAGCAGGCTGTCGCTGTGGCCGTGGTAGCAGCCCTCGAATTTCACGATCTTGTCGCGGCCGGTAAACCCGCGTGCGGCACGGATGGCGCTCATAGTCGCCTCGGTCCCACTGTTCACCATGCGGATCATCTCGACGCTCGGCACGAGGCCCATCACGAGCTTCGCGAGTTCAGATTCGAGCCCGCACGGAGCACCAAAACTCAGGCCGTTCTTTGCCGTTTCTGCAACCGCACTGATAACCGCATCGTGCGCGTGTCCCAGGAGCATCGGTCCCCAGCTGCCCACGTAGTCGATATAGTCGTTGCCGTCCACATCGTAGATGTGGCTACCCTTCGCGCGGGCGATAAACGGAGGTGTGGCCCCCACGTTGCCGTAGGCACGCACCGGGCTGTTCACGCCGCCCGGCATGAGCGTCTTGGCTTCGGCAAAAAGTTTCTCGCTCAAGGAGTGGTTCATACCAGCCCCTTCTCGAGCGCTTCCTTCGCATGGTAAGTGATGATGATGTCGCCACCGGCGCGCTTCATCGCAAGCAGGTTCTCGCGGATGACGGCGTCTTCGTCGATCCAGCCGTTCTTGGCGGCGGCCTTCACCATCGAATATTCGCCGCTCACGTTGTAGACGGCCACGGGAACGGTGCTGATTTCTGCAGTCTGGCGCAAAATGTCGAGGAAGGCAAGCCCGGGCTTCACCATCACGATATCGGCACCTTCTTCGATGTCGAGTTCCACTTCGCGCTGGGCCTCGCGAGCGTTGCGCACATCCATCTGGTAGCTCCTGCGGTTCCCGAAATGCGGCGCGGAATCGGCTGCATCGCGGAACGGGCCGTAGTAGGCGCTCGCAAACTTCGCGCTGTAGGCCATGATAGGAGTATCCGCATAGCCATTCTCGTCAAGCTTTGCGCGGATTGCCGCCACGCGCCCGTCCATCATGTCGGAGGGAGCAACCATGTTCGCCCCCGCACGCGCATGCGAAAGCGCAGTCTTCGCCAGCAGTTCGAGCGTCGGGTCGTTATCCACGTCGCCGTCCTTCACGATGCCGCAATGGCCGTGGCTCATATATTCGCAGAGGCACACGTCCGTAATCACGAAGAGGTCGGGAAACTTCGCCTTGATGGAGCGCACCGCACGCTGCACGATGCCATCGTCGTCGTAGGCCGATGTCGCCATGTCGTCCTTGATATTGGGGATGCCGAACAGGAGAATCGACTTGATTCCCGCGATGACGCAGGATTCGAGTTCCTGGAGGATTTCGTCGATGGAGAAGCGGTACTGGCCGGGCATCGACGGGATTTCTTCTTTCACACCCTCCCCCTCGACCACGAACATCGGGTACACGAGGGAATCGGGGTTGATTGCAGTTTCCGCAACCATGTTGCGGATGGTTTCATTCTTGCGTAAGCGACGAGGACGGATAATCATAGTGTCATGAATTTAAAAAATCACGTTCAGCCTGTTCGAGGCCCTCGGCCCATTCGGCCTGAATTTTCTGCTTGAGCTTCTTGGCGAGCGAGGGGGCGCGGCCCTGCGTGGAGACGGTCACGGCGATGTTTTCGCCAAAATCCATGCGGGCGGGCACGATGAAGTCGCCGTCGAGGTAATCGCAGGCATTATTGACCAGGATGCGGCGGGCGCGGGCGTCGTTAGAGACCTGCGCATTGACGGCAGGCTGGTCGGTACAGATAAAGACCATGAAAATGCCGCGGAGGTCGAGCGGCTCGTAAGGACGATTCTTGAAGACAATCGAAGATGCAGGCTCGCCAGACTTGAGCGCACCGAATTCAGGGTCGAACTGCGGGGCGACAACGGTGATGCGGGCACCCGTAGGCAAAAGCGTCTTGACCTTGCGTAGCGCAATGCGGCCACCGCCCACCACCAGGACGTTCTTGCCTTCGAGATTCACTTCGATGGAGAAGAGATTCGAGGTCCGATGCTCGGGGGTCGAGGAGGACGACGGAGCGCAGGCGCGCGGTTCCTGTGCGTTGCGGATGCCGCAAACGACCATGTCGGCAAATTCCTTCCAGTCGCCGAGGCAGGGCAACAGCGTGATGGGAATCCGCGGGAATTCTTCCTGCAGCTTCGCGACCACGCGCGGCACGTCGTTCTTTGAATGCTGGCCGTTCAAAAGCAGGTACGGCAAGAGCGTCACCGATTCCACATCCTCGCGCAGGAGCGTGCGCAGGTCGTTTTCCAAGTCCAAAAGGCTCGTGCTAGCCACACGTGTACCAGGCAAGTCGTGGTGCAGCTTGTCCAGGATTTCCTCGAAACCCTTGTAGGCTCCGGGCAAAATGCAGTGGTGCGCAATGATCAGAATCGCTTTCATCGGCCCAAAGATAGAATTTTACCGTTCCTTCACGTGGAAGTAGTCGATTTCGGGATGGCTGATGTAGAGGCCGCTCACGGAGGCCTGCGGGTACATGGCGCCATTCTCGGTGAGGCTGATTCCTACGCTTGCGAAGTCGATGAGTTTAGCGACGTTGAAGATTTCCTTGATGTTCGGGAGCACGGGATAGCCGACGGCCGGGCGGATGCCCTTCCAGCCGTTCGTGCGTGCGAGTTCCTGGCTCAGGTATTCAGCGCCCGCTTCGGCGAGGCGGTCGGCTACGGTCTGCATCAGGAGTACGTCGTAGTCGCTGCCGCCCTGTTCGGCCTTCAGCTTTTCGAGGCGCTTGACGAAAGCGTCGCTCACGGTGACCGCGAAGGCGCCCACGATGTCGCGGAAGACATCCTTGCCGGAGGGAGCGTTAAATACGCTTGCCGTCGTCGCGTTCGCAGGAGCCACGTAGTCACAAAGTGCAAGACAGGTGCCTTCGGGATTCTGCTGGCGTGCCGTGGCGACTTCGACAAGGTCGGAGTCGGTGCCGGTACGGCCCGTGTTGAAAACAACGGATTTTTCCGTACCGGCTGCAGGGTAAAACGCCTGCACGGCACGCAGCGCATACTCGGGACGCGTGAGGCTCTTGATGAGCGCTTCGGCATCGGCCTTGAGCTTTTGCGCTTCTTCGCAGTCGGCCTTGACCTTCCAGGTAAAGAAGAAGTATTCCCAGCTGATGAGCGGGATGACCTTTTCGAGCGCAATGGGCGGAAGTTTGCTTTCGCCCATGAACGGAGGTTCTACGGGCTGGTACTTGCTCCAGTCGCACTGGTAGCGGCGTTCGACCGGCGTCTTTTCGGCTGCAGCCATGGCGTTCGCGGCTTCGGTCTGGATGCCGTTCTGCTTGTCGCGGATCCGCTGCTGTTCTTCGCGGTTTTCCTGGATGGTCTGTTCGCTCGTGGCGGGGTCGAGAAGCTTCTGGACGAGGCCCGGATTGCTCGCGGCGTCGCGCACGTGGAATACGGGGCCGTCGTAGCACGGGGCAATCTTTACTGCCGTATGCGTGGGCGATGTCGTTGCGCCACCGACGATAATCGGGATGCTTTGGCCTGCAGCCTGCATGGCTTTCGCGACCGTGCACATTTCTTCGAGCGACGGCGTAATCAGTCCGGAGAGACTCAAGATATCGGCCTTGTTCTCGATGACCGCTTTCACGATGACATCTTCGGGAACCATCACGCCGAGGTCCACCATCTCATAGCCGTTACAGGCCATAATCACGGAGACGATGTTCTTGCCGATATCGTGCACGTCGCCCTTCACGGTCGCAATCACAATCTTGCCGCGGCTTGATGCATTCGCGTCCTTGCCCGCCTCGATGTAGGGCTGCAAAATTTCTACGGCCTTCTTCATGGTACGTGCAGTCTTCACCACCTGCGGCAGGAACATGCTGCCTTCGCCGAAGCGGCGTCCGACTTCGTTCATGCCGTCCATGAGTGGGCCGGAAATAATTCCTACCGGGCTATCGCCGCGGTTGATGAGTTCCATCAAGTCGGGCTGAAGCGTCGTGGAGGTTCCCTTGAGCAAAGCCTCTTGCAAGCGTTCTTCGGGCGTGGTGGGCTTGGCGTCAGCAGCGGCGCTGCCGGTGTTGCTGGCTGCGGAACCTGCGCCTGTGCTCATGGCGAAAATCGCCTTCGGATCGTACTTGGTGCCCGCTTCCTTCGCGGCGTTCTGTGCCGCGGTCATGCGGCTTGCAATCTCGATGAGCGCTTCGCTGGCATCGGGCTCCGTGTTCAACAGCACTTCGGTAATGGCCATGCGGAGTTCGAGCGGAATCGTCTTGTAATCGATAATCGCGCTCGGATTCATGATGGCCATGCCCATGCCGTTCGGAATCGCGTAATGCAAGAAGGTGGTGTGCATGGATTCGCGCAGGTAGTTGTTGCCGCGGAAAGCGAACGAAAGGTTTGAAAGACCGCCCGAGATGCGCACACCGGGCAGGTTGTCCATGATCCAGCGGACGGCGCGGATAAAGTCGATGGCGTAGGCGTTGTGTTCGGCCATGCCGGTTGCGACAGTAAGCACGTTCGGGTCAAAGATGATGTCCGATGGCGCGAAATCCAGTTGCTTCACCAGGATGTCGTAGGCGCGTGCGGCAATCTTTACGCGGCGCTCGTAGTTGGTGGCCTGGCCCTCTTCGTCAAAGAGCATCACGATGACGGCGGCCCCCAGGCGCTTGATGGTGAGCGCGTGCTCGATAAACGCCTGTTCGCCCATCTTCAAAGAGATGGAGTTCACGATGCTCTTGCCCTGGATGCACTTGAGGCCCGCCTCGATGACTTCGAAACGGGAAGAGTCCACCATGATGGGCACGCGGCTCACGGCCGGATCCGATGCAATCAGGTTCAGGAAGGTCTGCATTTCGGCGGTGGCGTCGAGCAGGCCGTCATCCATGTTCACGTCAATCACGTCGGCGCCGTCTTCCACCTGCTTGCGGGCAATGTCGAGCGCTTCGTCATAATTCTTCTCGTTGATGAGGCGCAGGAACTTCTTGGAGCCCGCCACGTTGCAGCGCTCGCCGACCTTCACGAAGTCTTCGGCGTTGCAGCTGAAGGCGCCATCGCTCGGGCGCACCTGTTCCTTGAACAGCGGTTCCAAACCGGCGAGGCGGAGAAGCGGGCTTGTGGCGTACTTGGGCGCGGGCTTGCGGCGTTCGTAATCTGCCGGCAGGGCGTCGAGCATCTTGCGCATCGCGGCGATATGTTCCGGGGTCGTACCGCAGCAACCGCCAATCATGTTCACCAACTTGTCGTCCAGGTAGACGCCCATGAGGCGCACCATGTCTTCGGGCGTGTCGTCGTAGCCGCCGAACTGGTTCGGGAGACCTGCATTCGGGTGACAGCTAATGTAGCAGGGCGCGACCTTGCCCATGCGGCGCAGGTACGGCACCATGCCGTCGGCACCGAGACCGCAGTTCAAGCCAATAGAAAGCGGATGCATGTGCATCACGCTCACGGCGAATGCTTCCACCGTCTGGCCCGAAAGCGTGCGGCCCGAGGCGTCGCTCACCGTCATAGAGAACATGATTTCCACAGGACGCGAAACTTTTTCCATCACCTTGGTGAATGCGCTTGCGGCAGCCTTCGCGTTCAGCGTATCAAAAATCGTTTCGATCAGGATGGCGTCGACGCCTTCTTCCACCAGCACTTGGATCTGTTCCAGGTAGGCATCTTCCAGTTCGTCGAAAGTAATGCTACGGCTCGCGGGGTCGTTCACGTCTTCGCTCATGGAGAGCATTTTACTCGTGGGACCCACGTCGCCCAGAATGTACACCTGGCGACCATACTTTTCCATGGCCTCTTCCGCGGCCTGCTTCGCGATCTTTACGGCGGCGCGGTTCATCTCGGCGATGCGGTGTTCCTGGTGGTATTCGTGCTGGCTTACGCGCTGGCTCGAGAACGTGTTGGTGGTCAGGCAGTCCACGCCCGCATCCACGTAGCGGCGCTGGATATCGAGAATGATTTCCGGCTTCTCGATGGAGAGCATGTCGTTGTTCGCGCCCTTGATGCCGTAAGTCTGGATTACGGAACCCATGCCGCCATCCAACAGCATCATCTTGCTTTCAAAAGCTTCGCGTAGCGTCATCTTCTTTCCTTATGCATTTATTCAATTTTATGCATAAATATAGAAAAAACCGCCACCCTCGGTCAACGTCCCTCCCCCTCAAAGCAAGCAAATAATCTTTTCATATATTTTTAAACATGATTTTTCACCCCAAAAAACTACGTTTAATTACAGCCGTTGTAATACTCCTTGCCGCATGGGCTTTTGCGGGCACGACCAGCGTCGTCAACGCACGCCCCTCCATAAACGGGAAACTCCATGTAATAGGAACCGGTCTCTTCGACGAAAAAGGCACCCAAGTCGTCCTGAAGGGCGCGAGTACCCACGGGCTCACCTAGTTCCCGCAATACGTGAACCCTACGCTCCCGCAACGCCTGCGCATCGGCCAAGGTCACGTCGACAACCTGTGGAACAACATCGCCCACCGTATCGTGGCACGATAATTTTCTATCTTTACGCCCGAAAATTCAACCTATAACCCCAAGAGACTATGCTTTTCAATTTCGACATGATCCAGGGCGTTTATGCCCGCATTCCCGCCCGCGTTGAAGCAGCACGCAAGCAACTGGGCCGTCCGCTCACCCTCGCCGAAAAGATTATCTACAGCCATCTGATTGATGGCGCCGAGAACAGGACCTACGAACGCGGCAAGGATTTTGCCGAATTCCACCCTGACCGCGTGGCCATGCAGGACGCAACCGCCCAGATGGCACTCCTCCAGTTCACCACCGCCGGCAAGTCCCGTGTGGCAGTGCCGAGCTCCGTGCACTGCGACCACTTGATTATAGCCCGCGAAGGTGTTGAAAAGGACCTCCCCCGCGCCAAGGAAGAAAGCAAGGAAGTGTATGACTTCTTGCAGTCTGTCTCTGCCAAGTACGGCATTGACTGCTGGCTCCCGGGTGCAGGCATCATCCACCAGGTAGTGCTCGAAAACTATGCCTTCCCGGGCGGAATGATGATCGGTACCGACTCCCACACCGTGAACGCTGGCGGCCTCGGCATGCTCGCGATTGGCGTGGGCGGTGCAGACGCCGTGGACGCCATGGTCGGCCTCCCGTGGGAACTCAAGTACCCGAAGATGATCGGCGTGAAGCTCACCGGCAAGCTCCAGGGCTTCGCTACCGCCAAGGACATCATCCTCAAGCTTGCTGGCATCCTCACCGTTAAGGGTGGCACCAACGCCATTATCGAATACTTCGGCGAAGGCGCACGCAGCCTCTCCGCTACCGGCAAGGCAACGATTGCCAACATGGGTGCCGAAGTGGGCGCTACCTGCTCCACCTTCAGCTACGACGATTCCATGAGCCGCTACCTCAAGGTGACCGGCCGCGCCGACGTGGCCGCCGCCGCCGACAAGATTGCAGAACACCTCAAGGCCGACCCCGAAGTCGAAGCAAATCCGGAAAAGTACTTTGACCGCGTCGTCGAAATCGACTTGAACACGCTCGTGCCGCACTTCAACGGCCCGTTCAGCCCGGACCGCGCCTACGCCGTGACCGACATGGCAGAATCCCTCAAGGCCACCGAAACCAAGCCGGAATCTACGCCGGTCGTAAGCGCCGCCCTCATCGGCAGCTGCACGAACTCCAGCTACGAAGATTTGTTCATGGCCGCGAACATGATCAAGCAGGCTCTCGCCAAGGGTCTTTCCCCGAAGTGCCCGCTCCTCATCAACCCGGGTTCCGAACAGGTGCGCTACACCGCCGAACGCGACGGCCTCATCGACTTGTTCAAGCAGTTCGGCGCCACCATCATGACGAACGCCTGCGGTCCTTGCATTGGCCGCTGGGACCGTGCCGGCGCCGACAAGAAGGAACTCAACACCATCGTTCACAGCTTTAACCGCAACTTCGCAAAGCGCGCCGACGGCAACCCGAACACGCATGCATTCGTCGCTAGCCCGCTCATGGCCGTGATTGCAGCGCTCAGCGGCGACATCCGCTTCAACCCGATGACCGACACCCTCGTGAACAACGAAGGTAAAGCAGTCAAGCTCGACCCGCCGGAACAGTGCGAACTCCCGCCGAAGGGTTTTGAAGTCAAGGACGCCGGCTACCAGGCTCCTGCCGAAGACGGTTCCAAGATTACCGTTTCCATCAACCCCGAAAGCAAGCGCCTCCAGGCTCTCGCTCCGTTCGCGGCTTGGGACGGCAAGGACATCGCGGGTGCCCCGCTCCTCATCAAGGCGAAGGGCAAGTGCACCACCGACCATATCTCCATGGCCGGCCCGTGGCTCAACTACCGCGGTCACTTGGAAAACATTTCGAACAACATGCTCATCGGCGCCGTGAACGCCTTCAACGGCGAAACCAACAAGGTCCTCTGCCAGTGCGGTGAATACAAGGAAGTCCCCGAACTTGCGAAGATTTACAAGGCCAAGGGCACGGGCTCCATCGTGATCGGTGACGAAAACTACGGTGAAGGCTCCAGCCGCGAACACGCCGCCATGGAACCGCGCTTCCTCGGCGTGAAGGCCGTGATCGTGAAGAGCTTCGCCCGCATCCACGAGACGAACCTCAAGAAGCAGGGCATGCTCGCCCTCACCTTCAAGAACGCCGCCGACTACGACAAGATCCAGGAACAGGACGTATTCGACATCGTGGGCCTCACCCAGTTCGCCCCGGGTTCCGAGTTCACGCTCGTCGCCCATCACAAGGACGGCTCCGTCGACAACATCGCCTTAAGCCACACCTACAACGAACAGCAGTGGGCATGGTTTAAGGCGGGTTCCGCCCTCAACCTGATCCGCGCGAACAACAAGTAATCGCAGGGAAATCGCTTAAAAAAGCTAATTTCCTAGTGTAAAAAAAATCTTCAAAGGACGGAATGTACTATTCCGTTCTTTTTTTATTTATATTCATTATTAATTTGTATGGGAAAGACAATGGAACCAAAATTTCCCTACCTAATTGCGGCATTAGGCCTTTTTGTGAGTTGCTCTGAAGGCCCACTCGATCTCACGCATTTCATCGAAGACTTAAGCACAGAAAGTTCATCTGCCACGGATTCGTCTAGTTCCATTCAGGATTCTTCGGAGGCCGTTTCAAGTTCAATCAGTTCCAGTTCCGTTTCCGAATCAAGTTCTTCGACTCCAATTTCATCAAGTTCTTCGAACCAGGATTCTTCAAGCTCTTCGAATCAAAATTCATCCAGTTCTTCAAATCAAGTTTCTTCAAGTTCCGCTCCAAGTTCATCTTTTTCGAGTTCCGTCACGCACTCATCCTCCAGCAGCATTCTTCAGCGCAGCAATTCCAGCAAAAAACATAAAACCGTTTAAAAGGTCGGACTCTACGTCCGGTTTTTGATTTTGGGCAAAAAAAGGCACTTTTTATAAAAGGCTAAAAAAAAGCGCCCATGGTCAGCAATATTAATATATATTAACATCAAGAACTAAGAGAGGTGTAAAATGAAAAAAACAATCCAGTTCCTGATTACGTCAGCGGCCTTACTTACCGGTCTCATATCAAGTGGCTGCACCGAGGAAAGCGTCGAGGACCTGGAAAACAAGTTTGTCGAAGCAATGAAAAATGGAGAAACCGAAAATATCCGAATATACGCCCGAAAAGCTTGTGAAAAAAACAGCGTCTACGGCTGTCATACTCTAGGTGGGCTGTACGAAAGGGAATCCGATTTCAGGAACGCAACAATATATTTGGAAAAAAGCTGTAGCATGAATAGCTCCCCCTGGAGCGAGAGGTCTTGCGCCGTACTGGGTCTAATTTACAACAAGGGCCTTGGCGTCGAAAAAGATATTGCAAAGGGAGAATCCTTCCTTGAAAAAGGTTGCAACCTGAACTTGAAAGATGGCTATGGTTGCTACGCAATCGCCGAAAGGCTTATTCGACTCAACGATTATGAAGGTGCTATTCCCTATTTTGAAAATGGATGCATTTTGAACACGCCAGAAGCATGTAGCGAATTGGGTACATTGTATTTCAAAGGATTGGGCACTAATGTAGATAAAGTAAAAGCATCTGTATTTTTTGAAAAGGCATGCAATTTAAAGGACGGGTACGGCTGTTACCTGGCCTCCGCAAAATACATGCTTGGTTACAACGTTCCCGCCGACACCCCGAAAGCAGTCCAATACTTCAAAAAATCATGTGAATTGGGCGTACGAGAAGCATGCGACAGTTATGCACAATTCAAAAAAGATTAGCACTACAAAAATGAAGAAATTTATTTCTGCTTTCGTGCTTGCTTTTACAACGCTATTGGGGTGTTTTATCATAAGCGCCTGCTCCGAGAATGTTGACGATTTAGTAATCAAGTTAACCGAAGCCGTAAAAAGTAACGACAATAAAAAAGCCCAGAAATACGCGGAAAAGGCTTGCAACATGGGTAGCGATTTCGGCTGCTACCACGCAGGCGGGCAACACGAAATAAAACACGATTACAAAAAAGCCATATTCTATTTTGAAAAAGCCTGCAATATGAAGACCATGCAATGGAGCGGAAGAGCTTGCACTGAAGCAGGAGCAATTTATTTAAGGGGTCTAGACGTAGCAGAACGAGACACCGCAAAGGCTGAAGATTATTTTGAAAAAGGCTGTACCCTGAACCATGGATACGGGTGCTATTCAGCAGCAGCGAAATATATATTGGGAAAAACCGCGCCAGTCGATGAAGCCAAGTTCCGTGAGTATCTCCAAAAAGCCTGCAATCTAGGAGAAGATCTCGGATGCATCCTAAGCGACTTGTAGCCAATCCCTAACGGACTTCACGTCCGTTTTTTTCTAAATTTGGCGGTGAAAAAAAGGCTTACGATGAATTTCAATAATTGGCAGGACATCTACCGGAACATGAGTCCGGAGATGAAGGAACAGGCCATGAAGATGGCCAAGGCAAGAATCAAGGAAAAGGTGATGCACTGGATTTCGCAGCCGGTGCTCGTGGCGGTGGCGCTCGTGCTCGGCGCCATCGTCGGTACGCTTACCGCATTCTTTGGCCAGGTGCTCGACAGCTTCGGCGCAATCCGCGATGCAAACCCGCTATACTGGATTCCGGCGCTCGCACTCGGGGGCGTCGCCATCGTGCTCACGTACAAGAAATTCGGAAAGGGCTCGGAACGCGGCATGGGAATCATTTTCGATGTCGCGCACGGCAAGGAGAAGGAAGTTCCGCTCCGCCTCATCCCGCTCATCATGGTGACGACCTGGGTCACGCACCTCTTCGGGGGCAGTTCGGGCCGCGAGGGCGTGGCGATGCAGATTGGCGCCACCCTCGGCCACAACATGAGTTCGAAAATCCACGTGGAGAACGCTCCCCGCATTTTGCTCGTGGCAGGCATGGCGGCAGGCTTCGCAGGCCTCTTCCAGACCCCGCTCGCGGCCATCGCGCTCTCGCTCGAAATCCTGCTCGCAGGCCACCTCGAGATGGCGGCCCTACTCCCTGCCGCCGTTGCCGCCTTCACCGCATGCAAGGTTTCGCAGATGTTCGGGGAAACAGCCATCATCGCCATGAACGACATCTTCCCGAGCGACATTTCACGAATTCTCTGGAGCGACAGCGGGCTCGACATTTACTTTATCCTGAGGCTCACCGTCCTCGGCATCATCTTCGGGCTTGTCGGTGGCGGGTTCGCGAGACTCCTCCCGCTTTCCAAGAAATTCTTTGCCGAAAAGTTCCCGAACCCAGTCAAGCGCGTCGCCATCATGGGCGTTGTCCTCAGCGCGCTCCTGCTTCTTTGCTGGCAGGGCCGCTATTCCGGCCTCGGCACGAACCTCATCGAATTGATTTTTTCAGGCTCCGGGGAAAGCGCCGCCTACGACATCTTCGCCTACGACTGGATTCTGAAGATGCTGTTTACCATCATCACGCTCTCGGTCGGATTCCAAGGCGGCGAAGTGACCCCACTGTTCACCATCGGTGCAACTCTCGGCACGGTACTCGCTGCAATCGTCGGCGTGCCGCTCCCGCTTGCAGCCGCCCTCGGCTATGCGGCTGTATTCGGCGCTGCCACGAACACGCTGTTTGCCCCCATCCTCGTCGGTGCGGAAATCTTCGGGTTCGACCTGCTCCCCACATTTTTCATAGTCTGTACGGTCGCCTACGTATGCAACGGCGGCAAGTCCATCTACGCACAAAAGAAGATTAGACTAAAGTAGTCGCGGCGCAGTTTAGGGCCGTCCGCGTTAAAAACGGGTTGCCATGCCGCATAGAATGTCTTAATTTTAGGGCATGCAAAACAATCGTGAAAACTGGGGCTCCAAGATAGGAGTCATCCTCGCTGTCGCAGGTTCGGCAGTCGGGCTCGGCAACTTCCTTCGATTCCCCGTACAGGCGGCCACCAACGGCGGCGGCGCATTTATCATTCCCTATCTCATCGCATTCCTCTTACTCGGCATTCCGCTCGCATGGATGGAATGGACCCTCGGGCGCTACGCGGGCCGCCACAACTACGGCACCGCCCCGAGCACGCTCCACATCATCTTCGACAAGAAGAAGCCCTGGGCAAAACACCTCGGTTCCATCGGGCTCCTGCCTCCCCTCTTCATCGTCTTCTACTACGTGTTCATCCAGTCGTGGATCCTCGCGTTCGCCTATTACTCCCTTACGGGCAAGCTCATGGAAGTCACGGCACAGGGCAGCGCCGCCGTCACGCAGTTCTTCGGCGACTTCATCATGCTCAAGACGTGCGTGGGCCCCGTCCCGGCCGCCATCATCTTCTTCCTCATCACGTTCGCCTGCAACATGACCGTTCTCGCCCTGGGCGTACGCAAGGGCATCGAGCGCGTGAACAAGATCTGCATGCCCATCCTGCTATTCCTGGGCATCGTCCTCGTAATCCGCGTGCTTACGCTCCCGAATATCGGCAAGGGCCTCGCCTTCATGTGGAACCCGAACTTCAGCGAACTCGCCAACCCCAAGGTATGGATGGCCGCCGCGGGCCAGGTATTCTTCACCATGAGCCTCGGCATGGGCATCATCTGGTGCTATGCGAGCTACCTCAAACCCAAGGAAGACCTGGTGCTCTCCTCCCTTACCGCGAGCGCCACGAACGGTCTTGCCGAAATCATCATCGGCGGTACGGTCGTCATCCCCATCGCGGTCATCATCGCGGGCGCGAACATCGAGGAATGTGCGAAGCTCGGCACCTTCGGTCTCGGCTTCCAGACCATGCCTTACGTGTTCGGAACGCTCCCGCTCGGCGGCGCACTGCAGGCGCTCTGGTTCGCGTTGCTCTTTTTCGCGGGCATCACCAGCGCCATCTCGATTATCCAGCCGCTCATCAGCTTCTGCGAAGACGACCTCAAGTTTACGCGCAAGAAGTCCGTCACGACCATCAGCATTATCATCTTTATCGGTAGCCTCACCGCCATCTTCGGCCTTGGCGCGGGCACGGTCGACGAACTCGACTTCTGGGGCGGCACGTTCCTGCTCGTGGTGTTCGGCGCCATCCAGGCCATCATATTCTCGTTCGTCCTCGGCCGCAGAAAGTCACAAATCGTGCAGCCCGGCGAATCCGTGGCTTTCGCCCTGATGAACGAGGGCTCGCAGCTCAAGCTCCCCCGCTTCTTCAGGCCCATCATCCAGTATGTTTGTCCGGCCTACCTGATTATCCTGCTCGTTTCGTTCACGTTCACCGACGGTCTCCCGCTCATCACGCTGAGCAACATTCCCGCCGATGCCAAAGTGACGTTCCTCGGGGGAGAATTCTCGAAGCTCCACTTCACCTGGGCTTTCCGCGGGTTCATGCTGTTGCTGGTCGTGCTGCTGAACATCGCCATCGCCTACGCCTGGCGCAAGGGCGGCACCGCCGAAATGGGTCGTGACACGAGCATCCACAAGATGCCGCTCGGCAAGTCGGACGAATACATCAACCGCTTGGCAAACAAGAAGAAAAAGGAGAAGTAGCATGGACGCAGAATTTACGACAGGCGGACTCATTTTCATGCTCACCTCGTGGGCGGCAATCATCGGGCTGTGCATCTTCTGCTTTGCGAAGGTGTTCAAGAAGAAGTAAGTTTAACAATGAACGTCCCCGCGGGGACAAAAGGAATGACAAATTATGGATATCGTCAAGAAAGTTTCTGAACTCGGGCTCGCGCTCCCGCAGTGCCCGGCACCGCTCGCGGCATACGTTCCCGCCGTACGCTTCGGCGACACCGTCGTCGTCTCGGGCCAGCTTCCGAGCGTCAAGGGCGACTTTTCCGCTTACACGGGATCCGTCCCGAACGAACTCTCCATCGAAAAGGCGACCGAAGCGGCACGCATCTGCCTCCTGAACAACATCGCCGCCGCGGTCTCCACGCTCCAGCACGGCGAGACGCTCAAGCTCGTGCAGATGCAGGGATTCGTGCAGTCCGCAGCCGACTTCCACGAACAGCCCGCCATACTGAACGGCGCAAGCGAACTGGCCGAAAAGATCCTCGGTGAAAACGGCAAGCACGCGCGCACCGCCGTGGGTGTCGCCGCGCTCCCCAAGAATGCCGCCGTCGAAATCAGCTGCACCTTCCAGGTCATCCCCGAAGAAGTGCGCTACAACGGACGCATGAACTGGATCGAGCCGTAAAAGGCTTCTGCACCGGGCTAGTTCATGTCCAGCGCGGAAAGTTCTTTCGCCAGTTTCTCGTTCTGACGCTTCAGGGAATCGAGTTCCTGCTGCATCGTCTGGATCTGGCGTTCCATCTCGACCTTGTTCGCCGTCAGGCGCGCGATTTCTTTGTTCGTTTCCTGGTCGGAACAGGCCGTAAGTCCTACAAAGCAAGCTATTGTTGCCAAAATAACGATAAGTCTTGTCATGTGCAAAATTTAAATATAAATAGAGGGAGAGGTTTCTCCCGCCTATAAAATAAGGGTATTATGATAGATAAAGTCTGGTCTTGGTTCACTAGTCAAGGATTCGAAGGGTCCGTATCCGTAAGGAACACCGATTTCAAGGAAATCAGCGCTTCGGGCATGTTCAGCAGCAAGGCGAACACCCCCGACGACGATTCCTTCATCCATGAGGCCATCTACAAGATGGACCCGGACTACAGCGTTGTCGCCATCATCAAGCAGGTGGGCGCAAAATCGGCCGAAGACTGGGCAGTAGACGCTTTTCCGGACGGCATTCACGAAGTCAGCTTCGCAGGAAGCGCCGACGACATCCAGACAAACCTTGACAACGCCATCCTCGAAGGACTCGCCCACAGGAAAGTCCTCATCGTGCGCGAATCCGGAGCCGTAGTCAAATTCGGCTACAAGTTCGAAGACCTGCTATAATAATTTATCTTTGGCTATATGAATTCGAGTACGAGGCCATCTCCGGAACTTCTCCTGCCCGTGGGCACGCGCGAGATGCTGGAGGCCGCCGTCGCAAACGGCGCCGATGCCGTTTATTTCGGGGTTCCGCACTGGAACGCGCGCGGTCGAACGGAAGACTTCTCGTTCGACGATGTCTACGACATGATCCGCTACGCAAGGCTCCGCGGAGTGCGCACGTTCCTCGCGATGAACGTTCTCGTATTCGAACGCGAATTGCGTGAGTTGCCCGAGTTCCTTGAAAAAATCATCTCGCTGGAACCAGATGCCTTTATCATTCAGGACATCGGACTTGCACGCCTGATACGCGCAATCGCTCCCACGCAGGAGATTCACGCGAGCACGCAGATGACGCTTGCAAGCGCGGAGGCCGTCAACCTGGTCGCCGGAATCGGGTTCAACCGCGCCGTACTCGCACGCGAACTTTCGCTCAAGGAAATCGCCCGCATCAAGGAATCAACTCCGCTCGAACTCGAAGTTTTCATTCACGGGGCGCTCTGCGTGAGCTATTCGGGGCAGTGCCTCACCAGCGAGAACTTTGGCGGCCGCAGCGCGAATCGCGGGCAATGCGCCCAGAGCTGCAGGCTCCCTTACCGCATATTCGTAGACGGAAAGGAATTCCGCGATACCGACGCGCAGTTCCTGTTCAGCCCGCACGATCTGTGCGCCCTCCCGAAATTAAACGAACTTGAAGAAATCGGCGTGAATTCGCTGAAGGTGGAAGGCCGCCTCAAAAGTCCGGAATACGTGGCGGCCGTCGCGAAGGCCTACCGCAAGGCATTGAACCGCATTCCGCTCGACGGCAAGGACATGGAACCGCTCGAAGTCCTGTTCAGCCGCGGCCTGCGCGCGGGTTGGCTCGACGGCGACAACCACCAGGAACTTGTGGACGGTACGTTCAGCAACCATCACGGGCTGTTCCTCGGGACGGTCGCGAAGGTGGATCGCGGGCAGGTGATTGTCGGACTCGACGATTCGCTTATCGAGAACTCAAGCTGCGCCGGACTCATTTGCGGTATGGGACCGCGACCAGGTGACGGAATTCTTTTTGAAAACGCCGCCCTCGGCGTAAGCATCGGAAGCCGCCTGTATGCATCGCAAGAGGCGCACCTCCCCCACACCAAGCGCGGCGACCCGAAGTACCTGCGACTCGAATTCGGGCGCGACTTCGACACGCGACAGATTGCCATCGGCATGAAGGTTTACCGCAACGACTCGCCCGCGCTGGAAAAAGAATTGCGCAAGACATTTACCGACCGCGAGCAGGCGAAGCGCATTCCCGTGAACATGGAACTTTCGGGGAACATCGGTGGTTTGCTCAAGCTCGCCGTCTACGACATACCGCGCAACCGCGTCGAGGTCGAAAGCGACACGGCACTGGAAGCCGCGAGAAATGCTGATGGGAAAGCGGGCGATAAACTGCGCGACCTCGCACAGAAGGAACTTTCGGGGCTGAGCGCGACCGCCTACAGCCTCAAGAATCTTGAAGTCAATGTCGAACGAGGAGCCTTCATTCCCGGCAAACTCCTGCGCACGCTCCGCCAAAAGGCGATAGAACTACTCGACGCAAAACGCTGCGAATGGAAGGAACTGAACCCGAGCGCAGTAGCGGGCCGCGCCCTCCTCAACAGCGTGAAGTTTGGCAAGGTCGCCGCGCAGTCCACAGCCAACGATGCAACAAACACCCGCCCTGTCATTTCGGTGCTCGTCCGCAGTCCCGAACAAATCCCTGCGCTCGAAGGCCTCGACATAGACAACGTTGTCATGGATTTCGACTGGGGTGTAAAATACGACGAACCGCTGGAACAGATTCGCGAACTCGGTTTCAAGGCCGGCATGGCCACGCTCCGCATCCACAAACCGGGCGAAAGCCACTACCTCAAGAACATCCTGCGGCTTTGCCCCGATTTTGCATTGGTACGCAACCTCGGCGCGCTCTCCATCCTCAAGGAAAGCGGCATCCCGCTTACCGGCGACTATAGCCTGAACGCCGCAAACTGCCTGAGTTATGACTGGCTCCTGTCACAAGGTTTGCAAACGCTCCATCCCTCTTGGGACCTGAACAGCACGCAGCTTTTCGACCTGCTGGGAGACATTGACGGCTGCCGCATGGAACTCACGCTCCACCAGTACATGCCCGCGTTCCATTCCGAATACTGCGCGTTCGCCCGCGCGCTTACAACCGGCAGGCGGTTCCCCGAATGCGGCAAAATCTGCACCCAGCACAAGGTCGAAATCCTCGACCACAAGGGCGAGCGTCATTTTCTTCAGAGCGACGCGGAATGCCGCAACACGCTATTCGTAGGCAAGCCGCAGTCCGCGCTCAAGCTTTTGCCCGAACTGCAAAAGGCCGGAGTGAACCATTTCCGCCTCGAAATGCTCCAGGAAGACGCCGAAACGGTCCACCGCAAGGCGCTCATCTACACGCAGGCCATCCGCGGCAAGGTTTCCATCGCCGATGCCATCCGTCTCGCCGGCGTCGAAGAAAAATACGGCCTTAGCGAGGGCCAGCTCTTCAACGAGAGCGTGTGGCACGACCGCAAGAAGGTCTAATTTTTCTATATTGCGCCTATAATTTTCACCGCCCAGACTCAGGGCCAAAGGAACACCATGAAAATCGCCGATAAGACCGTCGTCCAGATGCACTACACCCTCACCTCCGACGAAGGAGCCGTCATCGATTCCTCCGAAGGCCGCGAACCGCTCCAGTACATCCAGGGCGCCCACATGATCGTCGTGGGTCTCGAGAACGCGATGGTCGGCCACGAAGTCGGCGACAAGTTCGACGTGAAGGTCATCCCCGCCGAAGGCTACGGCGAATACGACGAGCGCATGACGCAGGAGGTCCCGGTCGACGTGTTCCAGGGTGTCGACAAGGTGGAACCCGGCATGATGTTCTACGCTCAGACGCCCATGGGCCCGATGCCCATCCGCGTCAAGTCCGTCGCGGGCGACAAGGCCGTCATCGACGCGAACCACGAGCTCGCTGGCAAGAACCTGAACTTCGCTATCGAAGTCGTGAGCGTGCGCGAAGCCACCGAAGAGGAACTCAACCCGCAGGGCCACCACTGCTGCTGCGGAAAGCACGAGGGCGAAGGCGAGCACGAGTGCCACTGCGGCGAAGAAGGCCACGAGTGCGAATGCGGCGGCGAAGGCCACGGCCACCACGGTCACAAGGAAAACTGCGACGGCAAGGGCGGCTGCGGCTGCCCCAACCACGACAAGCACCACGGCAACGGGTAGTTTAACGCAAAAATAACCCTCCGAATACTTTTTTCGGAATTTTTAGTTATTTTATGGGAACAACAAGAAGGGAGATACCCATGAAGAAATTCGCTCTTATCGCCGGAGTCCTAGCCACGACCGCCCTCCTCATCGGGTGCGCCAAGAAAATGATGCTGGACGACCCCGCCCTCTACGACCAGTACCTCACCCGCAGTTACAACCAGCCTGCCGGGAAATGCTTCTACGCCGTTCAGGTCGCCTTTGCAGAGAGGGGCGTCGATCTCACCAAGGTCGATACGGATAGGGGCCGAATCGTGACGGACAGGCACGTGATTGCCTATTACGCAGTGCCCGGAGAAGTCGGTTCCTTGTCGGACCGCTACTACATCGACGTGTCGGGCGACAAGAAAAAATGCACCATCAAGGTTTCCAAGTACAAGGCCTGGAGAGGCAACAACGAAATGACGTGGGTCAAGCCCGACGAAGTTTACGCCCAGATCTGGGAACCCCTGTTCAGGAGCTTCGAGGGTCACCTCAATGACGACGAAGAAGACGAGCTCGCCGACAAGCGCAGTGCCGGAAGCATCGACGATGTCGTGAAAAGGCGCACTCCGGACCTTAAGAAAATCTACAACAAGTACAAGGAAAACAAGCCCGGATTTGGTGGCAAGGTCACCCTGAAGTTTACCATTGACTCTAACGGCGATGTCGCTGACATATCCGTCGAATCCTCTACCACGAACGACAGCACCTTCGATGAAGTCATCAAGATGGCCGTGAACACGTGGAACTTCGGCAGGATTGCAAAGGGTCACAACACGACAGTGACGATTCCGTTCACTTTCTCGACTGACGAAGAATAAGTTCTGCCTAGAAGCAGAAGCCTACAACAATACCAGCGGTTCCGATGACGGACAAGGCTATGCCTATGCCTAGTTTTGTGCCATCGCCTTTATCGACTGTTTTCTCTTCAAATGTGTCGTAGTCATACTCGGTCGTGGTATCGGCACTTCCCATAACAGCCAGAACTATTCCTGTCGTCAGCAATACGCTGCCGCCAACAATCAGCCCCCAGCGGAGCCAAGCCGTATTTTGAGCGCTTTTCACAGACGGGACTTCGTTAATGGGCTTGTTCGAGCGGGGCAAGTCTTCGTCATCGTCGTCAAACTGCACATCCTTAGCGCGAGCGACTTTAACCTTGTCGGCATCTGCGCCATCATCAGCACCATGCACGCGGCGCCCGCCATTACGAGAACCCTTTGGAGCCTCGCCGATGCCGCCGGAACCAGAATCACCTATTCCGCCAGAACCTGCGACCTTGTCCACCTTCACCTTGCCGAAAAAATCCTGAGCGTTCTCCTTGATGACTTTCAAGAGCGCCTGCACGTTCGCGCCCTCTCCGTTGAAGCTCGCCACGAGTTTGTTGCCAGCCGTCTCGTAGATTTCTGCCGAAAGGGTGAGCTTCGAACCGAAACTGCCCACTCGCGCTTGGCAAACGTAATCGGCGGAGATGTTCTTGCCCGTCTCCGCAAGGCAACTACCCTCACAATCCTCAATGGCCTTCCCCGGCGGGAGCATCGCAGAGATGTTCTCGCGCGTCATGATGGTGTAGTCCTCTTCCGCGGGGAGTTGCTTTACCGCCTCCTCGCGAAGTACATTCGTGAGGTACTGCCGGTCAGAAAGTTTCACCTTCTTTTTAACGGACTGATCTACGCCCGTTTCAAGAACTGCGACATACGCTGCAAATGCACCCGAAGTGCAAGCCAGGAGGAGAATAATCGTCATCAAGAACCTTTTCATAGATACACCTTCACATCAAAGTACGGACGGTTTATTTGAAATATAATCTTTTACGCATCGGACTACAGCCCCCGTTTCCGTTGTAGCGTCACTCAAGAAAGCATCGTCGAGACTGTTCCACAGACGCATATAGTAAGCATCGCCCTCTCCGGATTTTGTCGATGTCCAAAAAATCGTGACATCGGCCCTGTCATGATAACTCCCACTATAGCTTCTGGGGCCAACAGGCAACGCCGAGAACCCGTAGGCATCCGTACCATTGCCACTTATTTCTAGATCGCTATCCCAACCACTGGAGGCCTTGAGGATTTTTCCCGCCGTAGCGAAACCGCCAACCGCCGAGAAAAGTATTTCCCATTCCGTTGAATCCGGAAAATGCCAACCCTCGGGGCAAACTCCGCGCACAGGGTACGTCGGGAAACATTCTTCGCCGCTACCGCAGCCCATCCCGTTTGTACTCCATACGCCCGCACTGTCCATAGCAGCACTCCATAGGTATAACCGACCATACTTAGTGCAGGATTCAGCGGAATCGTTGTGACAAAAACTCGATGAATCTAATTCATCTGTCGGCTGCAGGTAGGCATAGTTCAAGTTTTCCGCCATCCAGGTCTGCGTGCCAATGGTGACAGTCTTGTAGGTTTGTCCATCACGTTCATCTGTCATGGTTCCTTTTACAACTGTCGAAGGGTCAACATAGTCCGCGAGAACACTGCTGCTGGATTCACTTGTCTCGCTAGAACTCGACTGCGGCAAGTCACTTGAAGATGACGACGAAACGCTAGAAGAAGATGCCTTTGCATTCGGACGGGTTGCAAAATCGCTGTCGTCATCGCCGCAGGCAATGAATAAAGCCAGCGCTGCCGATACGGCCAAATATTTCATCCAGAAGCGCATTTTCTCCTCCACGAGGCGTATTTCCCCTTAAACATATAATTTTTTTCGAGTTTTTTACCCTCGGGGCATATAAACCGGAGTTATTTTCGCAATTTATATGCCCCAAAGGCAAAAAACAAGTCCTGCAAACGCATTGTTTTTGTTCGGGGGCATATAAAAAGCGACAAAAAGCAATTTTATACGCCCCAGACTTAGATAACAACACCTTTCGTTTACTCACAAAATAACAAAGGGGCGTATAAATTCAGAAAAAAAGCTCGCTTATACGCCCCCGCAGCAAAATTCGCGTTTGACGTTGACAATAATTCGGCTTTACCGCAGGCAAAAACGGCGCCACGTCTGGCGGAGAACGCGCAGGCCGTAGGTGACGACATTCAGGTTAGACTTTTCGCCATCATAGCGCGTGGGTATGGGGAGTTCGGCCAGCCGGTAGCCGCGGGCATCGGCGATGGAGATGATTTCCAGGTCGATATCGAAACTCGGACTCAGTTTCTGGAGGTCGAGCGTCTTCAGGAATTCCGCATTGTAGACAATGAAACCGCTATGACGGTCCGTAAGCTTCTGCCGGAAAGCGACATTCTCGAGCGCGGTAAGGAAAGCCCCGCCGAGGCGCTTATAGAGAGGCATGTTTCCGGCTTTCGCGCCCCCTGCGATGGCATGGCGGGATCCTTGGACGAGGGCTATTTCGGACTGGTTGCGCGCTGGTTGGTTGGTCTCGGGCTGGCTGCGCGCGGACTCGAGGTACGCAAAGAATTCGCCGAGTTGTTCGGCGGGATACTGACCATCGCCATGCAGGCAGGCGATATACTTCGCGCCGGAGCGGAGCCCCTCGGAAATACCTTTCTTGACCACGGCGCCATAGCCCCGATTGAACTCGAAGCGCATATACTGCAGGTGAGCCGCGCAGTCAATGCCTGCAACACCAGCCTCACCCGAGACAAACGTTTCATAGACCCCGCGGGAATCGTCCTTCGAGCCATCATCAATCACGAGCACTTCCGCGCGTTCCATGACCGCAGGGGAGATTCGCCCCAGCACGCCCGCAAGGGTTTGCGACACGTTATAGGCCGGAACGAAGATGAAATAGTCGGGAGTCATTGTTCAACGGAATAATGCTTCACGAACCAGGAGAGCGATTCCTCGAGAGCTACATCGAGCGGGACGCGCGCCTTGAATCCGAGCAGGCGTTGCGCTTTTTCGACAGAGGGCATGCGGCGCATCGAATCGTCGTAACCCGTGCCGTAGTATTCCTCGCCCGAAACGCTCTGCGGTTCCGGCAATGTAGAAACGTCCACCCCGCGCACCTTCGCGAAAATCACGCGCATTCTGTCAGCAAGTTCCGCAATCGAGACCTCGTTCTCCGGGTTCCCGACGTTAAACGCCTGCGAGAAAACACCCGCATTCGGCGCGGCGAACAGCGCGAACAAGAAATCAATCGCGTCGTGCACGCTCGTAAAGCAGCGCTTCGCCTTACCGCCGTTCACGAGCTTCAGGGGTTCGCCCTGCAAAAGCGCCGTCGAAAAATTCGCGAGC
>JAEEGH010008044.1_pt1 | contig 25098 bp, 22 predicted proteins | sample 9134181 | NCBI WGS metagenome assembly JAEEGH01 (sample SAMN16246544, study PRJNA631951) | gut metagenome | biome: gut microbiome; feature: rumen; material: DP-attached | host: Bos | place: Iran: Karaj | collected 2018-10
TGGCCCCCATGCCAAGTCCCATTTCGATCAGGACACCGACGCCGTAGAGCGAAATGCCGAGCTTTTGCGAAAGTTCCGAAACGGTGATTCCCTTCTTGCGGGCGCTGCAGATGGCTTCGAGAATCCCCATATCTCGGAGGGCCTTTGCGGCGTGGAAGCTGAGGGGGGCAAATGCGATTTTCTGGGCTTCGAACTTGGCGTCCGTAGCCGAAATTTGGTCTTGATAGTAGTAATCGAACATAGAACTCTTTTGTTATTTAGTTTGTTTTGCGCTCAAATTTAGCAAATAATGTAAATTTATGTGGTTGACGAAACCGATTTTTTAATCTATTTTTGCGCCCAAATTAAGGGTTAAATATGAACGAATTAAAATCTCGTATCAAAGAAATGATCGTAACGGCGTTGGAACTTGAAGACGTGACCGCAGCCGATATCGTAGACGATGCTCCTCTTTTTGGCGAAAGCGAAAATGGACTAGGGCTTGACTCTATCGATGCTCTGGAACTCGGTATCGCCGTCAAGGAAAACTTCGGCGTGACTTTCTCGGTGGTGAACGAAGAAACGAAGAAGCATTTCTATTCTGTAGATACGCTCGCTGCATATATTTCGGCGAACATGCCTAAATAAGGGAGGATGAAATGGATAAACAAGCGATTTTTGATAAGTTGAAAGCCGCCCTTATCGAAGATTTCGAAATGGACGAAGCCAAGGTGACCCCTGAAGCTCGTCTCTACGAAGATCTCGAACTGGACAGCATTGACGCCGTCGACCTGATCGTGAAGCTCAAGTCTCTCTTGCCGACCAATATCGATCCCGAAGTCTTCAAGACGGTCCGCACCGTTCAGGACGTTGTCGACGCCATTTACAACTTGATCCAGAACGCGGATAAGAAGTAATGAAATCCGTGGCGGGGAAGGTCCTCTTTGCCGCCTTTTCGGTCCTTTACCCGGCTCTCGTTTTTTGTGGCCTTGAATTTTGGGGGCTTTCTCCCCGCCGTTTGAGCTTGATGCTCATCGGCCTTGCTTTTGTGCATTTTTTCAATGTCACGAAGGGTCGTTCCAAGGGGTCGGATGGCTCCCAGGATCGTGCGAATATCGTCAAAAACTTTGCGCTGGTCGCCCTCATGTTTGTATGCGGGGCGATTGCCTTTTTTGCAGACAACATATTATTCCTCAAGTTCTACCCTGTACTGGTGAGCTTGAGCCTTTTGGCGTTTTTCTCGTTTACGCTCTGGAAAAAGCCGAGTTTCGTATTCCGGCTTGCGTGCCTGGGCGACAAGAGTATTCGAACTTCTCCGTCCTGCCGTTTCGTGGAACGTTACTGCGACCGCGTGACCCTCGTGTGGTGCGTTTTCTTCGTGGTGAACGCGACAATCGCCTTGGGCACCGCATTGGTGGGTAGCGACCGGATTTGGTCCCTCTACAACGGTTTAATCTCCTATATTTTAATCGGCATTTTGTTTGCCGTTGAATTCATGGTCCGTAAAATGATGCAAAAGAAGATGCAATCCTACATTCCCGTTTGCGATTTGCAGCGGGATAGCCGCCCCGACGGGGCCATCGTCTGTTTCGACGGGGCCTCCGAAAGGACTTGGTCGGAATTCGTTTCCGATGTCTCCAAGGTCCGCCGGTTCCTGGAATCGAGCGAAAACCGTCCGTGGATTCTCCATTGCGAGGACTCCTACTTCTTTATCGTGGCGCTCCTTTCGATGTTGCAGAGTGGCCGCAAGGCGATGGTGACGGCGAACCGCCAGGAAGCCTTTATCAAGGAAATCAAGAAGCCCGGATACGGTTTTATCACCGACACTCCCTTTGGCGACGCTTCTGCCGGTGCGGTGCAGATCCAGGATATTTTGAACGGACCCGAAGTCGAGACCTTGTGGAACAGTTTTGACAAGAATGCTGCCGAGATGGTGATGTTTACCTCGGGAACGACAGGCGAGCCGAAATCCGTGCCCAAGCGTTTTTCACAATTTGAAAATGAACTGTATGAACTGGTGAAGGTTTTCGGCGATGACTGGGTGGGCCGCAAGGTCTACAGCACGGTGAACCACCACCACATTTACGGACTTCTGTTTACGGTGCTACTGCCGACGGCGACGGGGCTTCCGTTCCGTAGACACCGCATCGACTATCCGAGCGAACTCGTTAGCCTTGCCGGTGAAAAGGCGGTAATCGCGTCGAGCCCGGCTTACCTGAAGCGCCTCGCTGCCGATGCCGAAAAGCCGATTGAGTTCAAGTATACGCCGATTATTTATTCTTCGGGCGGCCCGCTTCCCGAAGAGGTGGCCCGCAAGTGCGAAGGCATCACGGGCTACTGGACCACAGAAATCTACGGTAGTACCGAGACCGGTGGCATAGCCTACAGGCAGTCCAAGAACGGCCCCATTTGGAAACCGTTTGAAGTCTGCAAGATGAGCATTGGCGAAAACGACTGCCTGAACGTGAAGTCGAGCTACATTCTGGAACCCGAAGGTTTTACGACGGGCGACCTCGTGGAAATCTATGACGACGGGCGTTTCCTGTTGAAGGGCCGCGCCGATTCCATCGTGAAAATCGAGGAAAAGCGAATTTCTCTCCCTGAAGTGGAAAATCGCCTGAAGCAGACGGGCCTGGTGCAGGATGTGCGCGTGGTCCCGATGGTGGGGAGCCGCCAGTACCTTGCCGCGGCGATTGTGCTGAATGCCGAAGGCCGTGAAAAGTTCAAGGACCTGCCGAAACTCGAAATCAACAATTTCTTCAAGAAGCACCTGATGCAGTTCATCGAGAATACGGTGTCGCCCAAGAAGTGGCGCTACCTCGAGGAACTTCCGCAGGATACACAAGGTAAGATCAAGATGCGCGATATCCAGGCATTGTTCGGTATTCCCGAAAGCCCGAATTTTAAGATTCTGAAGATGAAGCGTGAGCCGGGGACGGTGACGCTCAAGCTCGTGTTCCCCGAAACCAGCGATTTCTATAGCGGACATTTCCCGGCGTTCAAGCTGCTTCCTGCGGTAGCGCAGGTGGATATGGTGGTGACGCTTGCCCATGCGCTGCTCGGGACGTCGCAGACCGTGTCGCGAATCCAGCGCACCAAGTTCAGCTATCCGATTTTGCCGAACGTTCCCGCGATTCTTGAAATGAGCTACAAGGCTGATGCAGGAAAGGTCGCTTTCTCCTATACGCTCGAAGAAGGCCGAGCCCTTTCGAGTGGAACCCTCGTTATGACGGAGGCTGCCAATGCGTGAGTCTAAGATGAAGCCAGAAGATATGAAGTTCTGCGCTATCGTGCCGGTGTACCGTCACGAGGCGACGAGCCGCAAGGTGGCGGAAACGCTGGCCGCCCAGGGACTTTCCGTGATTTTGGTTGACGATGGCAATACTCCCGAAGGTCACGAAATTTTGGTGCAGGTCGCAAACGAAGTCCCGAATACGACACTCGTGACGCGCGAAAAGAACGGTGGCAAGGGTGCCGCGGTCATCAGCGGCCTTGAGAAGGCCTACGAGATGGGCTTTACGCATGCCCTGCAAATGGATGCCGACGGTCAGCACGACGCGGACGCAATTCCGTTCTTTTTGAAGGCTGCAAAAAAGCACCCGTTCGATTTGGTGGCGGGGATGCCGCAGTACGATGGCACTGTACCCAAGTCTCGCGAACAGGGTCGAAAAATTACGAATTTCTGGGTCGCGGTCGAGACGCTTTCGCGGTCGATTCCCGATTCCATGTGCGGTTTCCGCGTGTATCCGGTACAGTTTGTGTGGCCGGTGGCTAAGAAAATTCGCACGTACCGCATGGGCTTCGATATCGAAATCCTGGTGCGCCTGTCTTGGGCTGGTCTCAAGATGTATTTCTATCCGATCAAGGTGAAGTACCCTGAAGACGGCGTGTCCAATTTCCGCGCCTTTGGTGATAACGTCGAAATTTCATGGACGCATACCAAGCTCTGCCTTGGCATGCTGATTCGTTCGCCGATAATTCTTGGTCGCCGCCTTTTTAAGAAGAAAAAATGAGCTCCGAGAACACACAATCGCAACAGTGGTACGAAGTAAAGGAAGTGGGCGGAAGCCTGTGGCACTTCCGTTTTATGCTGTGGATAACTTGCCACTTGCCGCTTCGTGTCATTGAACTGTGTACGGCGGTCGTGTGCTTCTTTTTCTGGATGGGGGCGCGCCCCGTCCGGGAACGTTCAGCGGCTTACCTGAAACGCCTGTCGGCGGTGCAGGGCAAGCGGATGCCCTTCATGGGCACCTACAAGCACGTGCTTTCGTTTGCGCTTTCGATGATCGAGAAACTGCTCGGCTGGCGTGGAGCGATCAAGCTGAACCAGGTGGAAACCCAGGGCGACGACCTCGACAAGCTGGTGGAACAGATTGACCGCGGCGAGGGTGCATTCCTGATTTGCTCGCACCTCGGTAACATGGAAATGCTGCGCTCGCTGACGGGCTACGGTGAAATCCATTCGCATAAGGAATTCAAGGTTTTCCCGGTGGTCGACTTCTCGGGAACGTCCAAGTTCAATGCGCTCCTTTTTGAATTGAATCCGGACCTGATGAATTCGGTGCTGGACGCAAACAAGATTGGTGTCGATTCTGCCGTGTGGATGAAGGAACAGATTGCGAAGGGTAACCTGGTGGTGATTGCGGGGGACCGGACCTCGGCGAATTCCACGGACCGGAATGTCGAGATGGATTTCCTGGGCGAGAGGGCGAATTTCCCGGAAGGGGCCTTTACGCTTTCGAGTATTCTGGGTGCCCCGATCTACTTTACGTTTGCCATCCGCAAGCATGACTTTGATATTCGTTCGCCTTACGAGATGCATGTGGTGAAGGCGAAAACCACTTTTGACTGTAGCCGCAAGGAGCGCCCCGAAAGACTTCGGATGCTTGTGCAGGAATACACGCAAATTTTACAGAAATTGTGCCTCAGGCATCCGTACCAGTGGTATAATTTTTACAATTTTTGGAAAAACTCAAAATAAAGGATGTAGAACATGAAGACTGTCGTCATTGGGTCAGAAAAATTAACCATCGAACAGGTCGTGGCTATTGCCAAGCGCCAAGTGAATGTCGAGCTGGATTCCTCTGCGGAATTCCAGAAGAAAATCGACGCCGGTGCGGAATTCCTGGACGAAGCTCTCGCTAAGCATGGCGGCATTTACGGCGTGACCACGGGTTACGGCGATTCCTGCACGCAGGTGGTGCCGCCCGATCGTTACTATGAGCTGCCGATCAACTTGTCGCGTTTCCACGGTTGCGGCATGGGCAACTATTTTGACGAAGAAACGACCCGTGCTATCATGACGGTGCGTCTGAATACCTTGGCTCAAGGTTTCTCGGGTGTGAGCTACGCACTTTTGAAGATTATCATGACGTTCTTGCAGAATGATATCCTGCCGCTTATTCCGCAGGAAGGTTCCGTGGGTGCAAGTGGCGACTTGACTCCGCTTTCTTACCTTGCTGGCGCAGTCATCGGTGAACGCGACGTGCTTTACAAGGGCGAACGTCGCCCGTCGAAGGACGTGATGGCCGAACTCGGTATCACCCCGCACCGTTTCCGCCCGAAGGAAGCGATCGCCATCATGAACGGTACGGCCGTGATGAATGCCGTCGCGTGCATGGCCTTTAGCCGTGCCGAATACCTTGCCGACCTGAGCTGCCGCATTACGGCGATGAATACGATCGCCATGAAGGGCAATGCCTACCATTTCTACGAACGCCTGTTCGCCGTGAAGCCGCACCCGGGTCTTGTGACTGCCGCAAAGAAGATGCGCGATGCGATGAACCTCGAAGTCGAAAAGAACGTGGTTCCTGAAAAGATCCAGGACCCGTATTCTCTGCGTTGCGCTCCGCATATCGTGGGCGTGTTCTACGATTCTGAACCGTTGCTCCGCCAGCTCATTGAAATCGAAATGAACAGCGCAAACGACAACCCGATTGTGGACCCCGAAACAAAGAATATCTTCCACGGCGGTCATTTCTACGGTGGTCATATCTGTCTCGCCATGGATACCCTCAAGAACATTGTCGCTAACTTCGCCGATCTTCTGGACCGTCAGTTGGCTACAGTTGTGGACATCAAGTTCAACCGCAATCTGCCGCCTAACCTCACGGGTAGTCATGAATTTGCTCTCAACCACGGTTTCAAGGCGGTGCAGATCGGCGTCTCTGCTTGGACGGCCGAAGCTCTCCACAATACGATGCCCATGAGCGTGTTCAGCCGTTCCACTGAATGCCATAACCAGGACAAGGTGAGTATGGGAACGATTGCTTCCCGCGACTGTATCCGCGTGATTGAACTCACTGAACAGGTGGCTGCCGCCGTGTTGCTCGCCGCGTCCCAGGCTCTCCACATTCGCCTCGAACGCGGTGAAATCACCGACAAGCGCATCGAAGGTGTCCGCAAGACATACGACCAGGTGTTCGAAAAGTTCGCTCCGCTCGCTTGCGACCGTCAGCTGGAACCGGACCTCCGCATGACGCTCGAACTGATCCGCGAAAAGCACTACGCCGTTTAATTCGGGGATTCTATGGCTCAGAAGAAACTGAAAGAATCCGTTGAGTTCAAGGTCGAGTTTTACGACGTGGACTCGATGAAGGTGGCGTGGCACGGCAACTACGTGAAATTCATGGAAGTGGCCCGTTGCGCTCTCCTTGCCAAGATCAAGTACGACTACTTCGCCATGGAGGCGAGTGGTTTTGCTTGGCCCGTGGTGGACATGCACATCCGCTACTTGCGCCCGATGATTTTCATGCAGCGCATCCGTGCCGAGGTGACTCTCGAGGAATACGAGGTTTGCCTGAAGCTTTCGTACAAGTTCTTTGACGCCGAAAGTGGCACGCTTCTGTGCAAGGCCGAAAGTATGCAGATGGCGGTGGACATGAACAAGCGTGATTCGCTTATGGTGTGCCCGCCATGCTTTATCGAACGCGTGCGCGAGGCGCTCGCCGCCGAGGAAAACGGATGATGTTGCGGTCGTTGATTAGAGGTTTCGCGGTCATGGCTGTTGCCCTTCCGACTCTTTGGGGATCCGCCCTTGCGGCGGGTTCTGCTTCGGATGTCTTCAAGAAGCCTTTGACCGAGGCCTCTAAACCCGCCTTGCAGCAGTCGCTTTCGGTGCTGACGGCATCTCCGTTGACTATGGGCGACTTCAAGCAGACGCGTACGATCAAGAAGATGAACCGCGAATTTGTTTCGACGGGGTCTTTTGCGATTGACCGCGAAGCGGGAATTGTCTGGGACACGAAAAAGCCTTTTCCGTCGTTCTTGTGGGTGGGGGATAATTCCATTGTTCAGTGGGATGTCGCCCGCGATGCCAAGAAGACGATGAGCGCGAAGGACAATCCGGTGTTCGCCGAATTTTCGGGAACCATCCAGTCGGTTTTCTCGGGGAAGTTCGACGAACTCGCTCGCAATTTCGATATCTTCTTTGTGGCGGGGGAGTCGTTCTCCGTGGGGCTTGTTCCCAAGGAAAAGGCCGTTGCCCGTGTCATTGCGTCGATTGTCCTTTCGGGCCGAACCGAGCTGGAAAAGGTGACGATTGTTGATGGCGAAGGGAACCAGGTCGTCTATGACTTTTCTGCCCAGGCGCATTTCAAGGACCTTGATTCCGTAGAGGGCTCCTTTAAGGACTTGGCCCAGAAATTTAAGAAAGTGAAAAAGTGAGACCCGCGTCGAAGAAACTTGTTTCGGTGATCATCTGGGCGGCCATTCATGTCGCCCTTATTTCGCTTGGCCTGTTGCAGCCTTGGAAGGTGGAATCGGATTTATATTCGGTGCTTCCGGATTCAAGCGAATTCAAGAATGTCAGCGAGGCGGAAAAGGCGCTGAGTGCGCGTTCGATGCGCAACTTCACGGTGCTCGTTGGGCATCGCGATTTCGCGGTGGCGAAATCGGCGGCGGAGGCACTGGAAGCCTCTTTTGCCCTCGATAGCGCCTTCGCCGAAACGCGCCTGTACGTCGACGATTCCGCGATGCAGCGGATGAGCGACTTTTTCTTCGAGTACCGCAACGTGCTTCAGGGGAAACCCGTCCGCGATTTACTTAAGGCGGGACTTATGGCGGGCGATTCCTCGGCCTTCTCGGCGATTGCCGATATGGCGCGGCAGAAGGTCTACGGGGCTTTCACGATTGCCGACTTGAGTCACCTGGAAGACGACCCCTTTCTGCTCGGTGCTGAATCTTTCGACTACTTTACGTTCCATTCGCAGCTGATGGGGGGACGCTTCACCTTGCGCGACGGGGTACTTGCCGCCGAAGATTCCTCGGTATCGTACGTGATGTGGAGTGCCGCACTTTCTCCGACGGTTTCGACGATGGCCTCCGACGGCCATGTGCTCGCTCGCCTAGACCGTGTGCTGGATTCGCTTCGCCAAGCCCATGAGGGGCTCCGCATCGAAAAGTCCGGTGTGCCTTTCCACAGCTACGAAAGCTCCAGGAACGCGCAGTCCGAAGTCGCCTGGATTTCGGGTGTGTCGATTGTCTTGATTCTTCTGCTCCTTTTATGGGCTTTCCGCACGCCGGTTCCGATTGTATGTACGCTCGTGGCAATCGGCGTTGCTATCTGTGCGGCACTTTCGGGAACGTGGGCCCTGTTCGGTAGCATTCACGTGTTTACGTTCGTGTTCGGGACAAGCGTGATTGGCGTGAGTATCGATTACGCAATCCACTTCTTTACTGACTGGAAACACGGAACCTCTAAAAATGGTCTCGATATCCGCCGCCACATTTTCAAGGGGCTCCTGCTCGGTTTCATGACGACCGAACTCAGCTACATTGCGCTTACCTTTGCCGATTTTCCGCTCCTTCGCCAGATGGCCGTCTTTTCGATTGTCGGTCTGGCGAGTTCCTTTGCGACCATCTTGTTGCTGTTCCCGAATCTGCCCCTTCCGCAGGGGGACGCTCGTGCCAAATCTATGGCTCCGACAAGAATTCCGGCTTTTATCTTGGACATCTACGATCGCTTCGCTCCCCGTACGGTTGTCGTTGCGGGAATAGTCTTGCTCCTGGCCCTTGTTCCGGGGGTACTGAAGCTGAATATCCATACGGATATGCGCGCCCTGTATGCGATGAGCGAAAATCTCAAGCGTTCCGAGGCGTTGAATGCGCGACTGAACAACTTGGGAATTTCGGCGAACTACTTTATCGTGGAAGGCTCCTCGGAGCAGGAGCTTTTGCAGAACGAGGAAGCGCTCGTGCGCCGACTTGATTCTGCCTCTAGTTTGGAGCAACCGGTGCTGGGCGGTTACCTGGCGACTTCGGCCTACATTCCATCTTTAAAAGTACAGGATGAAACCTTCGAAGGAATCCGTCGGCTTTATGCGTCACCTGTTTTCGGCGAACTTCTCCGAGACTTGAACCTTTCCTCTGATTCGGTGCGAGTGCCGGATGCTTCGCCCCATTACCTGACTCCGCAATCGGAAATTCCGGATTCGTTCAGGAGTATCCTTTCGATGCTCTGGATAGGCGAGGTCAATGGTAAATTTTATAGCGCCGTTTTCCCGCTCCATGTCGCTGCGAATTTTGAGGTTGCTCAATTTGCCGCGAGCTTGCCCTTTGTTTACGCGGTGAACAAGATGGATAACGTGAATGCGACCTTGACGGATCTTTCGCGGGTTGCCCTGTTGCTCGTGGCCCTGGCTTACCTTCTCGTTTTTGTCGTGCTGGTCCTGGTTTACGGTTTTGTCCAGGCGCTCAAGGTCATTCGCGCCCCAGTCATTTCCTGCTTTTTTATTGCGGCCGTATTCGGTTATTGTGGCATTCCGTTCAACTTCTTTGCGATTGTGGGTGTCATTTTGACTCTCGGAATCGGTATCGACTACGCCCTTTTCTTCAAGGAAGGGGGGGCGCGTAACCTGACGACGGCCCTTGCCGTGATGCTTTCGGCCATGACGACGCTGATTTCTTTCGGAAGCCTTTCTTTTAGCAGCTTTGTTCCGGTTGCGACGTTCGGCTTCTCGGTGTTGCTCGGTATTTTGTGCTGCTTCGCCCTGTCGCCATTCAGTAGAAGGTAAAAATTTCTAAATTTGTGGCGCAAAAACAGAATATGAACCATCGGGCGACTAGAAATAGAATTTTGAAATTAGCCATTTTTGTAGGTTTGGCGTTTTTCTTTGTCGCCTGCCACAACGCGCGCCAGGTTCCGGGGACTGCCCCCGTCTATTATTCCGATGAGCGCTCCGTATCGCTCCTGCCGACAGCCTCGATGACCGAAAAGCTCGATATGCCGCAACATATCGTGGGGGAATTCCATAAGCCGGACGGTTCGACAGATTCCTTCGAGGCGGATTCCTGGGTGCGGGCAAATGATTCCGTTCTTTCGGTGGTGCTATTTTCTGGATTCGGGACGACGATCGGCGAAATCAGCTATTTCCGCGATTCCGTGAAAGTGGAAAGTTCTCTGATGAATGTTGAAAAGATGAAGGCGGAGTATCTGCTCGCGGATTTTCAGATTTGTTTTTATCCGTTTGAACCGTTACAGAAGAATTTTGAGCAGGCCGGGTTTAAATTTTCTGAGACCCGTTCCGGAGCCGAAAATGCCGATTTTGTCCGTACGCTTTCTGAAAATGGAAAGACGATTTTAACGGCGAAAAAGACCGGCGCCGAAATCAGGCTTGTCAATGATTTGCGCGGTTACAGTTACCATATTACGTTAGGGGAGGCAAATTGAGAAGGCCTTTGTTTATTGACGATTTTGCGTTCCACTGTATTTTGGGGGGCAGCAAGGACAGCGTTTTTGATAAGTTAAAGAATGGAGTTCGCGGCGAATTCACCACCTACGATGTAGCGGGTGTCATGCGCCCCGCGGCGACCATCGATCCGTCGTCTTTGGCTCCTGTAGAGGACACCAAGTTCGATAATCGCGTGAATAGGCTTTCGCAGGCGGCGCTTTCCCAGATGGATGCTTCTATCCGCAAGGCTGTCGAAAAGTTCGGTGCGGACCGTATCGGTATTTTTATCGGTTCCTGCGACAACGGTTCCGAAGCTTCGATGAATGCGCTCAGGAGCTTCAAGGAAACAGGAGCGTTCCCCGAAGGTTATGTGCTGGATTACCAGGCCGCTGATTTCCCGGCGCAGTATATCGCCAAGCGCTACGGCATTACGGGGATGCTCTCGGTGCATTCGACGGCATGTGCATCTAGTGCGAGTGCCTTTGTTTCTGCACGCAATAACATCTATGCCGGTAACTGCGATGCGGCTATCGTGGGCGGTGTCGATATCGCTTCCCAGTCCGTCATCCTGGGCTTCGCCTCCCTCGAGGCCATGTCCGACAAGCCGACGAATCCGTTCAGCGCGAATCGTACGGGACTTACTCTCGGTGACGCGGCTGCGTTCTTCCTGGTAACCCGCGAAAATCTGCCGGATCTTGCCGCTGATTCCTGCAACGGCCTTTCGGTGGTGGGCTTTGGTGAAAGTGCCGATGCCGACCATATTACGGCACCTCGCGCCGATGGCGAAGGCGCCTACCTCGCGATGAAGGCGGCGCTGTCCGATGCGGAACTGGATGCTTCTTCTATCGGCTATGTTAATTTGCATGGAACGGGAACGCGCCTGAACGATTCGATGGAATCGATCGCCGTGAATCGCTTGTTTGGTGAAAGTACTCCGGCTAGTTCCACGAAGGCGCTTACGGGGCATACGCTCGGTGCGGCTGGCGCTCTCGAAGCCTCTTTCTGCTGCCTTGCGCTCCAGAACGGGGGTATTCTTCCGGCACATCTGTTCGACGGTTGCGAAGACCCGAAACTCCCGAAGGTACACCTGGTCAAACCGGGCGAACAGGCCTCGGCACCTCTCAAGTATTGTATCAGCAACTCCTTTGCCTTTGGCGGTTGCAATGTTTCTCTAGTTATAGCGAAGGAATAGAATAATGGGTACGCCTGAATTTCCGACAAGAGAATTGGTTTCTGAACTGGTTCCGCACAAAGACAAAATGCTTTTGCTCGACCGAGTCAATTCCCATGACCTGAACGAGATTACGATTGAAACCGAAGTGGATATCCACAGGGACTGCATGTTCTTTAAAGATGAATTGCAGGGGGTTCCTTCGTATGTGGCGTTTGAGTACATGGCCCAGAGTATTTCTGCTTTGTCTGGAATTTATGGCCGCTCGCTCGGTCAAAAGCCCAAGGAAGGTTTTATCATGAGCGTGTCCAACTGCAAGACTGCGGTTCCCGTTTTCAAGGCCGGCGACGTGGTGCGCATCTGGGTCCACCAGACGATGCGTGTCGATATGGCCGTTACTTTCGAAGGCAAGGTTTTCGTGGGCGATAATTTGGCTGTATCGGCGTCGCTCTGTACGGTCGAAGTGGACGACCCCATGTCAATTTTGAAGATGAACTAGGATACTTTTACTATATTTGGGCGCGTATGGAAAATAAGAAGAGTGTTTTGATTACAGGTGCAAGCGGTGGCATTGGTGCTGCCATTGCAAAGGCTGTCGCATTGGCGGGTTACGAAGTGGTGGCGCATTACAATAGGAATGCGGCTCCGGTTGAACAGCTCGCAAACGAAATTCGTGAACAGGGTGGTTCTATTCGTCTGCTCCAGTTCAATATCCGCGACCGTGAACAGTGCAAGGCTGTGCTCGAGAAGGATATCGAAGAAAACGGTGTCTATTTTGGTGTCGTTACCAATGCAGGCGTCTGTGCCGATACGGCTTTCCCTGCCATGACCGACGAATACTGGGACAAGGTTATCGATACGAACTTGAACGGCTTTTACAATGTGCTTCACCCGATCGTGATGCCCATGTGCCGTAAGCGTCGTGGCCGCATTGTGACGATTTCGTCTGTTTCTGGCGTTATCGGCAACCGAGGCCAGGTGAACTACAGTGCTTCCAAGGCTGGCCTTATCGGTGCGACCAAGGCTTTGGCGACCGAACTTGCAAGCCGTGGTATTACGGTAAACAGCGTTGCTCCGGGCGTCATCGAAACCGAGATGATCAAGGATGCTCCGCTCGATATGATTTTGCCCGCAATTCCGATGAAGCGCGTGGGTAAGCCCGAAGAAGTGGCTGCCACGGTCGTGTTCCTGCTTTCGGAAGGGGCTGCCTACATCACCCGTCAGGTGATTTCTGTTAATGGGGGACTTGCTTAATGCGTCGTGTTGTTGTTACGGGTGGATCCTGTATATCTTCGCTTGGTTTTGATGCTGAAACTGCTATTGAAAGTCTGAAGGGCCTTAAGAACCGAGTCGTTCGTATGGACGCCTGGGATATCTATAAGCAGATGAATACCCGTCTTGCCGCCCCTATTCTGGAGCCTCTGCCGCCCTATCCGCGTAAAAAGATTCGTGGTGCGGGTCGCGTGGCCGTGATGGGCTTGGCATCCGCAGACAAGGCTATTGAAGTGGCCGGTCTAACGAACGAGACCGCTTTGATGAAGTCCGGTCGCATGGGTGTCGCTTTCGGTTCGTCGATGGGTAGTATCGACCCGTTGCTCGAGTTCTTCTCGATGCTCAAGACCTACGACTGCTCCAAGATCACCGCGACGACATACATCCGCGCCATGCCGCAGACCTGTGCTGTGAACATCAGCGTGGTCCTTGGCCTTACGGGTCGCTTGGTCACGACGAATACGGCGTGCACCAGCGGAAGCCTCGCTATCGGTCAGGCCTACGAACTCATCAAGTACGGCAAGCAGGACGTGATGATTGCGGGCGGTGCCGATGAACTGGATCCGACTGAATCCGCTGTGTTCGACACCTTGTTTGCGACAAGCACCAAGAACGACCATCCGGAACTTTCTCCTGCCGCCTACGACAAGGACCGCGACGGTCTGGTGATTGGCGAAGGTGCGGGAGCCCTGGTTCTCGAAGAATATGAACACGCCAAGGCGCGTGGTGCCAAGATCTATGCAGAATTGGTCGGTTTCGGTTCCAATACTGACGGTGAACACATCACGCAGCCCAAGAAAGAAACCATGCAGCAGGCTCTCGAATTGGCGATTGAAGATTCGGGACTTTCTGCCGATGCAATCGGTTACGTGAATGGTCACGGTACGGCCACCCACCACGGCGATATTGCCGAAAGCTGGGCTACATACAATGCGCTCAAGCAGCGTGCGGTTCCCCTTTCCAGCCTCAAGAGCTATGTCGGTCATACGCTTGGAGCTTGCGGTGGAATCGAGGCCTGGCTTGCCATCAATATGATGAACCGAGGCTGGTTCAGCCCGAACCTCAATTTGAGAAACGTGGACCCCGAATGTGCTCCGCTGGACTACATTACGGGTTCCGGACGCGAAATGGACGTGGAATACATCATGTCCAATAACTTCGCTTTCGGCGGAATCAATACGTCGCTCATTTTCAAGCGCGTGTAATTCCTGTTCTGGTTTGAATTGAAAATGCTCCGGGAGAAATCTCGGAGCGTTTTTGTTTGTATAATGTTCGGCGATTAAAGCAGAATATACTTGAGCATAAAGAACACGGTGAGTGCCATCAAGAGCCAATGGACCTTCCTGATTTTACCGATGACGATGTTAATCAGTGTATACGAGATGACTCCGAACATGATTCCGTCTGCAATCGAGTAGGTGAGTGGCATCGTTGTCATGCAGATAAAAGCGGGAATGGCTTCGCCGGCATCATTGAAGTTGATTTTGGCAACGGAGGTTACCATGATGAACCCGACGACGAATAATGCGGGTGCCGTCGCAAAACTCGGAATGGCCAGGAATATGGGGGCGAATAAAATGGCCGAGACAAACAGGCCGGCAGCCGTAATGGCGGTAAGACCGGTGCGAGCTCCGACGGCGACACCAGCAGCACTTTCGACATACGTGGTTGTTGTGGAAGTGCCGAGAACGGCGCCAACGGATGTGGCGATTGCATCTGCCGAAAGGGCTCTTGAGGCGCGGGGGAGTGTTCCGTCCTTGGCGATGAATCCGCCCTTGAACGATACACCGATTAATGTTCCCAGTGTATCGAAGAAATCAACAAAGAAAAAAGCTAATAAAACGATAAAGAAATCGATAGACTTGAGCAGCGAAAATCCCTGCGAGACAACGACGCCGTTTTCGGAATGAGTCCAAGAATCTGGGTTGAACAGCGCTCCGCAGGTGACTCCGAATTCGTTGAATGTGTTGCTGAGTGTCCCGAAGTAGTTCTTGAAATGAGGGATGATGGAATTGAAACCCTGGTCGGGGTTCGGTATGTAGACTCCGAAAATTTCAGCAAAAATGCCAAGGAACCAGGTGGCGAAGATGCCGATTAAAAGTCCTGCGTGAATTCCCTTGGCGATAACGGCAGACGTGATGAGTATGCCGACAAATGTAAGGATTGTCCAGATACCTGTCGTGTGGAAGTCCGCCCTTCTAAAATCGACAAGGCTTACAAGGGATTGGGAATTGCTGACAATGATTTTTCCGCCCTGCAAAGCGATGAACGCGATAAAAAGGCCGATGCCGACTGCAACGGCCGCTTTAAGCGAAATGGGAATGCAGTTGAACAGTTTCTCGCGAACTGCGGAAAGTGAAAGGATGAAGAAGATGATTCCTTCGACGAATACCGCCAACAATGCAAATTGCCAACTGTATCCCAACATCAGTACGACGGTGTAACTGAAGAAGGCGTTGATGCCGAGTCCCGGAGCGAGTACGAAGGGGTAGTTCGCCAAGAATCCCATAAGGGCCGAGCCAATGGCTGCGGCAAGCGCGGTCGCAATAAAAACTCCGCCCTTGGGCATTCCGGCTGCCGAGAGAATTGCAGGGTTTACCGCAAGGATATAGGCTACCGTGATAAAGGTGGCTAGACCTGCGAGCAATTCGGTGGTGATGTCGGCCTTGTTTTCGGTCAGTCTAAAGAATTTTTCAAGAATGAGGCCTTCTCTTTTCAGTTCTCGACTGGCCCATCGTTTAGCATTTTGTTTATTATCAGACATTTTTTCCTTCTTCTTTAAAAAAAAATATAATAAGAAAAATGTCTTTAGGTTTCTAAAACGCCTAAGGTCGAATTCAAAAAATCGAGTTCCGAAATAGGAAATTCTAAACTTTCTAGTGTCCTGGGAACTTGGTGAGCGATTCCACCCGGTAACCCTTGAGTGCTTCGCGCCCGTGTAAGTCCAAAAGCTCAATTACAAATGCGAAGAGTTCCACTTTTCCCCCTAATTTTTCAATGAGAGTCGCGGCTGCTTTGGCTGTCCCTCCGGTCGCTAGCAGGTCATCGACAACAAGGACTCGCGCACCCGGCTTTATGGAGTCCTTGTGAATCTCCATGCAAGCTTTCCCGTATTCCAGGTCATATTCGACACAGACGGTTTCGCGGGGGAGCTTTCCTTTTTTACGTTCCGGCACAAACGGCTTGTGAAAATGTTCTGCAATGGAGACTCCGAAGAGAAATCCGCGAGCCTCAAGCCCAACAACCACGTCAAAATCGACATTTTCAAGCATCTTGTAGAACGCATTGAGTGTGAGCCTTAGACCGTCGGCGTCGCCAAGAATTCCCGTGACATCGCGAAAAAGAATCCCCGGCTTCGGAAAATCTGGAACAGAAATAATATAGTCTTCAATTCGCTTCATAATGGCGTCCTACTTCCAACTGTCTACAGCCTACTTAAAATTCCTTCCACAGTCGCAATTATCTTGTCCCTTTCGCCGCACCAGTCGGGGGCGATGAGCATGTCGCTCGGACTTTCTCCGCTGAAACGCTCGATGGCGGTTTCTTTGCCAATAATCTTGATCATCTCGGCGACCGCTTCGCAGTATTCGTCAAAATTCAGGAGCTTGATTTCACCGTTGGCGTAATCCTGCGCCATCACGGTGCCGGCTACGATATGCAGCGGGTGAATCTTGACTGCGGCGAGTTTCAAGTCGCGAACCACCTGGGCGGTATGCTTGAAATCGTCCATGGTTTCGCCGGGCAGCCCCACGATCACGTGCGTGGTGACGGTAAGTCCCGCTGCCTGGCAGCGCTTGACGGCATCTACGAATTCGGCGAGGGTATGCCTGCGGTTGATGGCCGCGAGTGTCAAATCGTTTGCGGTCTGCAGGCCGATTTCTACGATAATCGGCTTTTTGCGGTTGAGTTCGGCGAGATAGGCGACCTTGTCGTCTTCGAGGCTGTCCGGGCGCGTACCTATAGCGAGGCCTGCAATTTCTTTATGCTTGATAATCGGGTCTATGATTCCGCGCAGGTGTTCGAGCGGGGCGTGCGTGTTCGTGTACGGCTGCAAGTAGGCCAAAATACCTGCGTTCGGGTATTTTTCGCGGAGCCTCGGCACGAACTTGTCGAGCTGCTCCTGAATCGAAACCTTCGCCTGGTCAAATACCGGGCTAAAGCTGCGGTTATTGCAGTAGCTGCAACCCGAAAAACTCTTGGTACCGTCCAGGTTCGGGCAACTCATGCCGCCGTTTAGCGGGAGCTTGCGCACCTTCAGGTAATTCGGGAAAATCTTCAGCAGCAGGTCGCGATAAGGAGTGTAGTGCATAGGGAATAATATAGTATTAAAAAATGTCTTTAATCCCGCACATGGCGAGCGGAATGTTTTCCATCCAGTCCTGTTTGCGGTAGTTTTGCATGCTGAAACGGACGCCCTTTAGCCCTGTATTGCTCTGGACAAAATATCGCAGACTCTTGCTTTGTAGATTTTCTTCTGCTTTGACTTCTATGGGAATGATTTTTTCTCCATCCTGCACAATGAAGTCTAACTCTCCACTGGAATTTTCTGCGGACCAGTAGTAAATCAGCAAGTCTTTGTTGCATGATAATTGTTGCAATACATATTGTTCGGTAATCGCACCCTTGAATTCTTCAAAAATGCGCGAACCTTCCAAGACAATTTGAACCGGTACTTTTGCCATGGCACAAATCAGTCCGACATCGACCATAAAGACCTTGAAGGCTGAAAAGTCTTCGTAGGCAGAAAGTGGAAAAACTGCTTTCTTGATACGGTGAACTTTTGTAATGAGTCCTGCGTCCTTTAACCACTCCAAGGCCATTTCGAAAGTCTTTGCTCGGCTTCCTGTTTTAAGCATCCCGTAAATGAATTTCTTGCTTTCCTTGGACAGTTGTGCCGGAATCGATTTCCATACGAGGCGAATTCTCGGAACTTCGTCAATGGGGGCGTGTTTCGAAAAATCGTTGTCGTAAGATTCGAGAATATTTTCTTGAATTTTTCTGGCTACGGCAAGATTCCTGTTTTCGATAAATGCGCTGACGACCCCGGGCATTCCGCCGACAATATAGTACAGCTTTAGCAAGTCGTTTAGTTTGTCCTTAAATACGGCAATGGTGTCGTAGTCCTTGCTCTGTAGGAGTTTTGCCAGTTTTCCTTCGCCGATGGCAATGAGAAATTCGATAAAACTAAGAGGGTGAATTTCTAGAAAATCAACTTTGCCGACAGGGAATGATGTTCCCTTGTGCATGGCGATTCCGAGCAGGGAACCCGCCGCGATGATTTGGTATTGGGGAGCCTTTTCGTAAAAATACTTGAGACTGGTCAGGGCGCGTGGGGCAGCTTGAATTTCATCGAATAGGATGAGTGTGTTTTCGTCGATGTCGATGCCTGTTTCGGTCTGGAGAGCGAATAGGATGCGCTCTATATTGAAGTCCTGCTCAAAAATGGCCGCTGCTCGCGGACTATCTTCGAAGTTGATATAGACGGATTTTTTGTAGGCCTTTTGGGCAAACTCTTGCATAAGCCAGGTCTTGCCAACCTGACGTGCCCCTTTAAGAACCAAAGGCTTTCGGTCTTTTGATTTCTTCCAACTAAAAAAATCTTCTAAAATGAGCCTTTCCATACTCTAAATATAACTATAAAATCGGCAAAAAGACAAAAGTCCGCCTTAAAAGTGTGTTGTTTTGCAAAAAGTCCGACTAAAAAGTGTTGTAAGAGACAAAAAGTCCGACTAAAAAGTGTCGTGAGGCTGGTCCTCATGCAGTTGCCACTCTTTTAAAATATCTTCCATTTTGTAAAAATTAAATCTATATTATGGGTATGGGACGACCGTTAAACCTTTATCCCCTTTTGCCCGAAGCAGCCTTCGGACAAGTTGATAGGTCGTTTACCCACCCCTGTAAATTTTGCGATACAATGCGGCGGCCTGCCGAATTGTTTATGTTCACGCGACCCAGCGTGGACTTTTGTTGCATTTATAAACCGAGGTGAAATATGAACCCGCTCTTTCCATATGTTATCGTGAATTCAAGGACACTGAGCCTGCCGAAGTGGCCGGCGGTGCAATCCATTGATACGTTATCAGCAGCCGGTCATCCTGGAAGGAGCCTTTGGCGACTGATAGGATCCATGCTTTGTGTTTCGGTACTTGCAACGCTCGCCGCTTGCGGCAGTTCTAGCAGCACCGGCTCAAACGACTCTCCGAAAATAAGCGATGCTGATATTGAGGTGGATTCCTACAAGGGGCTGCCTTCGTGTACAGAAAAACGTGAAGGCACAACTGCTTACGTCGTTGATCAGGAACAGGGCTACGTTTGTGAAAACGGCAAGTGGGTCGAAGATGATGCCACCGTAGAAATGATCGGCTCGTCCAGTTCTAGCAAGAAAGACAAATCCAGTTCGTCGTTCAAGCCCGTCATCGATACGGTGAAAACGGTGGATCCCGAAACAGGTGACACGATTATCACTCTTGATACTCTTGCGGGCATTGACTCCACACTCCGCAAGTGCGCTCCTGAATTTGATGACAAGTACATGACGTACAACGGCAAGACCTATCGCTGTTACGATGACTTCTGGAGACCCGAGAATGACCCGCCGAAAGATACGGATGCACAGGTGATTTGTCTCAAGACGACCGACCCGAATGCTCCACTCAAATGTTATCTGGATACCGCCATTTGGTCCAGTTCCAGTTACGTTGCCGACCCGGAAGATTTTGTGGATCAGGGGGTCATCAAGATCAAGGATGGCGCGATTACCGGCGTGGCACAGAAAGGCCCGTACCTGCAGGGTTCAACCTACCGTATCATTCCGCTTGATGGCAAGACACTCAAACCCACGGGCGACACTCTCAGCGACCAGTTCAACAATAGCAGGGGAACGTACACCTTCTGCGACTTGAATCTGCCCAGCCAGTATGCGATGATTGAGGCGAGCGGCTATTACCGCAGCGAACTCACTGGCAACAAGAGCAACCTACAGATGACTATTGGCGCGATTGTGGATGTGCAGAAGGGCGCGAACATCAACATGATTACGAACCTTGAATACGAACGCGTCAAGTACCTTGTCCAGAATGAAGGCTACAACATCGCGGGTGCGAAAAAGCGCGCACTCACCGAAGTCCTTTCGGCGTTCCACATAGAAAACGTGACGGGGTCTGCCGAGCAACTTGACATTACGCAGGATGGCGAGGCGAATGGGGCGTTACTTGCTATCTCTATCATGGTTCAGGGCGTTGCGGGTTCGGAATTCAACGTGATTGACATGATGAAGGACTTTCGTGATGACTTGAAGGATGACGGTCAGTGGACGGGAAAGACTGCGCGTACGGTCATTGCGGATATCGCTTACGAAGCGGATAGCGCAGGAAAACTCGGCGGTTATCGCAGCAATGTGGCTAGTTGGGGACTTTCGAACACGGTTCCCGCCTTTGAAAATTATATCAAAGCATTCTGGGGGCTTGAATATGGCATCGGTCGCTGCACCGAAGAACGTTACGGTGAAATCAAGAAGAACCAGAATTCTGCAAGCAGACACAAGGATGATTACTTTATCTGTGAAAACGGCTGGCGTTACATTGGCGAGTTCGAATACAATACAAAGAACAATGTGTGCGATGTTGAAGGTCTGGTTATCCCAGGTAATATTGACAAGGATAAATATTACATTTGTGCAACGCGTGATTATCGTCGTTCTTGGTGGGAAGCGACCGACCTTGAAGTGGATATGTATTTCACTGACTGCACGCAGGACGGCAAATTGCATCGGTTCAGTGATGGAAAGTTATATAAATGTAGTAATGATGTGTTTGTGGAGGCGAACTATCTAGATACCAGTTTGGGCTTGGGTTGCGTAAGTTATTTGGACGAAGAGACGATGATTGTTCCAAAAGGAATTTACAAATATACATGTTCACAAGGTTTTTGGAATGCAACTAAGGAATGGGCCGTGGAAAATTGTTCCAAGGATGGACAAATCTTTGGAAATGGTTATGTCTGCGATGCGGATACATTTAGAGTTGCGACAAAACAGGATTATGTTGATGTTGATTTCTATGGCTCAGTCTGTGTAAAGTATTTGGAGGGAAAAACTTTTGAACCTGAGAACCACATCTATTCATATACTTGTAAAAATAGTTTATGGGTTAACAGTTGGTCCAAGAGCAATTGTTCCAAGGATGGTACTATTCAGGAACTGAATTATGATGAAAATGGGTCGAAAAAAAACTTTATCTGCGATGCCGATACTTTTAGGGTTGCGACAACTTTTGATAGTACAAATATATCTGTCGTTGGTGCTGTTTGTGTTAGTTATTTGGACGGGCAAAAGGGAGAGACATCCTTGAAGACTCCTGTAAAATGTTCGGATGGAAATTGGACTTTTGCGGGGACTTATGGCATGTTGTCGGATTCCCGTGATGGAAAAACATACAAGACGGTAGTTATCGGTACGCAGACATGGATGGCGGAAAATTTAAACTACGAAACGAAAAATAGCTACTGCTACAAAGATAACTCGGATAACTGCTCCACATACGGTCGACTTTATACTTGGGGAACTGCGAAAGGTTCTGCTTGCCCCTCTGGCTGGCATCTACCTACATGGGAAGAATTTAGAATTTTGTGTAATGTAGTTGGTGATGAAGGATGCCTTTCATCATTTAGAATGTTTAAATCTGTTAGTGATTATGGTTCAGACACATTTGGCTTTGGAGCATTGAGTGCCGGTTACAAAACGGAAGGCAGTTCTTCGAATGGTAATACCATCGCTCATTATTCCTACAGTAAAGAGTCTCCAACCTTTTGGACTTCATCTGCGACAAGTGCTGATGATGCGGTCTGCAGGGAAATGGGATATAGGGGGGCTATGTCTCTTGCCAAAAGTTATGGATTCTCTGTTCGTTGTGTTAAGGACTAATGTTTTAAAATATGAGTAGACTGGAGTTTGTCAACGAATTGAATAATGATAGAAATGGTTCATCAGTCCATTTTTATACGAATGCGGACAATTCCCTTACAGTGAAAATACAACAGGGAACTTCTTCTGCATATATTTCTTTGCCTTGTGACTACGAAAAGATTTTGGATAATCCTGCTGCGAAGAATGAATATAGGGATAATCTCTTGCATATGATTGCAAAAATGCGGATGTCTTTACAAGAATTCATAAACCTTTCCCTAGTATGCGGTTTATAGGATTTTGCCTATGTTCACTGTTACAAAAACATTTTATCCTGTCGGTCAAGGAGGCTTCTATTCCGAGCGGATAGCCTGCAATGGAGATGTAAAGACAATCGTTTATGATTGTGGCTCGGTTATCGGTAAGACAAAAAATGGACCGACTCCGGAGTTGAAAAAATGTATTATCAATTCGGGATTAGGCAAGGTTGATTTCCTTGTGTTGAGCCATCTTGACGAAGACCATATTAACGGAATTCCTGTTTTAGAGACTTACTTAAAACAAAATTCATCTAAACAACCGATTTTGTTAATACCAAAGCCTACACCGTTTGATAAGGTGCTGCTTTTTAAGAACGCAAGTGAAGAGTCTGTTTCGTGGTATCTTAACGCTGCCGCGCAAGGTCGAATCATCTTTATAACAGATGAAATCATTGCCGATAATACCGATGATCCAATCATTTTAGAAAGTTCTGTGTCTGGGTCTACCTTTTCTCATACCAAAGATTTTGCCCCATTTAGAAAAATGAACGGTAAAATCCCTTGGCTTTTGAAGTTTTATGTCCATCGAAATAAGTATAAGGGAAGATTGCAAAAGGATGATGAAAACTTAATTGACAGCATTAAAACAATTGATGGTTTTAAACAAAATAAAGATGACCTTAAGAATATATATGATAAAGTAAAATACAATCAAAACGGATCTTCGATGTCGATGACTTCGTTACCATTTTATGCAAAAGATAATATGAGGGATTCTTTTGCAACATGGTTGAATGGTGATGCACGACTAAAGACAAGAAAGGAAATGTCTGCGATAGAACTGCATTTTTCTTGCTTAGATGGTTTAGATGTTGATTTTCAAGTTCCGCATCATGGTAGCCATCTCAATATTCAACATTTACCAAACAATGTGAATGATGTGCGAACTTACATTTGGGCTGGTTTTGATAATCAATATGGACATCCGTCAGGAACAGTCTTGAATATGATTAGGGCGGCCAATAAGCCTTATTCACTGATTACAGAAAAGACTGTGTTGCCGATTGTTATTCACGAGACATGGTTTTAAATATAAGGTGGCGTGTTATGAAGAAACTTTTGTTTACTGTTATGGATTTTCTCGTTGTGTTTTTCCTCTCCTCTTGCGGTGAGGACTCTAACACTACCGGCGGTCCCGCGAAACTCAGCAACGCCGACATGGAAGTGGAATCCTATAGTCAGTTGCCCTCGTGTGCTGAAAAACGCGAAGGTAAGACAGCATATGTTGCCGACCAGGATCAGGGCTACATCTGCCAAGGTGGTGAATGGTTTGAAAGCGATGCTGTTGAAATATATAGTTCCGAAAGTATGTTTCTCTTAGAGTCTTCATCTAGTGCGTCGGAGTCCTTTTTTACGCAGAAAGGTTCTGGTTCTATGATTGACTATCGTGATGGAAAAACCTATAAAACTGTAGTCATTGGCTCGCAGACCTGGATGGCTGAAAATTTAAAATATGACAACGGCTCATCGTGCTATACTAAACAAGGTCGTCATGCTTGCGACATCGAAAAAAAAGGTTGCTATTATTCCAAGACGACTGCTTTGGATGCGTGTCCCGCTGGCTGGCATTTACCGACCATAGAAGAATATTTGACCTTGTTTGAACAGGTCGGGGCAAAAGGAATTTCAAAGTATGTTCGTGATTCGTTGCCTGTTGTATGGGCAAGATCATCGGAAGACGATGATTTGAAGACGAAATGGGATGGAGCAGTACTCAAGTCTGCTACGGACGATTGGGCGCAGGGTGGCAAAGGCTCTGATATGTACGGATTTGCATTGTTGCCTGCGTGTGGTAGAGCGAGTGACGGAGAATGTGGTGATGATGGATATTGCGCTGTGTTGGCTGCAGAGGACGGCAAAATTTTCTTTGACAATATAAGTGTCGTTCAAATTCAGAAAATGGGTGGCTGGGATACTCCCGTCCGTTGCGTCAAGGATTAGGCTTTTTCTGTTTTAATGCATATCTTTGTTGACATGCGCCATGGGGATGGCTAAATTTTGTTTAAGGTTTAAAATGATGAGAAAAATCCTACTCCCAATCCTCATAGCGATTTGTTCGCTCGTCCTGGTGTCTTGCGATAGCAAGCAGGCGGTAATCCCCAATAAAGTCCACTGCGTTAATGATCTCGGCCACAAGAAGGTGGGCGTGCAGATCGGCAACACAGCCGATATATATGCGTCCGATTTCGGCGGCGATACCGCGAAAATCGATGTGGACCGCTACACAAAACTTGCCGATGCCGTGCAAGCGCTCAAACAGGGGAAAATCGACGCGGTCTTGAGTGATGACCAGCCCGCCAAGGCGTTCGTGCGCGAAAATCCGTCGCTCCGCATTTTGGACGAGGTTTTTGTCGAAGAAATGTACGCGGGCGTTGTCGCGAAGGGGAACGAGGCACTGCTCGATTCCGTGAACCAGGCGCTTGAAGCCATGAAAAAGGATGGCGTCTACGATTCGCTCTTTAATACATACATCTACCGCACCGGCGTCTACCATTATCAAAAGAAGGTGACCGAAGGCCCGAAGCTGATTGTTTCGACGAATGCTCAGTTCCCGCCGTACGAATACTACGAAAATGCAAAAATTGTCGGCCTCGATATCGAAATCGTGAACTACATCGCCGACTACCTGAACCGTACCGTCGAAATTCAGGACATCGAATTCGATGCGATTATCAATGCGGTTTCTTCGGGTAAGGCCGATGTCGGTTTCTCCGGTTTCACCGTGACCGAAGAACGCAAGAAGTCCATCAACTTCACGACTCCGTATACGCTTTCGAAAGTTGT
>JAEEGH010008046.1_pt1 | contig 25095 bp, 18 predicted proteins | sample 9134181 | NCBI WGS metagenome assembly JAEEGH01 (sample SAMN16246544, study PRJNA631951) | gut metagenome | biome: gut microbiome; feature: rumen; material: DP-attached | host: Bos | place: Iran: Karaj | collected 2018-10
CGCTTCCGCCCCTGCCGGGGCGGGTGTGGAAAACACCGCCGGGGCAAGCTCCGCCGCCGCGCCGGCGGCGCTCACCGGCGCGCGGAACAGGGGCACGGGGATGGGCAGCCGCAGCAGCACCGGCAGCCACAGCCAATATTGCAGCTTTTGAGAAATGCGCCGCCGGAACGCGAGGCGCAGCAGCAGCACCGCCGCCGTCAGCACGGAGGCGGAAAGGATCCATTCCATCAACATGTGGGTTCCTCCCCTCTGCCCGCAAAGGCAGTCCGCAGGTTCGCTGCGCTCCGCAGGACGCGCAGCCGCCGAAGGTTCATTCCTTCATTCCGGAAGCGCCTCCAGGGTATCGATCAGGATACCGCCCGGGAAATCGGCGGCAGCCGTCTCTTCCAGACGCCAGGCGCTCCCGTCCTGCCGCCGGATGCTTTTGCCGGGGACATAGGCTTCCTCCGAAAACAGGTTTTCGGGCTTTCGAATATTTTCGACGCGATAGCCTTCCCCGGTCTCCACCAGGTCGAATTCCTCCGCGTCCAGGGCGATCGCGCCCCGCCAGTCCCGAAAGAGGACCAAGCGGTAATGGCCGGGGGTGATCTGCTCCGTCTCCTCCGGGTACAGCCGCCCCTTCATCAGATTCATGCTGTCGGGCTCATCCGGGGTCCATTCCGGGGTCATGCCGCCGGAGGGCAGCACATACCATTTCCCCTCCAGCTGGATCTGGAGAAAATGGGAGACGGTCTTGGGCTTTTTATCCGCCTTCTCCCAGGTATAATCCAGATACCACCAGCGATCCTGCTTCGCGTAGTCCGGGGTGGAAGCATGGACGCCCGTGATGCGAAGCTTCAGGGTCTTTCCCACGTCCTCCGTCTCCGGCAGGAACACCGGGCCGTAGCGCTGGGCGAGGATGCGCTCCGGCTCCCCCTCGCCGCTGCGCACATGTCCGACCAGTCCCCAGACGCCGCCATCCTCGGACAGGAACAGGTCGTTTTCCGGAAGCAGCCGGGAAAAGACCCGAAAGGCCTCCCCCTCCTCCGGCAAACTGCCCACAAGCTCAAATTCCGCGTAAGCGACGTGGGTGGGTTTCCCGTCCCTTCCCGGCTTATAGTCCAGGCAGAGCCGGTAGCGCCCCGGCGTCAGCGCTTCTTCATAGTAGTACAGGAAGGAAATGCCCAGGCCGTCGTCCGCTTCTCCCGGCTGCAGAACATAGCCAAGGTTTGTGACGCCGATGCCGCTGCGCGTGAGGATGAGGCGCCATTCCCCATCCCGCAGAACCTCCAGCGACGTATCATGCCCATAGTTGATCCTTTCCTCCATGCCGTTCTGCAGGCTGGCGCTCAGGCTGAACTCCCGGCCCCATTCCTCCGGCGGCCTGCCGCTCGCCCTGTATGCCGCGCGATAGGCCGCCATGCCCGAAAGCAGGGCGTCCAGGTCAAAGCTGGTTTTTTCCAGGACCAGCACGACGCTGTCATCCACGGTCTTGTCCGCGTTTTCCGACGGGAAGGTATTGGTATAAGCTTCTTTCTCGCCAAATTGGAGGAAAAGCTCCGTCAGCTCCTGATCCAGCCTGCCCTCCCCATCCAGGAGGAGCCAGGGCCCCGTGCCCAGGCGGCCGTAGACATGCTCCCCGTCGAAGCCCAGGGTCACCGCCGGGCCTGCGTTCGGCTCGATGCTGCGGGAAACCAGGACCTCCGGCATCTCGCAGGGCGCGCCCCGCAGGGAGAAAAGAAAATCTCTGGCTGCTTCAAAGCCCGCTTCCCCCTCCCGGAGGGTATAACATTCCGAGAGAGGCAGCCTGCACAGGATGCTGCTAACCTTCTCCGGCTTGATGCGGCCCATGAGCTGCTCTTTGCCGTCCCAGGGCTCGATCTCGGTGACGCCGTCGCTGATCGTAAACTCCGCCCAGGCGATGCGGTCGAGCTTGATGCTCCTGCCGGACGCGCCGTAGGAGACCACGACCCGGTAGAGCCCCGGCGGCAGGGGGTCGTCGTAGCAGGACAGGCTCAGGCTGTATTCCTTCGTCTCCCCCGCCTCAAGCCATTGGTAGATCGCCTGGAAGCCGAAGCCGTTATAGCGCCATACCCTGTACCAGGCTCCATCCCGCCAGACCTCCAGTGACAGGTCGCCGTCATAGGCCAGGTCGTCTTCCGAAACATTCTCCAGCGTCAGCTTCACCACCGACGCGTCATCCTCGTGGGCCCGGTCCCCGGTGGCCAGATAATCCCGCTTTCTCTGCTCAATGGCGGCCTGCACGGTGTTATAGTCATACACCGGGAGCTCGGCAGAGACTTTCATCTTCCCGTCAAGGGACTGGTCCTCGTGGTCCTCCGTCCTCGCCTCGGGCACATATTTTTCCCCATAGCGTTCAAAAAGGCTTCGCAGTTCCTCGTCGGGCCTGCCCAGACTGCTCAGGTCCAGCCAGCGGCGGCCAAGGGAGCCCCACAGGGTCTCCCCGTCATATTCCAGAGTCACATGCAGGCCGAAATCCAGCGACGTCGTGACCCTCAGGCCCGCCGCCGGAGCCTCGCAGGGCGATCCCCGCAGCGCCAGCAGCATGTCCAGGGCTTCGTCAAAGCCCTCCATGCCCCGGTGCAGGGTATAGGTCTCCCAGGAGAACAGGTGATATTGGACGGCGTCGATCTCCGCCGCCGTCCTGTCCGTCAGCAGCCATTCCTCCCCCGGCCCCAGGGTGGGCGCGGGGGTGGGCGGCGGGGCGTCGGGGTCCTCCGTCTCGGTGATCTCGAATTCCGCCCAGGCGATATGGTCATAGCGGCTGCCCTTGTCCAAGCTGCCCGCGTGATACATCATGCAGGCGCGGTAGAGGCCGGGAACCAGGGGATCGTCATAGTCGTCCATCCGCAGGCCCGTTTCCAGGACCTGACCCGGCGCGATGCTCCTGGGGATGAGATCGCTGACATACTCCGTCCGGGTGGGCACCCGGAACCACCCGCCGTCGTGATAGGACAGCAGGAAGGGAAACTCGTAATACACTTCTTCCTCGCCCTTATTCTCCGCCCGCAAGTGCACGATGGCCCCTTCCTCCGGCCTCGTGTCGTCCTCCGGTCCCCGCTCCCGGAGCCGCAGCAGGGTGCTTTCCACAGCTTCGCGCAGTTCATTCTCGTCATAAGCGGGCTTTTCCGGCGTGAGGGCAAGCTCGCCGCCCGAGGCATAGCTTCCGAAGTCGAAGGCCACCGGTTCACGGACGGGCCTGGGGGCATAGCGGGCAAAAATGTCCTCCAATTCCAGATCGGGCCGCCCCGACGCTTCCAGCAGGTGATCCTCCGACCAGCCCAGGGAGGCATGGACCCGCGCCCCGTCGAATTCCAGGATGAAGGGTATGCCGCCGTCGTTCACTCTGACCAGGCGGGCGACGGACTTCGTCAGACTTGACGGCGTTCCGCGAAGGGAAAAGAGCAGCTCCAAGGCTTCGTCGAAGCCTTCTTCCCCTCTCACCAGCGTCCGCTCCCCGAAGGGACTTGCGGAAAAGGTCAGCTTTTCGATCTCCTCCGGCGCGAAGCCAAAGGCCTCCATCACCGGCACCGGCTCCCCCGCTTCTCCCGGCGAGGGGGAAAGGACAGGCTCCGCCGCTGCGGGAAAGGCAGACACAGGCGGCGCAGTCTCCCCCGCTTCGCTCTTTTGCCCGCAGCCCCCGATCAGAGCAGCCAGCAGCAGGGCGGCCAAAAACAGGAGGAATCGCCCCTTGGCGTCTCTCATTTTGTCTCTCCCTTTTCCTCTCCCTCCAGGATCGCCCGAAGGGCGCGGATATCCTCCTCGCTGAGGGCCTGCTGCCCCGCCAGGGAGGAGACCATCAGCCCCAGGCTGCCCCCGTAGAGCCGCTCCAGAAAGCGCTTCGTCTCCTTCTGCCGGGCGTCCGCCTGGGTGAGAACGGGCCAGTAAGTCTTATTGCGGCCGGAGGACTCCATGCGCACCGCACCCTTGTCCTCCAGCCTTTGCAGCATCATATTGACGGTGGCGCGGCTCCAGCCCGTATCCGACGCCAGGGCCTCCGTCAGCTCCGGCACCCGCCGGGGCGCTTCGGCCCAGAGCAGATTCATGATGCGCCATTCCCCGTCGGACAAAACCATTTTTGCCATGATCCCAGCCTCCCCATTTTCCATAACATTTGTCAAGCTCAGCTTATCATATGTGATAACATTTGTCAACTCTTTTGGCAAACAACGGCCCCCTCGGAGAGGGGGCCGGAATAGCTTTAGGCAACACCGCACAATTCTGGTGCGCAGATTGCGCAGTCAGAATTTTCGTCAGATTGTCTGAAAATCGCGGGGAATACTTCCTGTATTGGCCAAGGTTTTCGGGCAATATGACGGAACATGATGCAAGCAAGATGTGTGCCGAGAACTAACGCGGTGTTGCCTTTATTCCAGGATCGCCTTGTGGAAGATCTTCTTGCCCTTCTTGATCTTGACGCCCTTGCGCAGGACTTCGGCGGACACGCGCTCGTCGATGGCGTCTACCTTCCGGTCGTCCAGGGCGATGCCGCCCTGCTGCACCAGTCTCCTTGCCTCCCCGTTGGAGGAAGCAAGGCCGCAGGCCACCAGGAGGTTCAGCAGGCCGATGCTGCCGTTCTCCAGCTGGCTCTCGCTGAGGGTGGTGGAGGGCATGGCGGCGTCGTCCCCGCCGGTAAAGAGGGCGCGGGCGGCGGCCTGGGCCTTGTCCGCCTCCTCCTCCCCGTGGACCATGGCGGTGAGGTTCCAGGCCAGCTTTTCCTTTTTCTCATTGATGCGGCTGTCGTCCCACTTTGCCATATCCTCCAGCTCCTCCAGGCTGAGGAAGGTGAGCATCCTGAGGCACTTCATCACGTCCGCGTCATCCACATTCCGCCAGTACTGGTAGAATTCAAAGGGGCTGGTCTTATTGGGGTCCAGCCAAACGGCGTTGCCCGCCGTCTTGCCCATCTTCTTGCCCTGGGAATCCGTCAGCAGGGTGATGGTCATGGCGTAGGCGTCCTTCCCCAGCTTCTTGCGGATCAGCTCTGTGCCGCCCAGCATGTTGGACCACTGGTCGTCGCCGCCGAACTGCATGTTGCAGCCGTGGTGCTGGAACAGGTAGTAGAAGTCGTAGGACTGCATGATCATGTAATTGAACTCAAAGAAGCTGAGGCCCTTCTCCATGCGCTGCTTGTAGCATTCCGCCCGCAGCATGTTGTTCACGGAGAAGCAGGTGCCCACCTCCCGAAGAAGGTTTACATAATTCAGCTCCAGCAGCCAGTCGGCGTTGTTGAGCATGATGGCCTTGCCCTCGCCGAAGTCGATGAACTTCTCCATCTGGCGGCGGAAGCATTCGGCGTTGTGGTCGATGTCCTCCCTGGTGAGCATCTTGCGCATGTCGGTGCGCCCGCTGGGGTCGCCGATCATGGTGGTGCCGCCGCCGATGAGGGCGATGGGCTTGTTGCCCGCCTGCTGCAGGCGCTTCATCAGCGTGAGGGCCATGAAGTGGCCGGCGGTGAGGGAATCGGCGGTGCAGTCAAAGCCGATGTAGAAGGTGGCCTTGCCGTTGTTGATGAGCTCCCGGATCTCGGCTTCGTCGGTGACCTGGGCGATGAGGCCGCGGGCCACCAGTTCTTCATAGATTTGCATTGGTTTTTTACCTCCCAACAGAGTCGGCTTCGGGATCCGACGGTGCGCAGATCGCGCCGCAGATTTTTCGTCAGAGGAAACAAAAACCGCAGGGAATACTTTGTGTATTGCCGAGGATTTTTGTGATCTCCGGCGGAAAAGATGCAAGCGAGCTGTGCGCCGGGGGAGCCTGATGCCGGCTCAAATTAAAAATCGCCCCCTGTCCTGGCCGGACAGAGGACGAATGGGGCATCTTCGTGGTACCACCTCTGGTTCGAGCGCACCTCGCGGAACGCTCCTTAGCGTGTGCCATCACACACGCCGCGCGATATCGGGCGCACCCGTCTTGCCCTACTGAGCGCAAGCGCCGTTCGGGAAGCGGCTCCGGAAGGTATTCACCGGGCTTGTCCGCAGCCTTGCACCGACCGGCTGCTCTCTGAAGGACCCTGACCCGCTTACTGTTTTCCATCATTGCCTTGACCGTATGGGGTTTGGAAAAGTTTATACCACAGCAGCCGGGGAAAAGTCAAGCCCCCGCAGGGAAAAATCTCAGCGGCTGAAGCCGGGCAGGCCCTCGATGGCGTAGGCCCGCACGGGACAGGAATCCAGTCCGGCGATGGGCAGGGGCACGAAGCTCATGAAAAAGGTGTCCGTTTCCAGCTCGTCCAGGTTTTTCAGCACCTCGATGAAGGGCACCTTTGCCTCCAGCAGCACATCGTGGAAGGGGCAGACGTCCTCGTTCCGGTTTTCGATGCTCACCCCATCCCCGAAGCCCACGGCGCGGACCCCATGCGCCAGCAGCCAGGCGGCGGTCTCCCCGTTCACCAGAAGCCGCCTGTCCTCCGGGGTGTTGGTCTTTTCCGTGAAGGGGGGCAGCGGGTAGCTGGAATCCAGGATCACGATATCCCCCGGACGGAGCCAGCCCGTCAGGTGCTTTTCCAGCAGCGCCGGCGTGATGTAGCTGCAGGGCGGCGCGTCGTCGAATACCAGGCGCAGGGCCCGGCCCATGAAGCTGCTCAGGGGCATTCCCTCCACCCCCGGCCAGTCCTCCCGGTGGTGGTAGGGGCACTCCACGTGGGTGCCCAGATGGCTGGTGATGTCCATATCCGTGTGGAAATCCGGAATGGGCCCTCCGGTGTTGAAGCGGCGAAGGGCGCAGCGCCGCGTCTCCGTCGCCGGGTCCAGGGGCTTACTCAGGTCCACCAGGCGCATTCCGTTCATTTCAAATACCGTTTCCATCGCTTGTCTTCCTTTCTTCCATGGCGTGGATGATCTCCGTCACCGTCTCGCTGACGGGCGCGTGCACGCCCAGCCGCCGCCCCAGGGCGGCCACCGCGCCGGTGATGGCGTCCGCCTCCGTCCGCCGCCCGGCAGCCAGGTCCGCATAGACGGAGGTGATGCCGCTTTTGGAGCGCAGCAGATGACCGCGGATCTCCTCCGTGATCTCTGCCGGGTCGAAAACATGCCCCTCCGCCGCCGCCACGGCGACGGCTTCGCCGATGAGGTCGCGGCAGAGCTTCCAGATGTGGGGGTTTTCCGCCACCTCCCCCAGGGGGCAGCGAAAGACTCCGGTGAGGGCGCTGGCGGAGGCGTTCATAAAGAGCTTGCGCCAGATGACGGCGCGGACGTCGGGGCTGACGGCCGTTTCGATCCCGGCGGCGGCAAAGGCAGCCGCCACGGCCCCGGCCTTCTCCGGGCTGCCCTCCAGGGCGCCGATCTGCGTGTAGCCCGCGCCGCCGTGGCGCACGACGCCAATGCTCTGCAAACTGGCGTTGTGCTGCGTCGCCCCCAGGAGGATGCGCGAGGGCGGCGCGATCTCCCCCATGGCTTTTTCATGTCCCATGCCGTTCTGCAGGGTCAGCAGCAGCGTCTCCGGCCCCAGGGAGGGGCGGGCTTTTGCCAGGGCTTCCCGCTCCGCGGCGGACTTCACAAAAACGAGCAGCAGCTCCGGCGGCTCGCCGGAAGCATCCTCCGGCGTCCGCAGGCTGGGAAAGGCGGTGAAGCTCGTGCCGTCCGGCTCCAGCACCGTGACGCCCTTACGCCGCAGGAGCGCCAGCTTTTCCCTGTTGGGGTCCGCCAGGCGCACCGTGTTCGCACGGCTCAGCAGCGCGCCGAACAGGCAGCCCATGGCCCCCGCGCCCAGGATATCGATCCGCATAGGGTCACCTCCGAAAGCGGGGAGAGAGGGACAACTTCCACATTTTGTCATACTTCCCCCCTTGATATTATCGTGCGCTTGTGGTATATTAAAGATGCGGGGCGGACCGCTGGCGGTCCTTCCGCAAGGAAACCCTGCCGTGCTCGTGATGGGCTCTGTTAGAACCCACATCTTTTATAAGGGATGCCCTTCTCCCGCCGTGAATTGCAGGCCTCCCTCCCCCTCCCGCTTCGGCCGGAGACGGGAGGATGTTGGAAGCAGCGAAGCTGCGGGGCGGCGACCCACCTGCATTTCGTGCAGGTTATAAGAGGGTTCACACGGCATGTGCGGGGCGATGCCTTCGACCGTAAAAAGTGCCTGATTTTCCATCAGGCACTTTTTCATTTGCCGGCCTCAATCAACGTCCTCGTCGTCGTCGAAAAGGCGCTCCATGAATTTGGCGTAGACCCGCTCCATCTCGTCATCGTCGTCGATGACCTCCAGCAGCTCTTCCCCGTCCTCCTCCACGATGCGGAAAAGGATCATCTCATAGGGCTCCTCGTCGTCCTCGCTGACCGGCAGGAAGGCCCGGTATTCCTTTCCGTCGACCTCCAGACTGTCCAGCAGCTCCAGCTCGTATTCCTGCCCGTCCTCGTCGGTGATCACCACATAATCATCGCCGAAATCGCTTTCGTTCGCCATGCCGACACGCTCCTTTTCAGAGGGATGCAACGATTGTACCCGATGGCGCGCGGGAAAGCAACAGGAAAGTTCGGGGAAACGGGAGTTTACCAAAGGTTCACGCTTTCTTCATTGACATAAGGCGCGGACAGGGTATATTATAGTAAAATCCTGTAAAGCGCTGTCTTTCGGAATGTCCAAAGCGCGGAGGTGAATGAATTGCTCAAGGACTGGTTCAAGAACCTGAACAAAAAGAAGCTCGCCAAGGAAGCCGTCGTCGGGACCGGCAGCGTCGTGGGAAGGATCATCGGCCTGGCGCTGAAGATCGTGGTGACGGTGCTGCTCATCGCCATCTGCTCCGGCTTCCTCTTTGTGGTGATCTTTTCCGCATATGTGAGAAACACGATGAAGGACGATCTGACCGTCACCCTGGACGAATTCAGCCTGAACCAAACCAGCACGATCTATTATTTCAACAAGGATTCCCAGCAGTGGGAAGTGCTGGAGCGGCTGGCCGGCCTCAAGGGCGACCGGCAGTGGGTGAATTACGAGGATCTGAACCCCTGGTTTGAAAAGGCCGCCGTCGCCATCGAGGACCACCGCTTCTATGACCATCACGGCGTGGACTGGTTCCGCACCTTCGGCGCTTTCTACACCGTGTTCTTCAGCGACACGGACGACGTCTTCGGCGGCTCCACCCTCACCCAGCAGCTGCTGAAAAACGTGACCCATTACGACGACTTCACCGTCAAGCGCAAGCTGACGGAGATTTTCCGCGCCCTGGAGCTGGAGAAGACCTACACCAAGGAACAGATCATCGAATGGTATCTCAACGCCGTCTTCTTCGGCAACCGCTGCTACGGCGTCCAGTCCGCTTCGCTGAAATACTTCGGCAAGGACCAGAGCGAGCTGACGGCGGCGGAATGCGCCTGCATCATCGGCATCACCAACAACCCCAGCGCCTACAACCCCTATCTGCACCCCGTCGCCAACAAGGACCGGCAGGAGCTGATCCTGAAGGAGATGTACGACGAGGGCTATATCGAGACGGAGGCGGAATACAAGCGCTACAAGGCCCAGAAGCTCACCTTCGGCACCAAGGAGGAGCTGGAGGGGGACAAGCAGCGGATCATCGGCGTGGACGGGGACGTCACCAGCTGGTATGTGGATGCCATCATCGAGGACGTGATCCACAAGCTCATGGAGCTGAAGGAGGTGGACTACGACACGGCGGAGACGCTGCTGTTCAACGCGGGCTCCCGCATCTACGCCACCATCGACATGGGCGTGCAGGACATCATCGACGAGGTCTACTCCACCTTCGACCATCTGCCCGCCGGTTATGTGCGCTCCTCCACCCAGGACCTGCAGAGCGCCATCGTGCTCATGGACCCCTTCACCGGGGACATTCTGGGCATGAGCGGCGGCATCGGGAAAAAGGAATACAGCCGCGGCTTCAACCGGGCCACCCAGATGGAGCGGAGCCCCGGCAGCACCATCAAGCCCGTCGCCTCCTATTCCATCTGCCTGGACAAGCATCTGGTCTGGCCCTGGACCATCTTTGACGACTCCGACCAGGTCCGCCTCAAGGGGACAAGCTGGTATCCCAACAACGACGACGGCCAGAACGACGGCGGCGTGACATTGCGCTACGCGCTCCAGGTCTCCATCAACACCGTGGCCGCCCAGATGGTGGACATGCTGACCCCCCAGGTGAGCTTCGACCAGCTGGTGAATAAGCTGGGCATGACCCATATGATCGTCCCCAACGACGTGAGTTATGCCGGTATGGCCCTGGGCCAGCTCACCTACGGCGAGACCGTGCGGGAGATGTGCCAGAGCTACACGCCCCTCTGCAACAAGGGCATCTACACCGAGGGGCGCACCTATTCCCGCATCGAGGACGCCAACGGCAAGCTGGTGTATGAAAACGTGCCGGAGAGCCACGCGGCCCTCAGCGAGACCACCGCTTATTATATGACGGACATGCTCTGCAACGCCGTCAACCACGGCACCGGCTGGCTTTCCAAATTCGGCAGCATGGAGATCGCGGGCAAATCCGGCGGCAGCAGCGCCTGGAAGGACCGCTGGTATATCGCCTACACCCCCTATCTGCTCGCCGCCTGCTGGACCGGCTACGACATCCCCCAGAACATGGGCTCCTCCAACCCCGCCACGGGCATGTGGAAGCAGGTCATGCAGGAGGTGCACAAATACCTGGGCTATGAGGACACGAAATTCGGCGTCCCGGAGGGCATGAAGCGGGTGACCATCTGCTGCGACACGGGGCTGCTGGCCTCGGAGGCCTGTGAGCATGAGATCCGCGGCAACCGGACCATGACTCTCTATATGCGCCCGGAGGATATCCCCACCAGCATCTGCGAGGCCCACGTCTATACCTCCATCTGCAAAGACAGCATGGACGCCGCCGGGGACGACTGCCCCGAAGCCTCCATCGTCAAGCTCAGCGTGCTGGACACGGACAAATACGACGGGGAGCTGACCCTTCCCCTCTATTTCCGCAACGGCTACTATCCCAAGCAGGTCAGCCCGGACAACGAGGAAGCGTATAAGGCGTATCAGGAAAAGCTGGACTCCGCAACGCGCTATGTGCTGGATCAGCTGATCCCCTGCCGCATGCACAATCTGGACCCCGATACCGGCTGGATCATCGAATACCCCCACGGCTATCTGATCAATCCCGTCACGGGCATGTACTACGACAAGGAAAAGGATATCCTCATCGACCAGTATTCCATGCTGCAGATCGACTGGTACACGGGCTATCTGATCGACGCGGAGACCGGGGAATTCATCGACCCCCACACTGGCGAAAAGGTCTATCTGACGGAGGAGGAGCTGGCCGCCTATACCACGCCGAAATACCAGCGCCCCCCCGGCTACGGTCCCGAGCCCGTGCTTCCGCCGGAGCCCACCGAGCCGCCCCAGCCCACGGAGCAGCCCGGACCTGACGAACCGCCCGGGCCCACCGAAGCGCCGGACGTGACGCCGGCGCCCACGCCGATCCCGACCATGGTGCCGACGCCGGAGCCCACGCCGGAGCCCACGGAAGCCCCCTGGGACCCCACCATGCCGATCATCGCTTCCCCCTCTCCCTCCCCCGAGGGCTGAGAATGACACAAATCCCGACGTTCCGAGGAACGTCGGGATTTCTTTTGATCAAAAATACTGCGGCTCCGCCGGGCTTACAGGGTCCGCACCCGGATGACGCCGGGCTTTGCCGCCAGGGCAGCTTCATCGAAGGGCGTCTCGGCGTCGGCCAGGATCACCTTATAACCGCCGCGGGTCTTCTCGGCAACGGCGCTGCCCTCCAGCTTCAGGGCCGCGTCTGCCTTGGCAATGACCACGGCCCGGTATTTCCCGGCGCGCTCCATGGTGATGTTGGGCAGGTTCACGCTGTTGACGATCTCTCCCTGCAGGAGGTAGCGGCTCACCTGATCGGCGGCCATGACGGCGCAGTTGTCCTCGCTTTCGGGGGTGCTTGCCCCCAGATGGGGGATGGCGACGCAGCCGGCCATCTTCACGGTATTGCCGTTGGGGAAATCCGTGACGTAGCGGGCGACTTTTCCGGCGGCCAGGGCTTCCGCCATGTCCGCGTCATTCACCAGCTCGCCCCGGGCGATGTTGATGATGCGCACGCCGTCCTTCATCTTGGCCATGGTAGCCTTGCAGATGGTGTCGGCGGTATCCTTGGTGTAGGGCAGATGGAGGGAAATATAGTCGCTGCGGGTATAGAGGGCGTCGATATCCTCCACGATCTCCGCGATCCCCGCCAGCTGCTGCCGCAGCGCGTCGGAGAGATAGGGGTCGTAGCCCAGCACCTTCATGCCCAGGGCCGCGGCGGCATTGGCCACCTTCGCGCCCACGTTGCCCAGGCCGATGAGGCCCAGGGTCTTGCCCAGAAGCTCGGGACCCACGAAATTGGACTTACCCTTTTCCACCAGGGCGGCGACCTCGTCCCCCTTGTCAGCGATGGTCTTGCACCATTCGATGCCGCCCACCACATCCCGGGAGGCCAGGATCAGGGCGCAGACGGCCAGCTCCTTCACGGCGTTGGCGTTGGCGCCGGGGGTGTTGAAGACTACCACGCCTTTGGCGGCGTAGTCGTCCACGGGGATATTGTTATAGCCCGCGCCGGCCCGCGCCACGCAGAGCAGGGCGGGATTGGGCGCATAGTCCAGCATCTTGGCGCTGCGCACCAGGATGGCGGCGGGATCGGCGGCTTCGTCGTCCCTTGCGAAATAGGCGGGGTCCAGCCGGTCCAGGCCGACCTTGGCGATCTCGTTCAGCGTTTTAACGGTAAACATTCTCTTCCAGCTCCCTTCTCAGCCGCGCTTTTCAAATTCCACCATGTAGTCCGCCAGGGCCTTGGTCCCCTCGATGGACATGGCGTTGTAGATGGAGGCGCGCATGCCGCCCACGCTGCGGTGGCCGTTGACATTCTCGATGCCGGCTTCCTTGGCCCCGGCGATGAAACGCTTGTCCACCTCGGGATCGCCGGTGACGAAGGTCACGTTCATGAAGCTGCGGCTGTCCTTCTCGGCGCAACCCTTGTAGAGGGAGCTGGCGTCGATCACGTCGTAGAGCAGCTTGCTCCGCGCGCGCTTCCGCTCCTCCATGGCCTCGATGCCGCCCATCTTCTCCACCCACTTCATGATGAGGCCCATCATGTAGATGCTCCAGCAGGGCGGGGTGTTGTGCATGCTGTCGCCCTTCACCATGGCGGCATAGTCCAGCATGACGGGGGTATAGGGCAGGGCGTGGCCGATGTAGTTCTTGTTGATGAAGACCACCGTCACGCCGGCGGGGGCCATGTTCTTCTGGGCACCGGCGAAGACCAAGGCGTATTTGGACCAGTCCACATAGCGGGTCAGGATATCCGAGGACATATCCGCCACCAGGGGCACGCCCGCGGGCGTCTGGGGCGTGTACTGCCACTCGGTGCCGTAGATGGTGTTGTTGGCGCAGTAATAGAAATAGGAGGCGTCCTCCCGGATCTTCAGCTCCGACTGGGCGGGGATGTAGGTGTGGTTCTTCTCCTTGGAGGAGGCGGCAATGGCGATATCGCCGTATTTCTTCGCCTCGTCCGCCGCCTTGCCCGCAAAGGAGCCGGTGATGGCGTAGTCCGCCTTGCCGGTGCGGGTGATGAGGTTCATGGGGGCCATGGCGAACTGCAGGGTCGCGCCGCCCTGGAGAAACAGGATCTCAAAATCCTCCGGCACCTTCATGAGCCGCCGCAGGGTGTCCTTCGTCTCCTCAAAAATCGAAAGAAAAGCCTTGCTCCGGTGGCTCATCTCCATGACGGACATGCCGCTGCCCCGGTAATTCATGATTTCGGCCCCGGCCTCGGCCAGAACCTCCTCGGGAATGGCGGAGGGACCCGCCGCAAAGTTGAATACGCGCTTTTCGTTCATGTTTCTGACTTCCTTTCCGACGGCTTTCCGTGAACTGGTCCCGGAGCCGATGCAGAGATTGCCTTGATGATTTAACGTATTATAATAACTTTGCCAGCGAATGTCAACCGTTAAAGCGCCGGTTTTCCCGACCCGTTCAGCGCGAAATTCTGCAAAATGCCGCCCGGCAGATCGCCGGGCGGCACAGGGATTACGCTAGGGTAACCGATGATCTCATCTGATTCCGTCGGCGCACGCTGATTTCATCGGCTGCTCAGGGCCAGTCCTCCGCTCCCGGCGGGATCAGCAGCGCCTCTGCAGGCGTGAAGCCGGTTTCCCGGTCGCCGCGGAAGACCACGCAGACGGTCCCTTCCCCCGTGGTCGTGGGATAATAGGCGGCGTAGTAGGCGCTTTCTTCGGTTTTCTCCCTGCCCCGGTGCCGGATCAGCTCCGCGCCCCAGATTTCCAGGGGATAGCCCAGCTCCTGGGCCTTTTCCCGCCCGGCAGCCAGCATCCGGCTGTACTCGTTCACTGCCCCTTCTTCCGACGGCGTTCCGACGGCCAGGTCACCGTGTCTGACCCAGACCTCCATCCCTCCGGCAAAGCTCACGCAGGCATAGCCGTCCTCCATTGCAGTGACGATGCCCGTCAGGTCGTATTCGTGCGTGGATGCATTTTCATCGCTCAGACTCTCGGCCAGGGTCTTTTTCTCCTCATACGCATCTCCAAAGGACCGGGGATAGTAAGTGATGCCCGCCGGGATATAGACCGGGCAAAGCGTTCGGTCCGCCAGCTCCTCCGTCCAGGGGATCACGTCCTCCGGCCGGAGCATGACCAGCTGGAGCGCAGGGTCGATCCTCTCCTCCAGCTCCGTGCGGAGCCAGAGCTCCCCCTCCGGAGTGACCTGCACCCACTCCACCCGGTAGCGCCAGCCCGCCGGGACGGTGAGGGTGGTCCCGTCCTCCAGCTCGTAAACGATATCCTCCGGAAGGAAGACCCACTGGTATTCCGGGGCGACGCCGTAGCGCGTCCGCGCTTCGGGCGGCCAGGTCACATTGTCCTCCGGCCACTGCTGGCCGGCGGCATTCTCATTCCAGAAGGAGAGGATGATCCAGCGGTCCTCCAGCTTCCGGCAGGTGAGGCAGGTCTTGCTCTGCCAGAGGCGCACAAGGTCGTCCTTCCGCTCCCCCCACTGTGGCTGGAAAGCGCCCGGCCCGAAGTCGCTGGTGCGGGAATAGAAGCAGTCCGTCTGAGGCAGGTAGTAATACCGCGTGCGGTAATCCGTTTTCAGGTCGTCGAGGCCGATGTCGAAATACAGGCGCAGGGCGGCTTCCACCGTGGAGGCCGGGATGCGCTTCAGATGCGTTTCGATGTCCTCTACATGCCGCCAGGGGCTGCCCCAGAAATCATAGCCATAGTCCCGCAGGGCGCGGAAATCCTCCTCCGTCGCGGGAGTGACCGTGGGATCACCAAGGCCGAAATAGCGCATAAAGGCGCTGAAATTCAGCTCCCGGGGGTCTTGATAGAAGGAAGTGAAGCAGGGGTCTGCGGGATTCACCCAGGTGCTTCCGTCCTCCAGGAAGCGGATGGGCTCCAGGGCTGCCCGGGCCGCCTCCGCTTCTTCCTCCGTCAGCAGCGTCCAGCCCTCCTCCAAGGGGTAATGGGGCTGGGGCGAGGGCGCGGCAGGGTCGTCGAATACCAGGTGGTACCCCACCTTGACCCAGGGCCAGCAGCGGAGCAGCTCCCTCAGCCGCGCCTGATCGGAGCGATCCATGACGCTGAGGGTAACGCCGTCGCTGAGGCTGTTTGAAAACTTGCAGCCGCCGGGCAGCTGCCGCTCCAGCAGCTCGTGGAGATTGAGAATCTCCTGCACCGTGAGGGCATTCTTTTCCACCTCGAACTGCCGCCCCGATGCCAGGTTCCGCCCGGAGGCGTCGAGCGTGAGGACGCGCGGGCTTCCCTTCCGCTCGAACCAGGCGGTGACGCCGCTCATCCACTGGTATTCGTCGCTGAAATCCTCCGTGTACCAATACCAGAGGCGCTCCGGGTTTCCCCCGTCGCCGGTCAGCACATCCGAGAAGTCCCGGGACTGCGCTTCCGCGGCGTCCCGGGGCTGCGGCAGCAAAGGATACCGCTCGCCCCAGACCTTGCTGAGTTCCCCGCACAGGACGGAGCGGTCATATCGTTCCAGGTCCATCGCCTCCGGTTCCTCCGTGAAGGTCAGGGCGATCGTATTCAGGAAGGTCCCCCCTTCGTCCTCCTCAAAGCGCAGGCTTGCGTCGGCGCGGAAGCCGCAGACGGCGGCGTCCGTCACCGTCAGGGTCGATCCGTCCCGCGCCGCACCCGGCAGGGCGGCCTGGGCGTCCTCGATGGTGCAGCCCCAGGGGAGGGCGGCAAAGCACAGGTCCGCTTCCGGCTCCAGGGTCAGCGCCGGCTGCCCCCACTCCGTCAGGGCCAGGATAGCCTCCATCCGCTCCTGATCCACGTCATACAGTCTGTCGGGGGAATCGGTCTCCTTCACGGCGGCGCCGAACCATACATAGTCTCCGTCCCGGGTGAGGGCCAGGGAATGGGGGCCAGCATAGAGCTGCCATTGCGACCCGCCGCTGACCCAGCGGAGCTTCCCGGGCAGAATGGCCTTCCAATCCACCTCCGGCGTGCCGCAGACGCCGCCGTGCTGCCACTCACCTTCCTTCAGCAGCGACCGCAGCGCCTTTTTGAAGCCCTTGACGTCCTCCACCGGCCAGACGCCCCGCTGCCCGGCGGCGACGTCCGTCCACTCCTGTCGGTAAAAGCGCATCTGCGTCCATGTGTCGGGAGTATCCTCCATATCCGGGAAATCCCTGCTTCCCCTCCCGGGACCCAGGGCAAAGAGCAGCACCACGGCGGCCAGAAGAAGGACCGCCAGAGCCGCCATCCAGCGCTTCGGCTTCCGCCACCGGAGCACGCTTTTGATGCGCTTCTTCACATTCCCCTCCCCGAAGCCCAGGGGCGTGGCGGCAAAGAGGGGCCTGCCCGCGCTGAGGGCCAGCAGGAGCCGGGAATAGGCCGCCCGTTCCTCCCCGTCCAGGGAGCGGACCACCGCCTCGTCGCAGGCCCCCTCCATATCCTGCATCGCCAGGGAAAAGGCCAGCCAGCAGAGGGGATCGAACCAGTGGAGGCACAGAGCCAGCCAGCCCAGCAGCTTCCACAGGGGGTCCAGCCGCCGGATGTGCGCCCGCTCATGGAGCAGCACCCACGCCCTTTCTTCCTTCTCCATCCCCCAGGGCAGATAGATGCGGGGGCGAAGGACGCCCAGGACAAAGGGAGAATCCAGCCCCTCCGCCTCATAGACCCGGTCCTCCAGCTTCACCGCCTCCCGCAGGCGGGAGCGGAGGCGCAGGTATTTCAGGATGCTCCACGCCAGCAGGGCCGCCGCTCCGGCCAGCCACACCCAGCTAAGGACGGGCAGCCACACCTCCCCCGCCCGCTTCGGCTCGGAAAGGCCGTCGGCGGCGGTGACCACATAGCTGTGTCTGCGCTCAGGCTCGTCAGCTCCCGACGGCATATCCTCCCTTTCCACAGGGTCCGGCGCCGTTTCCCCTTTGCCGGTCGGTTCTGCGGGCAGGTATCCGTACACCGGCGTCCGTCCCGCGTCCAGCGCAGCCGTATAACCCGGCTCTCCCCGCCGGATCACCCTCGTTTCCTCGGCATAGCGCTCCGTCCAGGCGGTCACCAGCTCCCCGCTCTCCACCGTCTCCGGCACTACGGAGGTGGGGGAATGCAGCGTCACGGGGCAGAGCAGGCGAAACAGCACCGCCAGCCACAGCAGGCAGACGTATTTCCTGGGAAACCGCCGCAAAGCCAGTCGGGCAAGCAGCACCGCCAGGATCGTCAGCGCCCCGGCGGCGCTCATGCGCGCGAGCGTCAGCAGCCAGTCGTTCATTTCAGGTCCTCCCTGGCCTCGTCGATGAGCCTTTGCAGCTCCGTGATCTCCTTTTCCGTCAGCTTCTTCCGTGCAGTGAAGGCGGCCAGGAAGGCGGGCAGCGAACCGCCAAAGCTCTCGGACACGAATTGCCGGCTCTGGCTCTCCTCATAGCTGACCCGGTCCACCGCGGCCGTCACCGTGCCGCCCTCGTTGCGAAAGAGGCCCTTTTCACAGAGGCGGCGCAGCACCGTATAGGTGGTGGATTTCTTCCAGCCCAAGGCCTCCGCACTGAGCTTCACCAGCGCCCCGGAGGACACCGGGGCATTCTCCCAAACGATCTCCGCAAACCGGGCCTCCGCGGCCCCCATCCGGTATTCCATGTCCTTCCTCCTGCTCCGGGTTTTGGTTTACACTCTGTAAACTAAGTCTACAGAGTGTAAACCGATTTGTCAAGAGGAAATCCAAGGGATAGGAGAACCGCTCCCTTCTCCCCGGGGGCCTCCGCATAACCCAAACCGCAGCCCCGCGCTGCGGTTTGGAGAGGACGTTTCGCCGGAATCTTCGAGCATTCGCGCTCGCGCGGATGCGAGCTATTTCGGCGAATAAGGACGCCGACCCCGTAACCCAAACCGCAGCCTCGCGCTGCGGTTTGGAGAGGACGTTTCGCCGGAATCTTCGAGCATTCGCGCTCGCGCGGATACCTGCCATTCCGGCAAATAAGGGACTCCCCTACGTAACCAAACCGCAGCCTCAGCGCTGCGGTTTGGAGAGGACGTTTCGCCGGAATCTTCGAGCATTCGCGCTCGCGCGGATGCGAGCTATTACGGCGAATAAGGACGAAAACAGCGCCTGCCCCCGAAGGGACAGACGCTGCCTGTTCAGTGAAGTTAAGATATTTCCCTCAGTCTTCTTTTTTCACGACCTCGCATTTGCCCGTCGCGGCGTTGATGATGAGCTGGATCGTGTCCATGAGGAGCAGGATGGTCAGCTCTACAAAGCCGATGAGACAGACGAGGGCGAAGATCCATTTGGGCATATTCAGCACGTCCGTGGTGGTGCCGGTGTTCAGGAAGTTCTGAAGCTTGAGCACCGCGCCGTAGGAAAAGAGGGCGCAGACCGCCACTTCGATCAAGTGGACCACCGCCAGCCAGACGGTGCGCATTTTCGGCGGGAACATATCCACGAACATATTGACCCAGATATGCCCCTTTTTCACCTGGAAAGCGGGGATCGCCAGCAGGCAGATGACCACCAGGAAGTAGGCGGAGAATTCGTTGGAGCCCTTGATGGACAGCTGCGCGCCGCTGACCTTCCTGAGGATCACGTCGATGGCCACCACGAACACCATGACGAAGCAGGCCGCAAGGCCGATGTAGTTCAGAGCGCTGACGAATTCTCCGAAAGCGTTGCGAATCTTTTCCAAGGGTAACTCCCCTTTCCTATGGCTTGATATCCGGTTTCCGAAGCGGCATTACCAGTTGAACTGGCTGTTGTACTTCGCGACAAGCTCCTTGGCCTGGTCGTAGATGCGCTGGGCGACGGCAGGGTCGGCCTGCTCGGCGATCCAGGTATTGGCGACGTTGTCATACGCGGTCTGGAGCTGGGCGGCAAAGGCGTCGGACGGGGCGTAGATATCGCCGCCGTTCTGCACGGCGCCGTAGCGGCCGGCAGCTTCCCAGAAGCTCCAGATGTCCACCAGGTTCAGCAGATAGTCGCCGGAGACGGACTTGATGGCGCTCTGGATGTCGGCGGGGATGGCGGCCCAGATATCGGCATTGGCCATCAGCGCATAGGCGGAGCAGCCGATGTTGGTGTCGACATAGTAGTTCAGCACGCCCGCGTCGCTGAGGGCGAAGGACTTGATGCCGTGCCAGTCGGTGACCAGATAGTTGATGATGCTGTTCTTCACATTGTTGTAGACTTCGCCGATGGGGCAGCCGAACACGCTGGCGCCCACTTCCTTCACGAAGGTCTGGGCAGGGCCGTTGTTGGCGCGGATGTTGCCGGTGATGCTGCCGATGCCGTCGATCTCGGCGCTGCCCTTATAGGACAGGGGGCTGGTGCAGTTGGTCCACACAAAGAGGAGCTCGCCGTCGTCGGCAAACTCGGCCTGGATCTCGGGATTGGTCTTATACAGCTCCCACATGGCATAGGAACCGGCGGAGCCGTTCTTGATGCCCAGGCCGGGATTCTGGATCACGTTGGTGAGGGGCATGTAGCCCTTGAAGTAGCAGGGCAGGGTCCAGTCGAAGTCGATGGTGCCGGACTTCATGTCGTCCAGGGAGGCCATGGTGCCGGACATGGAGCCGGACCAGCCGATGTTGAAGTCCACCTGGCCCTCGGTGGCGATGGTCACCGCGTTGGCCCAGGCCGTCAGGAATTCGCCGGGGGCGGATTCCGCGGGGTCATGGCAGGCCAGGGAGAAGGTGTACTTGGGCGCGACGCCGTCATAAGCCTTGGCCTGCTCGGCCAGAGCGTCGATCACCGCGTAGGACTGGGCCCAGGGGCCGTTGACCTTGGTGGGCTCGGTGCCGATGTCCCAGTTGGGACCGGCGGCATAGTCGCCCCGCTGGGGCAGCGCAGCCTTCGCTCCGCCGTTGTCGGGCGCCTGGGTGGCGGCAGGAGCCTGGGAGGCGGGGGCGTTGGTGGGGGCAGTGGTCTCGCCGCCCTTGGCGCAGCCGGCCACGGCAAACACCAGGAGCAGCGCAAGGACGAGCGCGAGAAGCTTCTTCATGTTGGTTCCTCCTAAATATAATTGGTTATTCCTGTTTCAAAAGCCTGTATTATCCGGCGGCCGTCAGGTCCGCATCAGGCCGGGCAGCCAGGTGGCCAGGCCGGGGAAGATCATGACGATGACGATGGCGACGGCGATGCCGATAAGGAAGGGCGCGGTGCCCTTGAAGATCTGCTGGAGGGAGGTCGTGCCTTTTGTGATGCCCGCCATTACGTAGCAGCACATGCCCACGGGCGGGGTCATGAGGCCCAGCTCCATCAGCATGACCATCAGCACGCCGAACCACATTTCGTTGAAGCCCATCATGCGGATGACCGGCAGGAAGATGGGGGTCAGCAGGCAGATCAGAGGCAGGGAGTCGATGAAGCAGCCCAGGAGGCCGTAGATCAGCAGGAACACGATCAGGATGATCCAGGGGCTGGCCGCCTGACCGGCGATGGAGCCGAGGATGGAGGAGATGCCGGTCATGGTGAAGAACTGGCTGAGGATATCGGAGCCGATCATGATGAGGAAGATCATGGCGGTGGTCTCCGCCGTCTCCTTCAGGGCCTCCACCACGTTCTTGAAGGTGAACTTCCTGCGGATGATGAGGAAGATGAACGCGCCGAAAGCGCCCACAGCGCCGCCCTCCGTGGCGGAGCACCAGCCGAAGAGGATGCCGCCCAGGACCATGATGAAGAGGATCAGCACCGGCAGGACGCCCAGCAGGGCCTTCAGCTTCTCCTTCATGGGGTACTTCTCCCCCTTGGGGCCCGCTTCCGGGTCCCGGATGCAGATGATGATGGCGGTGGCGGCGTAGCAGACCGTGAGGATGATGCCGGGGATGATGCCGGCGATGAACATCTTGCCCACGCCGATGCCCGCGTTGATGGCATAGAGCATGAAGCCGGTGCTGGGCGGGATCAGGATGCCCAGGGTGCCGCCGGCGGAGATGGAGCCGCAGGCGAGGGTGCGCTTATACTTGTATTTGTCCATTTCGGGCAGGCAGATCTTGCCCATGCTGGCGGTGGTGGCCGTGGCGGAGCCGCAGATGGCGCCGAAGAACGCGCAGGCGACCTCCGTGGCGATGGCCAGGCCGCCGCGGACCCGGCTCACCCACTTGTAGCAGGCGGCGTAGAGGTCCTGGCTGATGCCAGCGCGGGCGCAGGTGACGCCCATGAGGGTGAACATGGGGATGACCACCAGAGAATCCTTGTTTGTTGACGCGAACGGCCCGTTGGTAAAGGCCCCCAGCGCCATCATGAACGCCTTTCCGGTCTCGAAACCGCCGGCGATCCGCATGTACATGATCCCAAGAAAGCCCACCAGCGCCATGGCAATGCCGATGTGCATCCCTGCGAACAGGAAGATCAGCAGCAGCACCAGACCGATGATTGCGACGAGGACAGGACTCATCCGCGCATCACGCTCCTCAAGCTTGATTTTTCTCTGAAAGCATCTTACACGATTCTCCGGAAAATTTCACGCCCTTTTTTTCCAAATCTTCCTTGCATAACAAATCACAATGGCCCGCAAACGCTGGCTTATAGCCATAGCGTAGCGAAATCTGCCCCTCCTTCCGGGAAATTCCGCCGATTTCCGGAAGCAGCGTTTGCATTCTTCCAGTTTTTCCTATATAATATGTAAGCTTTGACCGGAAATCAAAGAAAAGCGAGGGGAAACCATGGACACCATGCAGCTGCAGCTCTTTCTGTCTCTCTCCAAGACCCTGAATTTCACCAAGACCGCGAATGAATTCTATGTCACCCAACCCACCGTCAGCAACTATATCAAGGCGCTGGAGAGCAGCATCGGCGTCACGCTCCTGAAGCGGGACAGTCACAGCGTTTCCCTCACCGCCGAGGGCAAGGAGTTCGTGACCTACGCCAACCAGCTGCTGAGCCTACAGGCGGAGGCGGAAAACCGGCTGCGCAATATTTCCGAGGGCCGCCGGGGCTATATCCGCATCGCCGTCCTTTCCAGCGCGGCGAAGCTGTTTTCCCTCTGCCTGGAGGAATTCGTGCAGAAGTATCCGGGGGTGCAGGTCAACGTGGATATGATCGAGGGGGCCGAAATGATCTCCGCCATGGATCAGTGCTCCTACGACATCTACTTTGCCCACGAGCATATGGTATCCGGCTCCGGCAGCAGCGTCGACTATATGGTGACCGACACCAGCCATATGGACCTGGTGGTCCACCGCAACCTGGCGGACAAGGTGGATATGAGCGACTGGTCCAATCTGGCCGGGCAGCATTTCGTCTCCGCCCTGGAAGCGGGCTTCTCCCTTTCCGGCCAGATCCAGCGCATCTGCCGCAGCCGGGGCATCGTCCCGGACATCATCAACTATTATAACCGGGCGGACACGGTGCTGCTGGCGGTGAACTCCGGCGTGGGCATCGCCATTCTCCCCTCGACGCTCATTTCCTTCTACAACTGGCCCAACGTGGTGGCCTTCCCCATCGAGGGCTCTGACGCCCTGGTCAGCTCCATCGTGGCCTGGAACCGCTCCGGCGGCAACCCGGAGGTGGCAAGGTTCCTCTCCATCAGCCATCTGACGGAACTGAAAAGAGTCCGGTGACGCCGGAAAGGCGAAGCTTGCCGCACCGTCCTTCGCGGGACGGTGCGGATTTTTTTCTCCGACGAAAAATAATCATGCCATTAGGAAGTCTTTTTGCCCTTTTGACAGGCTGCCGTTATAATAGGCGTGAATAAAGCTGAAATAAAAACTTTAACTGAGAAAGGAATAGAAATCATGGCTTACGAAAAGAGAAAGGTCATCCTCACCGTCGCCCAGACCGGCAACTTCCAGGGCAAGGCCCAGAACCCCAACCTCCCCGAGCAGCCCGACGAGATCATCGCCTCCGCCTATGACTGTTACAATGCAGGCGCTTCCATCGTCCACGTCCACGCCCGCAACAAGGAAGGCAAGAGCTGCAACGACGGCGAGATCTTCGCCGAGATCAACAGCGGCATCCGCGCCAAATGCGGCACCCACGGCATCATCATCCAGAACTCCTCCGCTCCCGCCACCCGCGAGAACGCCGAGACCGACGACGGTCTGGGCGTGCTGGATATGAAGGACCCCAACTGCTGGCCCGAGATGTGCTCCCTGGACTGCTCCCTCATGACCACCACCTGGGGCGACCTGGAGTTCATCTATATGTGGACCCGGAAGTGGCTGGTGAAGACCGCCCAGCGCATCAAGGACATGGGCATCAAGGCCGAGATCGAGGTCTTCGACCCCACCGCCATCGAAGACGTGTTCAAGTACCTCTACCCCGCCGGCGTGCTGGACGATCCCGTCTCCCTGACCCTGGTCATGGGCATGGATAAGGTCTCCCAGGGCGCGATCAGCTGCACCCAGCAGAATATCGACTATATGTATAACCTCTGCCTCAGCTGCGCCGCCGCCGCGGGCGTCAAGAAGCCCATCGACGTGACCACCATGGCCATCGGCGCCCAGCAGCTCCACGGCACCGTCTACGGCATGCTCCGTGGCACCGGCATCCGCACCGGCATGGAGGACAACATCAACTACAGCTACCATAACCCCGCCAAAAGTAACGCGCAGCTGGTGGAGCGCATCGTGCGCATCATCCACGAGCTGGATATGGAAGTCGCCACCCCCGACGAGGCCCGCGACATCCTGGGCATCGCCCGCCTGAAGGACACCAAGCACGTCCGCGGCAACATCTGATCCCAAAGGCGAAGGAGACCGTATCATGAAGAAATATGTGATCGGCATCGTGGGGCTGGGGATGATCGGCAACTCTACCGCCGTCCTCAGCACCATGCACGGCATGAAGACCGTCTGCTATGTCCGCAATCCGGCGAAGATCCCCGGCTACAAGGCTTCCTTCGACAAGATGTACGACGAGATGATCGCCCAGGGCATCATGACCAGGGAGCAGGCGGATATCTGCGCCACCTATCTGAAATATGTGCACAGCTACGAGGAAATGGCCGAGTGCGAGGTCATCTTTGAAGCCATCGCCGAGGACATCGAGCAGAAAAAGGCCTGCTACGCCGAGATCGAGCGCTGCTGCCCCAATGTGAAGCTCATCGGCTCCTGCTCCAGCTCCATCCTGCCCGACGCGCTGGCCTCCGCCGCGGACAAATATGCGGACCGGATCATCGTCACCCACCCCTTCTTCCCGGTGCACATGGTCCCCTATTTTGAGCTTTGCGCTTCCTCCCGGACCGCCGACTGGGTGCTGGACTACGCCAGGGAGGTGCTGGCCGCCCTGGACCGCAAGCCCTCCACGCTGAAAAAGCCCAACCCCGGCTTCATCGGCAACTACCTGCAGTTCGCCCTCTGGGCCGCGGCCCTGAAGCTGGTGGAGGACGGCGTGTGCGACCCCAAGGATATCGACAACTGCCTGAACTACAGCTTCTGCCCCCGCTACAGCTCCATCGGCATCTTCGACCATTTCGACAACGGCGGCTACAAACTGAACATCACCACCTGCAACAGCGTCTTCCCCATCCTCCCCCGCTATGAGGAGGCCCCCGCCTCCATCCGGGAAAAGGCCGAGAGCGAGGACGCCTGGGGCGCGAAAAGCCCCACCAAGCGCGGCTTCTACGACTGGAACGGCGTGGATATGGTGGAATACCAGAAGAAGGTCAACGCCCCCTACTGGCGCTTCAGCAACTGGGAATTCCCCACCGAGCCC
>JAEEGH010008049.1_pt1 | contig 25088 bp, 16 predicted proteins | sample 9134181 | NCBI WGS metagenome assembly JAEEGH01 (sample SAMN16246544, study PRJNA631951) | gut metagenome | biome: gut microbiome; feature: rumen; material: DP-attached | host: Bos | place: Iran: Karaj | collected 2018-10
GTTCTTTCACATCAATGGATATCCCCCAAGTCTATGACAATGCCGCTGATACAAACAAAAAGATTCACTTGTTTTGGTTAGGTGTGGGAACTGACGACTTCCTCTATGGCAATGCCCGTGACTATATGGAGTTCCTTGATAAAAAGGGCATCCGTTCTGTCAAGGAGTTTACGAACGACAAATACGGACATACATGGATGAATGCCAAATACTTCTTATATAAAACCCTACCATTGTTATTTGACAAAAAAGCCGCCGAGGATGCAATGAAAGAAGCACAGCCAGCCCCAGCCGCCACAGGTAAGGAGCAACAGTTTACCCCTGGGGTGATGGCACGTCTGTTCCCGAAACCCATCATTTCTCCAGAATATACGGAACAAGGTATCATTTTCCGCTTCAAGGCACCAGAGGCACAGAAGGTGGAGTTAGAATGCGAGATTCTTCCCAAACCCCTGCCGATGGAGAAAGATTCGGATGGCGTATGGAACATCACAATGACGGATTTCCTTTTTGAGACCTTTAAATACTGTTTCGTGGTGGATGGTACACAGGTGGCTGACCCCAGCAATATGTTTTTGTCTCCAGACCGTGGCTTTAAATATAGCATCGCTGACAATCCTCAGTCCCCCTTCAATTTTGCTTCACAAGGGGATATCGCACATGGCAGGGTAGGCTATGACGTGGAACGTCAGGAGGCATGGTATATGTCACCAATGTCAGCTACACCAACGATGCCAGCCTTTATACAACTGATACCAGGAGAAGGTGATACGATGGAGAGCTGGTTCAAGGTGGGAGGTGCTGATGCTATTGCCGACCGACTAATGGCGGACGGTAAGACAAAGCCGTGTGTGATAACTACCAGTACTATGCTCATGCAGCAGAGAGGTCCTCAGATGCCTGACTTCAAGATTCATACCCTTCGTGCCGATGATTATCCGACATGGTCACTCCGTCGTCGTGCATTGGTGGGTCTCCTCTTGCGTATCGGCAAGGAGCCTGCACCGTCATTCCCTGATTTCGGTGGCGGAGGTTTTGGTGGTCCGGGAAATATGAATAATGGTTTTTAACGAATATAAAAAGATGATATGATGAAAAAGTTATTGTTTTTATTAGTAACAGGACTGACGGTTGTTACGACATCTGCTCAGTACAAGTATCCTTTCCAGAATCCCAAGCTCTCTTATCAGGAGCGTGTGGAGAATCTCATCTCTCTATTGACTCCCGAGGAGAAGGTGGGATTGATGATGAACAAGTCGGTATCAATCGACCGTCTCGGCATCCCATCCTACAACTGGTGGAGTGAGGCTTGTCACGGTGTGCGTCAGGGTGGCTATACGGTCTATCCGCAGCCCATCGGTATGGCAGCTGCCTTCAATGCCCAGCTGGTGTATGATGTGTTCTCACAGGTGAGTGACGAGGCCCGTGCCAACTGGAACCGTACGGATCATAACGATCCGAAGCTGTTCAATGTGCCTATGGGTGTGACTTACTATCCAGGCAATCCTGAGCTGACCTTCTGGTGCCCGAATGTGAACATCTTCCGTGATCCGCGTTGGGGTCGTGGCCAGGAGACCTGCGGTGAGGATCCCTATCTGAATGCCGTGCTTGGTGTGCAGACCGTTCTGGGTATGCAGGGCAATGACGACCGCTATTTCAAGACCCACGCCTGTGCCAAGCACTATGCCGTGCACAGTGGTCCTGAGCCTCTGCGTCACTCGATGAATGTGGAGCCCACGAACCGTGACCTTTGGGAGACCTATCTGCCGGCTTTCAAGGCTTTGGTCAAGAAAGGTAATGTGCGTGAGGTGATGTGTGCCTATCAGCGTTTCGAGGGTAAACCCTGTTGTACGAGCGACCGTCTGCTGATTGATATCTTGCGCAATAAGTGGGGTTACAATGCGATTGTGCTCACCGACTGCGATGCTATCAACAATTTCTTCAACCGTGGTCAGCACGAGACGCATAAGGATGGTCTTTCGGCCTCAGTCGATGCTGTATTGAACGGTACGGACCTGGAGTGCGGTAAGGTGTTTATGTCACTCACCGAGGGTATGAAGCAGAATCTGATTAAGGAGAGCGACCTCGACAGCCATCTGCGCAAGACCCTGATGGGACGCTTCGAGCTGGGTATGTTCGATCCTGCTGAGATGCTGCCTTGGGCCAAGCTGGGTCCTGAGGTGATCAGCAGCGAGAAGAACAATGATCTGGCTACGCAGGCTGCCCGTGAGTCGATGGTGCTGTTGGAGAACAAGGGCAATGTGCTGCCGCTCTCGAAGAGCATCAAGACACTGGCTGTGCTGGGTCCGAATGCCGACGATATCGAACTGTTGAACGGTAACTACGGTGGCACGCCTACCGATGCCCACAAGCACTCGCTGTTGGAGGGTATTAAGAATGCTGTGCCTGGTGCGAAGATCATCTACGACAAGGCCTGTGAGCTGAACGATGAGTATACCACTGTGCATCACTTGCAGGAGTTCAATGGCGGTAAGGGTGTGCTCGTGGAGTTCTGGAACGACAGAGAGACAAACTTCGAGAACCCCGTCAAGACTGGTTACTATACTGAGTTGAACTTCTCTACCTTTGGTGCCTGGGGCTTTGCCGAGGGTATCACCAACGATAACCTGGCTGTGCGTATCAGTGGTAAGTATACGGCTACGTTCACGGGCGAGATGAAATACACGCTCTCTACTGACAATGGTTATGTGCTGAAAGTGAATGGCGAGGTGGTTGAAGAGAACAAGGGCGGCGGTGGTCGTCGTGGCTTCGGTTTCGGCTTCGGACGTCGTGGGGCTGAGTATAAGGGCTTCCCCGTGGAGAAAGGCAAGGACTATGATGTCGTGATTGAGTATCGTCGTGGTACTGGTAACTTCGCTATGCTGCGTGGTGACATCTGCGAGCGTCGTTTGGCTGACTTCACTGATCTGGCCAAGGAGGTGAGCGTGGCAGACGCCATCATTATCATTGGTGGTATCTCTGCCCGTATGGAGGGCGAGGGTGGTGACAAGCAGACCATCGAATTGCCTGTGGTTCAGCAGCTGCTGGTGAAGGCGATGCACAAGACGGGCAAGCCTGTGATTTTCGTGAACTGCTCAGGTTCGGCTATTGCCTTCGGAAGTGTCGAGGGGCAGTATGATGCCTTGCTGCAGGCGTGGTATGCTGGTCAGGGTGGTGCGAAGGCACTCGCTGATGTGCTCTTCGGCGACTACAACCCAGGTGGCAAGCTGCCTGTGACCTTCTATCGCTCGAACGATGACCTGCCCGACTTCATGGACTACTCGATGAAGAACCGCACCTATCGTTACTTCACGGGTGTGCCTCAGTATGCTTTTGGCTATGGTCTGAGCTATACGACCTTCGCTGTCGGCAAGGGTAAAATCTCTGCCAAGTCGATGAAGAAGAATGGTAAGGTGACTGTGACTGTGCCTGTGACGAATACAGGTAAGCGTGAGGGTACTGAGGTCGTTCAGGTGTATGTGAAGGCGCTTGACGATGCTGGTGCACCTATCAAGGCATTGAAGGGCTTCCAGAAGTTGCAGTTGAATGCCGGTAAGACCAAGACGGCTAGCATCACACTTGACGGTGAGGCCTTCGAGTATTACGATGAGGCTATCGACGAACTGTCTACGAAGGCAGGTCGCTATCAGATTCTCTATGGTACCTCGTCGAACGACAAGGACCTGCAGGCTTTTGATTTCGTTGTGAAATAATTGTTTGATGGAGCGGCTATGGAATAGGAACTATTGCAAGGTGATGGTGGCGAACTTCACGCTGTTTTTCGCCTTCTATATCCTCACACCATTGCTGCCGCTCTATCTGAGTGAACATTTCGGAGCAACCAAGGACGTGATCGGATTAGTTCTTTCGGGCTATACGATCACGGCCTTGTTGTTTAGGCCTTTTAGTGGGTATGTGGTCGACGCCTTCCCTCGCAAGACGGTATTGATGATCAGCTTTGGGGCGTTTGCCATCTTCTTTGCGGGGTATCTGGCGGCGTCTACCTTATTATTATTCACGATCGTCAGGACGTTGCATGGTGGACCTTTTGGCGCACTGACGGTTTCCAATTCCACCGTCGCCATCGATGTGCTGCCATCCAGCCGACGTACGGAGGGTATTGGCTACTATGGTCTGAGCAATAACCTTGCGATGGCCGTTGCACCCTCTATCGGCATCTTCATCTATCAGTTGACCCATAGTTTTGAGTTCATCTTCTGGCTGGCATTTATCGTTGCCTGCCTCGGCTGGCTGGTGGATTCGACGGTGAAGATGTATCAGAGGGACGGTTCTTTTGTTACATCTTCGGCCGAGAAATGTAACAAAAGAACCGTCCCTCTGTTACATCGTCGCAAACTTTCCCTCGACCGCTTCTTCTTGGTGCGGGGCTGGCTGTTGGGACTGAATATGGTGGCGTTCGGATTCAGTTTTGGTGTGCTGAGCAATTATCTGGCTATTTATGGCAAGGAGGTGATGGGGATTACGGGAGGCACGGGTACTTACTTTATGCTTTGTTCTGTGGGTCTGATACTGAGTCGTTTACAAGGAGGAAAGGCTTTACGCAATGGTCGTGTTACCCATAATGCCGGCGAAGGTATGGTCATCTCACTCATCGGCTATACACTTTTCATCGCTCTGCCTACTTTAGGTAATCTCTCAGCTCTCACCTCTTACATCTCACCTCTTACTATGTTCGGCTATTATGGTTCGGCTTTGCTAATAGGCCTCGGCAATGGCCATATGTGGCCTGCTTTCCAGAATATGACCATCAATGTGGCGCATAACAATCAGCGAGGTACGGCCAACAGCACCATCTTGATTTCTTGGGATATCGGTATGGGACTGGGCATTCTCGTTGGCGGTGTAGTCTCAGAGCTCTTAGGCTATTCTGCCGCCTTCTGGACCGTTGTCCTTGTGAATGCCTCTGGTGTCGCCTGCTTCTTCCTTGCTACCAAGGCCTTCTTCCTCCGCAGGAACCTGAACGAAACGGTCAGATAAAAATAATCCCGCCAACTGGCGGGATTACTTATTTCTTTTTGTTGTAATAGTCGAGTGCGGCACCTATAGCGGTACAGTATTGCGAATACTTCGGAATGTGGAAGCGGATGTCGTAGAGCTTCTCCAAGGCAGGGAAAACCTCCTTGCATTGGGGCAGCAGCGAGAGGTTGCCGATGAGTACGAAGTCGCGGATATCACTACCTAACGAAGCCAGCCACGCAGCAGAACCGATGCTCTGAAGCACCATCTTGATGATGCCGGCAGCTATGTCCTCCTTCGAGGCATCACTCTGGGCACGGGCGAAATTAGAGGCTGTTGTATCCATAGGCAGACCAGGCAGCGGTTGGGGACTGATGTCGCCGATGGTCAGGTCGATATTGCGGATATTGCCTTGTTTGGCGAGTGCGGCCACCTGTGCAATATCGCTGGTGTTCAGCATGATACGAGCCAGTCCGGCGAGTGTGCCACCTCCAACGCCGATACCACCGATATGCTTCATTTCATCGCCGTCGCATTTCACAAACGATGTACCTGTTCCCATCGAGACTACGATGGTATGATCGAGTTTCGATTCGAAACGGGCTCCCAGTCCATCGGCGATAAACTCCTGCGATTTGCTGGTGGGCAGACCATAGATGGGTTGGTCGATATAGGCTGCACCTACACCCGTCAGCATAACGTGTTCCACATCACTCAGTTCGATGTCGTTGTCATGCAGATACTTGCCGAAAGCACCATAGAGAGAGGTAATCGGGTCTGCGGCTGTGATACGGATAGGGGCAGAGACCTTGTTGTTCTTGATGCCTACAATCTTTGTCGTGGAGATACCCACGTCGATTCCAATAATGATTCCCATTGTAATTTACAATTTGACAATTTCTTTTAGTCGCTACGCTTTGTAAAAGCGCTAAAGCGAGTTCAATTTACTATTTAATTCCTCGAACTTAGCGAGTTTGTCGAGGTAATATTGGCGCAGGTCGGCCCATTTGTAGTAAGGATACTGGTCGGTGGCGATGGGCAGCTTAGCCTCGCGCTCGTTCAACAGGGCCTTGATAAGGATATCGCCAGACTTTCCCTTCTTCGGACGATAGAAGATCAACTGGATATTACATCCCATGGGGAAGATCTTGTAGTTCTGCCAATATTGGTCGAGTTCATCGAGATTCTCCACCTGCACGGCACAGTTGTCGAGTTCGAGCAGACAAGCTAACGGCATCACGCATACCTCATGGCCAAAACGGAGTGTGGCCTGTGTCTGGGTAACGGTATCAGCAGTTTCGATGATGTTCTTCAGCAGATTGCGCTGGCTGAAGGGCATGATGCCTTTGGTGAGCGGCGATGGACCGTAGGCAATATACCAGCCGATGTTGTTCTGCTTCCAGAGGTCGTAGATTTCTTCTTCGGTAAAGATCGAGAAGAGTTCGATGTCGGTATCATGACTCTGCATGTTGGTGGCAATCTCGAAGAGGCTGCGCATGAACGAGCTGGCCCGCAGGTTGTTGAACACGTATTGCTGATCATTGAAGAGTGCCTTCATCAGACGTTCGGGGTGAGTATATTTGTCGCGGAAGTTCTCACGACGCAGCTTACCATCGTTACCCGTTGCTTTCACCAAACCATCCCAAGGTTGGTTCAGGTAATACTGCAACGACTCGCTGACGTCATTGTGGAAACGGGCTGTGGGATTGGCAGCTGCCAGTTCCTCGCACTCGGCAATCATCGAGAGAATACAGCGGTTGACAACCGTAGAACGGGCATCGATGGGCACGTTCTTGGTCTTGAAGATTTCTGGGAAATTCTCTGCCAAGCGCTTGCCGATGCCGTGATGCTGACGCTCGCCAACTGTCGACAGGTCACCCAGTCGCTTGACGGATGTAGGCTCAAAGGCCTCAATCTTCTTGAGTACTTCCTCTCCAAGGGGTGTAAGCTTGCCTTGGTCCTTGGCATCGCGGAGAATGTCTCTGGGTCCTGTGTAGCTGTTGTCGCTGATTAGCCAACGGGAACCGTGACGGCCATAGTGGCTCATATAGTAAGGCTCATAGCCCTTGGGGGCAGGGGTGAGGGGCTTGTCAGGAAGCCGACGGTTATAATCCAAATACTGACTGCCAGACAAATACTTGTTGGCTTTAATCTCTTCGCGTGCCGTCTGGGCTGATGCTGATGATGTCAGCGCAAACGCTGCTAATAGTAAAATGAAATGTTTCATACCTTATTATATATAATTGGTGCAAAGGTAAGACATTTTCCGGAGATATGCAAAAAAAAGACCAAAAAAAGAAAACCCGGCTCCACAAGGGAAAACCGGGCTAATGAAAGGAGGAGTGGTACCTCCAGGAATCGAACCGGGGACACACGGATTTTCAGTCCGATGCTCTACCAACTGAGCTAAGGCACCATGTTTGGTTGCATTCCTTTCGTTTGCGGGTGCAAAGGTACAAAGAAAAAATGAAACTCAACAAGAATCGATGCAGGAAATGGATTTCTTTAGCGTTTATTAACAAATCAAGAAAGTTCATTCCAGCGGGTTCCAGCCCTGTGCTTTAAGCTCAAACTCCTGATTATCACGGGTTACGAGAACTTTTCCGAACTTTTCTTCAGTAACATGTCCAATCAGCTTAATTCCCTCGATTTGCTCAATTTTCTCGTGGTCACCGATAGGCACCGTGAACAACAACTCATAGTCTTCACCGCCGTTGAGTGCACAAGTCGTGACGTTCATGTTCATCTCCTCCGCCATCACCGCCGTCTGATAGTCGATGGGAATATTCTTCTCATAGATACGACACCCCACCCCCGACTGTTTACAGATATGCATCAATTCCGAAGACAGACCGTCGCTGATGTCCATCATCGCCGTCGGTTTGACACCAGCCTCCCGCAGTTTCTCAATGATATCACCACGAGCTTCGGTCTGCAGTTGTCGCTGCAACAGATATTCCTTACCGCTGAAATCCGGTTGGAAGTTGAAAGTTGAAAGTTGAGCGTTGAGCGTTGAGAGTTTTTTCTCGTCGCCAGCAGCTTTTGCTTCTGCGATTTTTTTCTGGAGGTCGTTGATCTGTCCATAGTAGACGTTTTTCTCGCGTTCCAGCAGTTGCAGTCCCATATATGCCGCCCCCAGATCCCCGCTGACGCAAATCAGGTCCGTGTTCTTGGCACCGTTGCGATAGACAATATCCTCTTTGCGTGCCTCACCGATGCAGGTGATGCTGATGGCCAGTCCGGTGTACGAAGATGTGGTGTCACCGCCCACGATGTCCACATTCCATTTCTCACAGGCCAGTCGCAGACCGGTATAGAACTCCTCCAGATCCTCCACCGAGAACCGTTTGCTCAGTGCCAGCGATACTGTCATCTGACGAGGAGTGCCGTTCATGGCAAATACATCACTGATATTCACCATCGCCGACTTATAGCCGAGATGCTTCAGGTCGATGTACGTCAGGTCGAAATGTACTCCCTCCATCAACAGGTCGGTAGTTACCAAAACCTCCTTATCCGGATAACTCAGTACGGCGCAGTCGTCGCCTACGCCGTACTTCGTACTCTCGTTTTTGATCTCTAAATCCTTGGTCAGTCGGTCAATCAGGCCGAACTCACCCAATTTCGCTATTTCCATTCTTCCGTTGGATGATCTGTATTGAACTTCTCTTTGCGCTGATGTTCCAGCAACTCCGAGCGGATAATCATCTCACGCATGATTTCCGTCATAAACGGCTGCGCCTTGTTGGCTGCCTGCTGCACTTCCTCGTGACTCACCTCGACAGGTACATCGAAACCGCCAAGGTCGGTGATAACAGACACGCCGAAGCAACGGATGCCGCAATGATGGGCCACGATCACCTCCGGTACCGTAGACATACCTACGGCATCACCACCTAAGATGCGGTACATCTTGTATTCAGCCGGTGTCTCAAAGGTTGGTCCCTGCACCCCGACATAGACGCCATATTTCACACGGATCTTCTTCTCCTTGGCAATCTCCGAAGCCAGTTTGATCAAACTCTGGTCGTAGGCCTCATGCATATCCGGGAAACGAGGCCCGGTGGGGAAGTTCTTGCCGCGCAATGGGTGCTCGGGGAAGAAGTTGATATGGTCGGTGATAATCATCAGGTCACCCACATGGAACGCCTCGTTTATACCACCAGAGGCATTGCTGACGAAAAGCGTCTTGATGCCCAGTTCATACATCACTCGGACGGGGAACGTCACTTCCTTCATCGAGTAGCCCTCGTAGAAGTGGAAGCGTCCCTGCATGGCAAGGATATCCACCCCACCCAACTTTCCAAAGATCAACTTTCCACTATGTCCTTCCACGGTGGATACCGGGAAGTTCGGTATATCAGAATAAGGGAACTCCGTCTTGTCAGTTATTTCTGAAGACAATTGTCCGAGGCCGGTCCCCAGAATTATCGCTGTCTTGGGACTTGTAGTCATCCTTGCCTTTAACCAGGATGCTGTTTCTTGAATTCTTTCGTACATAACCTATGATTTTTTCGTTAAACGATTCTTCTCCATTTTGCATAAAACTGATCTTGACCGGTAGCACAAGCAGGTTGTCCTTGACCTCATTGCTCAGTCCTTCAACCGTTTCCAGTCTCACCATGTCTTTCTCCGTGGTGATGATCACCTTGGGCGAAAGCATAGTGGCGAAGGTCTCGTTGATATGATGGATATCCTTCTGCTTAAAGGCATGGTGATCGCTGTAGGCCAACGACTTGACCTCCTTCGCATGTGGTTTCACGTCATAATAGATCTGCTTGGGCGATGCGATACCTGTCAACAACAGCACATGATAGTTTTTGAGGTCTTCGAGACGACTCACGGGGACAGGTCCCTTGGGTCGTTGAGTCGTTCTCTTCAGCCGGTCATAGTCGAACGTCGTGAAGAAGAGTTGCTGATAGGGATAGAGGTTCATCTGTTTAATCAGAACCCTGAACTCCATAGGAGTCAGGTCCTTCGGACACTTCGTGACGATGACGATGTCTGCCCTATCCTTCCCCTTCACCGGTTCACGTAGTCTGCCGGCAGGCAACAGTTCGTCGTGTATGATGAGCCGGTGGTAGTCCACCAACAGGATATTCACCCCGGGTTTGACATAGCGGTGCTGGAAGGCATCATCGAGGAGTACCACGTCGATATCCTTCCCGGCCACACGATCTTCGGTCAGTCGGTCAATACCTCTTGTGCGTTTGGCATCCACCGCAACCTCCACCTCAGGGAACTTCTGTTTCATCTGATAAGGTTCATCACCGATGTCCTTCAGGGGTGTATCCGTCTTGGCCAACACGAAACCGCTGGTCTTGCGTTTATAGCCACGGCTGAGTACCGCCACATTGACCTTGTCCTTCAGCAGCCTCACCAGATATTCGACATGCGGTGTCTTGCCCGTGCCACCCACAGTGATGTTACCCACCGCGATGACCGGAACGGCATAGGAACGGCTTTTCAGGACATTCATCTCGAAGAGCATATTCCTGAACTTCACGACGCAACCATACAGCCAGCTCAGCGGCAACAGTTTCTTGTTAAGTTTGATGTAGTCTCCCTCCACAACCCACTATTCACTTTTTATTTCACTCTCACGTCATCGAGCAACTTCGCCTGGATATAGCTATTGTTCTTCAGGTCATTGCGGATTTCCATCAGCGGCTGATAGAGGTCACCAAGGACAGACCGCAGTTCACCATCCAGATAGCTACCTTTCTTTTCCGTCGAGAGGAACTGGTCCATCCAATTGCCCTGTCCGGGATAGCTGGCTGTGTGATATTCCTTGAGTTTTGCCAGTTCTGCGGCCTTCTTCACAGCATCATCCAGACTGCCGAGCTTGTCGACGAGTTTGATCTTGATGGCATCGGTAGCCAGCCAGACACGTCCCTGTGCGATGGAGTCCACCTGATCAGGTTTCATGCCACGACCCTCCGAGACGATATCGAGGAACGACTGGTAGCCGCGGTTGATATACGTCTGCATGTGACTCATCACGTCGTCTGTGTTCTTACCCAGAACCAAGTCGTTCTCGAAGTCCGTATATTTATTGGTGGTCACACCGTCGAAGGTGACACCAAGTTTATCCTGTACCAATCCGCTAAAGTTGGGGATGAGTCCGAAGATACCGATACTACCCGTGATGGTCGTCGGCTCAGCGAAGATATAGTTGGCCGGTGAACTGATCCAGTAGCCGCCGGAGGCTGCAAGGCCACCCATTGATACTACGACAGGTTTCTTCGCCTTGATCAGTTTGATGGCATGGCGGATCTGTTCAGAAGCCACGGCACTGCCGCCGCCGGAGTTCACACGGAACACCACTGCCTTAACATCGTCATCCTCAGCCAGTTTTCTCAGGTCCTCGGCAGTACTCTTACCCACGATACTGTGTCCGCCACCCATCAGCAAATCCATGCTCTCACTATCCACGATATTACCGTAAGCATAGTAGACGGCAATCTTTTCACCGTCCTTATTCTTCTTCGACTTCACATTGAGCATCTCCGAGAGCGTCAACTGTGGGATGTCATCATCCTTGTCGAGTTTCAGGCGCTTTTGGATAGCGCTCTTGATCTCCTCCGGATACAGGACCTTGTCGATCAACTTGGCAGCAATATAATCCTTCGACACCGCCAACATCATGACACTATCGTTAGCCAACTGGTTCAGCTGTTCGGGATTCACCTTACGGCTCTCTCCAATCTCCTTCAGCCAGTACTGCCAGATGCCATTCAGATAAGCTGCACGCTGTTCACGGTCGTAGTCGCTCATTCCCGTCAACGTATTCTGTTCCACAGCACTCTTGTACTTGCCGACCTTAGCCACCAAGTACTTGATACCCAATTTATCGTACAGGCCCTTATAGTATTGGCCTTTGCCGCCAAGACCTTTGAAGTCCACCATACCTTCGGCATTCAGGAAGACACTGTCAGCCACACTGGCCACATAATAGGATGCCTGCATATACTGGTCGGCGTAGGCCATAATCCACTTACCGCTCTTCTTGAAGTCCTTCAGGGCGTCGCGCAACTGCTGAGCCGTTGCAGGAGCATCGAAGGACACAGTTCCACCCTCTAGATAGATACCTTTGACATTCTCGTTGTCCTTAGCCTTACGGATGGCACTGACCAGGTCGTCAAGTCCCATCGCACTCATGTCGCCCATACCCAGAATGGCGTCAAACGGCGTTCCTGCTTCGGAACGCTCACTGACGGTACCACTGAGTTTGATGACAAACACGGAATTGTCCCTGACCTTGGTTGAGGCAGAGTCGCTGGCAAGGATTCCCACCAGGGAAATCACGAAGAAAAGACCCATCAGTACCATGAAGATGATGATACCACAGATGGTGGCCAGCGTCATTTTGAAAAACTGTTTCATAAAGTTTCTATAATTGGTTACGTAACAGATTGCAAAGATAGTAACTTTTACTGAAACAACCAAATCTTAGTGCATTTTTTTGACTAAAGTCCACTATTGCTACTACTATTAGGCCCAAAAAGTCTTGGTGCTTTCAGTTTTTTTTCATAACTTTGCAGCCATAAAACAAAACTAATCGCAAAGACAATGAGAAAGACTGTGATTTTATGCCTGATGCTGGCTGTGGGCTGCATGATGGCAGAGGGAAAAAAGAAGGTAAAAACGGTGGAACTTTGGCCCGATGGGACGGAGATCCCGGCATGGTTCAGTGACACCAGTCGTGTGGACGTGAGTGGACTGAAGCGTTATGTTGTGACTGACTACGGTGTGGACCGTTGGGCTGATGGAGTGCAGACGAAGGAACTGCAGGCCGTGATCGACAAGTGTGCTGCCGAGGGTGGTGGTGTTGTGGTGATTCCGCGTGGTACTTTCCTGAGTGGATCGTTGTTTTTTAAGCCCAAGACGCACCTGCTGATAGAAGAAGGTGGTGAATTAAAAGGTTCTGACCGCATCCGCGACTTCCAGATTGTCAAGACGCGTATGGAGGGACAGACGCTGAACTACTTCGCAGCCCTAGTGAATGCCGATGGCGTGGATGGATTCACAATCACCGGTCCCGGCACCATCAACGGCAACGGCCAGAAATATTGGGAAGAGTTCTGGATTCGCCGGAAGTATAATCCCCAGTGCACAAACCTGGAGGCGATGCGTCCTCGTAACGTGTACATATCTAACAGTAAGAACGTGACGGTGCAGGATGTGAAGATTATCAACTCGCCTTTCTGGACGAATCATCTGTATCGTTGTGAAAATGTGCGCTATCTAGGTTGCTTTATCTTTGCGCCTACGGAGAATGTGACACCTGTGGATCCCAAGCGTGGCGGTCCCAGTACGGATGCCATCGACCTGGATGTGTGTCAGAATGTGCTGATTCACGGCTGCTATATGCATGTGAACGATGATGCCGTGGTGTTGAAAGGCGGTAAGGGCACGTGGGCAGATCAGGACCCTGACAATGGCCCAAATAAGAATATCATCATCGAAGATTGTATATATGGTAAGGTGCATGGTTGTCTGACGCTCGGTTCTGAGAGTCTGTTTGACCATAATGTGATTCTGCGTCGTATCGATGTGAAGGCGGCTACGCGTGTACTCTGGTTGAAGATGCGTCCTGACACCCCACAGCATTATGAATATGTGAAGGTCGAGGATATCAAAGGCCAGTGTGGTTCATTCCTCGTGGTACGTCCCTGGACACAGTTCTTCAAGCCTGAGGACCGTGCAGATATGCCGTTGTCACAATGTAACAATATCTATATTAAGAACATTGATATGAAGACGAAGAATTTCTTCGATGTGGGTACCTCGGATAAGTATCGCCTAACGGACTTCTTCTTCGAGAATATCAATGTGACGGACGAAAATGATGCCTTTGACAAGGCGATGATTGAGAATTCTACGGTGAAGAATGTGGTAATAAATGGCACAAATCGCTGACAACTTGGCACAACTATAAAACTTGGCACGGTTTTGGCATAATGACAGGCGGAGTGGTCATAGGACGGCTCCGCCTATATATATAATAAGGTTTAATATTAAAATACAAACAGAATTATGAACATCAAACCATTAGCAGACCGCGTGCTGGTATTGCCAGCCCCTGCAGAAGAAAAGATCGGAGGTATCATCATTCCTGATACCGCAAAGGAAAAACCCCTCCACGGCACCATCAAGGCCGTTGGTCAGGGCACCAAGGACGAACAGATGATCCTGAAGGAGGGCGACGAAGTGCTCTACGGCAAGTACAGTGGCACCGAACTCGAGTTCGAGGGAACCAAGTATCTGATGATGCGCCAGAGCGACGTCCTCGCCGTCATCGAGAAGTAATTATGCATTATGAATTATTAATTATGAATTAAAACTATGGCAAAGGATATTAAATTCAATATTGACGCCCGCGACGCAATGAAGCAGGGTGTCGACCAGTTGGCTAACGCTGTTAAAGTAACACTTGGTCCGAAGGGACGTAACGTAGTGATTGAAAAGAAGTTCGGTGCTCCGCAGATCACCAAGGATGGTGTGACTGTTGCTAAGGAAATCGAACTCGAGGACAAGTTTGAGAACACAGGTGCACAGCTCGTAAAGAGCGTGGCTTCTAAGACCGGCGACGACGCTGGTGATGGTACCACCACCGCTACCATCCTGGCTCAGGCTATCGTGGCCGAGGGTCTGAAGAACGTGACTGCCGGTGCTAACCCCATGGATCTGAAGCGTGGTATCGACAAGGCTGTGAAGGCAGTGACTGAGCACATCGCCAAGAGTGCTGAGCAGGTAGGCGACAACTACGACAAGATCGAACAGGTGGCTACCGTATCTGCCAACAATGATAAGGAGATCGGTGAGCTCTTGGCTGAGGCTATGCGCAAGGTCTCAAAGGATGGTGTCATCACCATCGAGGAGAGCAAGAGCCGCGATACCCACATCGGTGTGGTAGAGGGTATGCAGTTCGATCGTGGTTATCTGTCAGCTTACTTCATCACCGACAGCGAGAAGATGGAGTGCGTGATGGAGAATCCTTATATCCTCATCTACGACAAGAAAATTTCTAATATCAAGGATTTCCTGCCCATCCTGCAGCCTGCAGCTGAGAGCGGTCGCCCCTTGCTGGTGATTGCAGAAGATGTTGACTCAGAAGCCCTGACTACATTGGTAGTCAACCGTTTACGTGGCGGTCTGAAGATTTGCGCTGTGAAGGCTCCTGGCTTTGGCGATCGTCGTAAGGCCATGCTCGAAGATATCGCTACCCTGACTGGTGGTGTGGTAATCAGCGAGGAGAAAGGTCTCAAGCTGGAGCAGGCTACGCTCGAAATGCTGGGTACTTGCGATAAGGTGACTGTCTCTAAGGACAATACCACCATTGTGAACGGTGCAGGCGACAAGCAGGCCATCCAGGATCGTATCGCTCAGATCAAGAAGGAGATTGAGGTGACGACCTCTTCTTACGACAAGGAGAAGCTGCAGGAGCGTCTGGCCAAGTTGGCTGGTGGCGTTGCAGTACTCTATGTAGGCGCTAACTCTGAGGTTGAGATGAAGGAGAAGAAGGATCGTGTCGACGATGCTCTCTGCGCTACCCGTGCTGCCATCGAGGAAGGTGTCGTAGCTGGTGGTGGTACCACCTACATCCGTGCCCAGGAGGCTCTGGCTAGCCTGAAGGGTGACAATGCTGACGAGCAGACCGGTATCAACATCATCTGCCGTGCTATCGAGGAGCCTTTGCGTCAGATTGCCGTCAATGGCGGTGCTGAAGGTGCTGTGGTTGTTCAGAAGGTTCGCGAGGGCAAGGGCGACTTCGGTTTCAATGCCCGCACCGATGTCTACGAGGATCTGCGTGAGGCCGGTGTCATCGATCCTGCCAAGGTAGCTCGTGTAGCTCTGGAGAATGCTGCTTCTATCGCAGGTATGTTCCTGACGACAGAGTGTCTGATCGTTGACAAACCCGAGAAGGAGCCTGCTATGCCGATGGGCGGTGCCCCAGGTATGGGAGGAATGATGTAAAGTAAGAATTGAATAGTGTTTGTGAAAGAGGCCTTAATGGTATAATTTTGCAAACCGAATATATCAAAAAAGGGGATGGAAAGTTAAATCCATCCTTTTTTTATGGTATTTTTGTGCGCACACAACGAATTTACATGCAAAACGTTTGTTAATTCCATGAAATCGCCGTACCTTTGCAGCGCAGAAAGGAGAAAAGCGTCTCCCTCATGCAACATAGTATAGATAATAAAGAAATACAGATATTTTTTTGATTTGTTTTAGTAGATTAGTTTTTAAGTAGTTTGTTTTTTGAGGAACCGGCTGTCGGGAGACAGCCGGTTTTTTTGTGGCCAAAAGTTTGCACATCTCATAATATTTCTGTACTTTTGCACCGCATGAGGAGAATATTATTCTTTTTAACCCTGCTCGTCGGTATCTCGTTATATGCCCAGAAGCGTTCACAGCAGTATCAACCGCTGGCAGATGCCTTCGTCTGCGACAATGGCAACAACCGTTACACCCGTGCCCTCTATGGCAGTCACACCGACTGGCGTTTAGAGACCTCCGACCGTCCCATCTTTGCCGTAGCGAAGAAAGACCATCATCGCAATATCCGTCTGGTGCTGGAGACGAACGGCAAGACCTATCCTCTGGAAGACCCGGCCATAGACTGTCGCGCGAGTTATATCTACGGTCGACGCGACTATACGCTGAGTCATGACGACTGGCGAGGTGCACAGGTGAAGATCTCCGTCATCGCCCTCCCCGACCGTGAAGCCGCCATCTGGCGATTCTCCGCCTCTCGCCTTCAGGGACAGATCAAAGTCCTTGTCAGTCACATCGCCGAACCGAAGCTGCAACGCAATGGCGACCTCGGCGTTGACAAGCCCAACTGTTTCGACTCCTCCGGTGAGCCTCTGCAGACCGTCGACGTGCCACTCAGTTCGAAGCAGACCTATCTGGAGGTCGATCTCAATATCGTGAAGCCTCTGGACGATCAGACCGGCGATCAGACCTACAAGAAGGCCCGCCTTCACGGCCTCGCCCTCTCTGAAAAGATCATCTTCCGCACCCCCGACCCCTATATCAACACTCTGGGTGGAGCCCTGACTCTCGCCGCTGACGGCGACTGGGACGGACAGACCTGGCTACACGGCTGCATTGGTTGGCGTATGCCCCTGGCAGGCTGGCGTGCGGGTTATCTCGGTGATGTCCTCGGCTGGCCCGACCGTGCCGTCAGTCATTTCGATGCCTACGCCAAGAGTCAGGTGACGAAAGTCAAGCCGACCATCCCCCACCCGTCTCAAGATCCCCAGATGAACCTCGCCCGTGCCGAGAAGAAATGGGGTACGCAGATGTACTCCAACGGCTATATCTGTCGCAATCCTGAACGCAACGACCAGATGCACCACTACGATATGAACCTGAACTATATCGACGAGTTGCTCTGGCACTTCCAGTACGATGCCGACACCCTCTATATGAAGAAGATGTGGCCCGTCATCGTGTCGCATCTGGCGTGGGAGAAGCGGAACTTCGATCCCGACGGCGACCATCTCTACGACGCCTATTGCTGCATCTGGGCCAGCGACGCCCTCTATTACAGCGGCGGTGCCGTGACCCATTCCTCGGCCTATAACTACCGTGGTAACAAGCTCGCCGCCCGTATTGCGGAAATCATCGGCGAGAATCCCAAGCCCTATCGTGAAGAGGCCGCTGCCATCCTGAAAGCCATGAACGCCCGTCTGTGGATGAAGGACAAAGGCGTGTGGGCCGAATTCCAGGATGCAATGGGACTGAAGCGTCTGCACGACCACCCCGCCGTCTGGAGCATCTACACCCCCATCGACTGCGGCGCCTGTACGCCAAAGCAGGCCTATCAGGCCACAAGATACATCGACGAGAACATCCCACATATTAGTGTAGAGGCTCAACTTTATACCATCTCCACCTCTGACTGGATGCCCTATGCCTGGAGCATCAACAATGTGGCCGCTGCCGAGGTGATGCATACGGCATTGGCCTATTATAAGGCCGGGCGGGCTGACGAAGCCTTCCGTCTGATGAAGGCCAACATCCTCGACCAGATGTACTATGGCGCCAGTCCTGGCAACTTCGGACAGGTCAGCTACTACGATGCCGCCCGTGGTGAGTGCTACCGCGACTTCGGCGACTGCATCGGCATCAGCAGCCGTACCCTCATCCAGGGCCTTTTCGGCATTATCCCCCAGGCCCTCGACGGCCAGTGCATCATCTGTCCGGGTTTCCCCCACGAGTGGACAGAAGCTTCCATCGAGACCCCCTATCTGAAATATAAGTTCACGCGCGAGGGCAACACCGACCGTTACGAGATCACCCAGAACTTCCGTCGACCCCTCCGCATCATCTTCCGCCAGTACCTCGACAACGGCAAGTACCGCGACATCGAAGGTACCAGCGAGAAACAGCAGGTCATCAAGGTATCTCCCGTTGTCAGCGTCAGCCGTAAAAGCGCGCCGAAACGTCAACAGACCTCCTACGGCCTGGAAGAGCCCGACCTCTCGGCAAAGTTCCTGCCCCAGACCCTCGACAGTCACTTCAACGCCAATGTCAGCGACATCTTCAAGAACCGTTACCTCTCACCACGGCCGAAGGTCACCACCCTTCAGATTCCCACACAAGGCATCGGCGAGTGGTGTCATCCTGAACAGACCGCAAAGATCGATGACACCGTCTTCCGCACGAAGATCAAGAACGGCGTCTTCACGGTGGCAGGCGTACCCTTCCGTACACCCGCCAAGGGACGTAACATCGTCTATACCTCCCTCTGGGACAACTACCCCGACGCCGTCACCATCCCCCTGAAGGGTCAGGCCGCCAGTGCCTACCTGATGCTGGCCGGCAGCACCAACTACATGCAGAGTCGCATCGACAACGGTCTTATCATCGTCACCTACAGCGACAACACCTCCGACACCCTCGCCCTGCGGAACCCCGACAACTGGTGTCCCATCGAGCAGGACTACTATATCGACGGCAAGGCATTCACGACCACTTCACCCCGTCCCTACCGTATCTGTCTGGGTACGGGCGACGTCAGCCGCGACCTGGGACAGACGCTGAACATCCAGGGTGTCTACGGTCGTGAGATCCCCGGTGGTGCCGCCCAGATGCTGCGCATGCGTCTCAATCCGAAGAAAGAACTCAAGTCACTCACCGTCCGAACGTTCTCCAACGATGTCGTCATCGGACTGATGGGCATAACCCTGCAATAACATGTATAAATTATTAGAACTTTATAAGCAATGGAAGGGAGCCGAGCCCGCCAACGTCCAGCAGATCCCTGGCGGCGGCAGCAATCGCACCTATTTCCGTTTGACTGACAAAGAAGGTAAGACGGTCATCGGCGTCATCGGCACCAGTCGTGATGAGGATCACGCCTTTATCTACCTCACCGAGCATTTTAACCGCCGTAAGCTACCTGTGCCGAAGATCCTGGCCGCCAGCGACGACGGTCTGCGATACATCCAGACCGACTTAGGCTCCACCTCCCTCTTCGATGCCATCCGTGGCGGTCGCGAGGCCGGTGGACGCTATACCCTCAAGGAACAGGAGCTGTTGCGGCGCACCATCCGCGAGTTGCCGAACATACAGATCCGCGGCGCCCGTGAGCTGGACTTTTCCAACTGCTACCCGCAGGCAGAGTTCGATGTCGACTCCGTGCTCTTCGACCTCAACTACTTCAAGTACTGTTTCCTGAAGGCCACTGAGATCGACTTCCACGAACTGAAGCTCGAGGCCGACTTCCGTCTGTTTGCCAAGGACCTCACGGCCGAGACCGCCGACTGTTTCCTGTATCGTGACTTCCAGGCCCGCAACGTGATGCTCGACCACGACGGCAATCCCTTCTTCATCGACTATCAGGGCGGTCGTAAGGGACCTTACTATTACGACCTCGCTTCGTTCCTCTGGCAGGCCTCCGCGCACTATCCCCATAAGCTGCGCCGCGAACTGGTCTACGAATACTACAACTCGTTGAAGAACTACATCGAGGTGCCTCCCGCGCGACATTTTGTCAACCGGCTGTCCCTCTTCGTGCTTTTCCGCACCCTGCAGGTGTTGGGCGCCTACGGTTTCCGCGGGTACTTCGAACAGAAGAAGCACTTCATCGAAAGCATCCCGCCCGCCATCCAGAACCTGCGCGAACTCATCATGACCATCAGTTTCCACTACCCCTATCTGATGGACATCCTGCGTCAGCTCACCGAACTGCCCCAGTTCCAGCAGATTCCGACCACAGCGACGCGTGCCGACGGTTACAAGACCACCAATATCAATCCCTACAAGACCCATCCTCAGGACGGTCCTGCCACCTTCTCGAAGTACGATGCCCAGGGTCCGCTGGTGGTCCGCGTGTTCAGTTTCTCCTACGGCAAGGGCATCCCCGAGGACGAAAGCGGCAACGGCGGCGGCTATGTCTTCGACTGTCGTTCAACGCACAACCCCGGCCGTTACGAGCCCTATAAGCAACTCACGGGCCTCGACGAGCCCGTCATCCGATTCCTCGAGGACGACGGCGAGATCCTCACCTTCCTCGACTCCGTCTATAAACTCGCCGATGCCCATGTGCGGCGTTATATGCAGCGTGGCTTCACCTCGTTGATGTTCTCCTTCGGCTGTACCGGCGGTCAGCACCGCTCCGTCTACTCTGCCCAGCACCTGGCCGAGCATATCCACGAGAAGTTCGGCATAGAGGTGCGCATCTGTCACCGTGAACAAGGTATAAACACTATATTATCAACAAAATAACTTATTCATTATGAAACGCTATTTCATTCTCAGCATGCTCGCCGTAGTCCTTGGAAATACGGCCGCCTCTGCCTCGGTCCTTCAGCAAGAAGCCGGAAACGACAACAAGTACGAACTGAAAGTCGGCGACCTGACAATGACCATCGATGCCGCTAAAGGCGCGAAGATTCTCTCGTTCAAGTACCAGGATGCCGAAGTCATCAACCAGTCGCGCTGGCCGGAGTCCTTCGGCAGCACCTTCTGGACCAGTCCTCAGAAGGAGTGGAACTGGCCCCCTGTACAGGAGATCGACAAGGGCACCTATACCGTCGAGAAGCGCGACGGACAGTTGGTGATGACCAGTCAGGTGGCTCAGAAACTGGGCTATAGAGTGCGTAAGACATTCGCTGTCGACGAGCAAGACCAGGCCATCGTGGTGACCTATGCCATCATCAACGAGACCGACGAAACGCGTCAGGTGGCCCCTTGGGAGATTACACGAGTGCCCAACGACGGCATCATCTTCTTCGACGCGCCCCTTGAAGGTATCACCCCAGCGGGACTGCTGCCCCTGAAGGCGCAACACGGTGCGGTATGGTACGCCGTCGACGAGGCCAACGAGAACCGCAAGATCAATGCCGACGGCAAAGGCTGGTTGGCCTATTGTGCCAAGGGTCTGCTGCTGATCAAGAAGTTCCAGGACCTGCAGGCCGGTGAGCCCGCCCCCGGTGAGGCCGAGATACAGGTCTACGTCAACCGGGGAAAGACCTATATCGAGATTGAGAGTCAGGGTGCCTATACCACGCTGAAGCCCAAGGAGGAACTCTCCTGGACGGTCAGATGGTATCTGAAACCCGTCAAGGCAGAGCCCGTTCCCTCAGCCGACTTATTACACGCCAGCATGGGTTGTTGTAAATAATCATTTCGTCATGTACCAGTTGCGTAGGACGTAGAAGGCCAGTTTCTTCTCACCACGGTCACTGAAAAGTCCCTTGCGGTTGTAGTAGTCCTGGACGCCGGGCAGTACACGACGTGGTGAACGGAAGTCCTTCAAGATCCAAGGTGTCGTGCCGGCAAGACCCTCAATCTTGTCAAGCATGGCACAGTTCTCCCGGTAGAGGTTCTCCTGGAACTCCTCCGTCCAACGCTGGTTCTTCGGTCCGTGGAGTCCGTATCTGGCACCACCTCCGAACTCACTAACGATGACGGGTTTATTGTAGGGTATCTCCCACTTCATCTTCGGAGCATCGTTCACGTCGCGATACCAGCCGATGTACTGGTTGAAGGATACCACATCGACAAACTTGTTCATGTTGTCGTTCAAACGGTTGACATAGTTCGAGGCACCCGTCACCTCCATCGCCATCGAAATAAGGCGGGTATTGTCGAGAGTACGGGCATACTGGGCCAGGTTGCCTAGGAACGTGTCGCGTTCTTTGCTATGCGGCGTCTCATTGGCAATACTCCAGATGATGACGTTGGCACGGTTATGGTCGCGGGCAATCATGTCGCGCAATTGGTTCTGGGCATTCTCGTAAGTCTTGAAATTCTTCCACGCAATGGTCCAGTAGACGGGAATCTCCGACCACACGAGGATACCCATCCTCTCCGCCTCGCGTACCATCTCCTCATGGTGGGGATAATGGGCCAGACGCACGAAGTTACACCCCAGTTCCTTGGCCCATGAGAGCAGCGTGTGGGCATCCTCGACCGTATTGGCCCGGCCCCCGCCGTTGGGTTTCTCATTATGGATGGAGATACCCTTGAGGAAGATGGGCTGGCCGTTGAGCAGTATCTGCTTGTCGCGCGTCTCGATGGTACGGAATCCGATGCTGTCGCTGATAACAGAACTGTCGAGCGAGATGTCCACACGGTAGCGCTTTGGATTCTCCGGTGACCAGAGCGACAATTTTTTAGAGTGAATAGTGAATAGTGAAGAATGAATAGTGCCATCAGAATCGGTGATGAAGGTCTTCTTCAGTTTAAGCTCAGGGATGCTGACGGTGATGTTGTGACCGGCTTCCGCTTTGTTGAGTTTCGCGCTGAAACTGATTTCGCGATTCTTCGCCTTCGCATCAGCTTTCTGTAACTGCAGGCTGTAATCTTCGAGATATACGGGCGTTACCTTCACCAGCCTGACGTCGCGGGTAATGCCGCCGTAGTTCCACCAGTCGAAGATCTGTGTCGGTACATCCTCCGCATGACGCTTATTGTCGACTTTCACGATGATGGTGTTCTCGCCCTCTTTCAGCAGGTCGGTGATGTCGTAGTTGAAGGGTGTGAATCCGCCGATATGATGACCTATATGCTGGGTATTGACATATACATGGCAGTCGTAGTTCACCGCGCCGAAGTATAACAGCGTCCGAATGTCCTGCATCGGCACGGCCAGGAAAGACTTCTTGAACCAGACGGTACCCTCATAGAAGAACAACCGTTCGTCCTGCGTGTTCCAGTCACCAGGAATCTGCATTGTGGGCGACTTGTCGAAGTCATATTCAATCAGGTCCTCGGGTTTCCGAGGTTTGGCGTTCTGGAAGAATCCCCATCGGGTGGGGTTCATGCGGTAGTCGTAATAACCTTCCTCCTGCACATCGACGATGTAGTTCCACTCGCCATTAAGCGACATGCTCTCATAGGCATTCACGTTCTGAATCAACGGCAAGGCCGACTCTCCATACACCACACTTGTTGAAACAATGCCGCACAATACGGCCATGATCAGTTTTTTCATATCTTGTTGTCATTAAAGAAAATTACATTCTCGCTTGAAATACCAGTTATATTTACAATCATCCTAAGCTGTATTTTCTTACCGTCAGTCATGACTATTGTATGCTCATACTCATCGATGCGCTTTACATGACCTGAATAGGACTGATAGGAGCCACCTCCCTTATGCTCGTCTGGCACGAAATAATCGATTATAACATGAGGCTGTTCCGAAATCTTGGATAATAGCAGCTCCATCTTTCGGTTCAGCTCTTCATTGCCAAAATCTCCCAAATCTATCCATTCATCCGTCAAACGACCAGATTCCTGAATGGCAGCATCATAGCCGGTCAATGCGGCAAAGGGTGCAAACTGGGCTGCACGGTTCCACATCGACATCCTCGGATGATGCTTTGGCTCGTAATGTGGCAGGTCTATTATGTCTGCATATAGCTGGGCGGTAGCCGATTCTTCACTCTTCATTCTTCACTCTTCACTTCTAAGCCTTATGTCCTCCTACTTGTTTGTTGCGCTCTTTGGCGGTGGCACCTTCCTCGAAGTTCAGACCTCGGAGGATGGCATTCTTGCCGAATCGCTTCTTGATTTTCAACTGTGCCTCCTGCATCCTACGCTCCTTGTCGAGCTTGGCTTGCTCTTCCTGACGTTGCTTCTCTAATGCCTCGTAGTCGGTGAAGAGATCAAGCTGCTGGGGAGCACTGTTCTGTGCAGCTACAGATGCTTCGCTTACCACGTGGTTCGTTGTCAGGTTCAGCCTGCGGATCAACAAATCCGTATTCACCTGACGGTCAAACAACTCTGTTGCCCCATCCATGATGAGCCGCGATGATGATGTCGGTCTCTCGAAATTGAATGTACCGTGAGCATGTTTTGGCACAGCCTTTCCGTAGTAGTTGGTGGTAATCTCACCATGATACTTTTCGCGGATTTCAGGACGTGTCAGACATTCTGCATCATAACCAACGGTCAGCACCAACTGGTCTGTCACCAGACGCTTCGATACGAGGTCGAGAGCCATTCCTTCTGCCATTTCCTGTATCACCACACGGGCTTTCTTGAAAGTGTATGGCTCCTGTAGCACCTGTCCGCTGCTGAAGGAGTTGGTCTCAGGACGATATGCCTTCACAGCCTCCATCGTACACGGCTCCCAGCCCCAGGCATGGTCTATCAGCAGTTCCGCGTTCACACCAAAGAGACGGTATAGCAGCCCTTCGTTCTGTACTGACATTCGGGCTATCTTTCCCATCGTGTCAATGCCGTAGACTGCCAGTTTATCAGCTATTCCACGTCCCACACGCCAGAACTTGGTCAGAGGCCTGTAGTCCCATAGCTCACGACGATACGACATTTCGTCTAATTCGGCAATGCGTACACCATCCTTGTCGGCTGGCATCTTCTTGGCCACAATATCCATCGCCACCTTGCAGAGATACATGTTTGTGCCGATACCTGCCGTTGCCGTGATGCCTGTAGTGGCCAGCACGTCACGGATCATCTTCATTGCCAACTCATGCGCCGTCAACTTATATGTGCGCAAATAGGCTGTCACATCCATAAACACCTCGTCGATGCTATAGACGTGTATGTCTTCAGGTGCAATGTATTTCAGATAGGTCTCATAGACTTTGGTACTCACCTCCATGTAGTGAGCCATA
>JAEEGH010008050.1_pt1 | contig 25088 bp, 24 predicted proteins | sample 9134181 | NCBI WGS metagenome assembly JAEEGH01 (sample SAMN16246544, study PRJNA631951) | gut metagenome | biome: gut microbiome; feature: rumen; material: DP-attached | host: Bos | place: Iran: Karaj | collected 2018-10
TGATCGGCGAGCCCGTGGACCCGCGGATGGTCATGGCCGAATTACCCAGCCCGGTGCCGCCCTCATTGTACGTCACCACCGACGGCAGCAAGTTCAGCGTCATCGGCAGCGAGTTCATAGGATTGGCGTCCTGCAAATCGGCCTTTCCCAGGCTTGTGTAAGTTACGGGCGTCTGTTTACCGGCACGGGAGGCCGATACGGTGGCGGAGTCCAGACGCTCCGCCTTTTCCTCCTGCGCATTCGCAGCGAGGGGCAGCACACACAGTGCAGCAATCAAAAAGCATTTGTTCATTTCCTTACGACGGTATCAACCGTATCAAGTTCAAAGGGACTCTCTCAATCCGGACTTTCCGGATACCCCTAATAATGTATTTATTCTTTTCATCTATATCTCTTCGGAAACCTTAGCCACCCTCGGCTATTAGAGGGAGGGGCCCGCCGGCATCGCAGGTGGGAGGGCCGTAGCGAAGCGGAGGGGTTTCCGAAGAGATATAGATGATTATTTCATAAGCTCTATTTGATAGAGTTTCGGCCAGTTTTTGCCGGTTACGTAAATCTTGCCGGCGGCGTCTACGGCTATGCCGTTGAGAACGTCGGTGGCAGAGGTCCACAGTTCGTCGGGAAGGAGACCGGTGCAGTCGATGGTTCCTTCCACCTTGCCGGTCTTAGGGTCGATGATGACAATGGTGTCCGTGAGGTACACATTGGCCCAGATCTTTCCCTTGATCCATTCCAGTTCGTTCAGGTTCTTGAGCGGACGGCCGTTCATGGTGACCGGAAGTTTGCGCACCACTTTCAGGCTCTCGTCCAGGAAGTACAGCGTATTGCTGCCGTCACTGGCGATGAGCTGCTTGCCGTCGGTGGTCAGGCCCCAGCCTTCGCGCGGATAGCCCACCGTCTTCTTGTATTCCAGGGTTTTGGCGTCGTAAACAAAGGCTACCTTATTGGTCCAGGTAAGGATGTAAAGGTTGTTACCCAGAACGACGGATCCTTCTGCAAAGTACTTGGAATTGAGTTTCTTGTTCTGGATGGGCTTTCCCGTATTCACATCTACGGTACGAATGGAGCTGGTGCCGTACTGGCCCGTAGTCTCATAGAGGGTACCGTTATGGAAAAAGAGGCCCTGGGTGTAGGCCGCCATGTCGTGCGGATAGTCCTTCACCACTTTATATTTGTACTGAGTCACCTGGGCCTGGGAGCAGGCACAGAGCAGCACACCAACTAAGAATACACCTAATCTTTTCATCGGAACGCAAAGATAGTATTTATTTCCCTTCTATCCAAGCCAGGTTGAACCTATAATGCACCCGGCTGCTGAGCAGGTGGATGGTCCCGTCCGGACTTTGCGTGCAGGCCAGGTAGCCTTTAGGCTCTGCGTGGGTGGCGTCCAGGGTAAAAGTCCCCGTCCAGGCGCCGCCGTCCAGCACACGCTTCTTCCCGTCCGTGAGGAGTCTCTTCACAGGCCAGCTCTCCCCTTCATCGTAGCTCAGTGCAACAAACAGGCCATCCGGGCCGAAGGAGCAGAGCATCAAAGGTCCCTCCTGCAGTCTCTTAAGCACCAGCCGCTGCCCGGAGCCGATGGGCGGAAACTCCGTAGCACTGTACGTCCAGGTATAACCGCCATCCTCCGAAATACTGCAGGGCATCTTTCCGTCAATGGCATTACCCCGGCCGAAAGCCATCAGCCGGCCATCCTTCAGCTCCACAATGCCGGCGTGAATACCTTTAATAATGCTTCCGGTATCTTCCCAGGTCTGTCCCCCGTCCTTGGATACGTGCAGAGCCGTTCCCGCTTCTCCGTCCGGGCCGGCATCGCAGCAAAGGAGAATGCGGCCGTCCCGGGTCACAATGGGACCGGCAATCACCTGGTGCCGCACCTCGTGTTCCGGTTCAATATAATGCAGGGGGCCCCACAGCGTCTCGAGGCTCTTCAAACGCCTTATAGCCAGGGCCAGATCTTTCCACTCACCGGCATCCCCCACGCCCTGGAAATGCAGGAGGTCCCCATTCCCCAGGGTAAGCAGCGCGCTGCCGGTCATATTGCGGTCCGGCACCTTGCAGAACAGCGTGGCAGGACTCCAGGACTCGCCGTTAAAAATAGACTGCAGCACCACCATCTCGCGGCCGGCCTCGGCATCGGTAGAGAACCAGATGGCCAGCAGACCGCCGCCCGGCAGCCAGGTCACCGCCGGCTGGTGGTTATGGGCATAGAACGGAGTACCGTCCTCCGGAGCAATTACATAAGGGATGGGCTCGGCAAAATGCACCTTTTGGTGTGCGTTTTGGGGCGTTTTCGCATACGGGAGCCCGGTTTCATCGTCCGCGTGTGCATCGGGGGCCGATTTTGCATACGGCGCTTCCACTATGCGGAAGCCCAGCAGCACGGAACGGTCTCCCTGGAGCGAGCCGCTGCGGTTGGCGCTGCGCAGAAACTGAACGGGTGTATTGTGGCTGCCGCCGCGAACGGCTTTGGAATCATAATCGTAATTATTGCTGCACCACTCCTCCACGTTGCCGTGCATATCGTACATGCCCCAGGCATTGGGGGCGAACTGGGCCACCTGCAAAGACACCGGCTCCTTGAAACGGGTGTTTTCCTGCACTTTCCACTGATCCTCCGGGAAAGTATCGCCCGTATTATAAGCGGTAGTGGTACCCGCCCGGCAGGCGTACTCCCATTCGGCCTCGGTGGGAAGGCGGAAGTTTCGGCCCGTCTTTTCAGACAGCCAGTTGCAGTACGAAGTAGCCTCTATCCAGGAGACCATCACCACCGCCTCGTCATCGGCCTGCGAAAAGCCGTTATGACCACGCAGCTCCTTGTGGGTAGGGTCATACGCCTCGTACTGGGCGTTGGTGATTTCCGTGGCGCTCATCTTGAAAGCGGGCAGCGTAACTTCCTGAAGCGGGGCCTCGTCCCAATCCGGCATAGGCGGATTCTCACTTCCCATAGTAAAACTGCCGGCCGGAATTTCCACCATAGTGGGCACAGGAACCTGGGTGCAGGCCACCAGAAGTCCCAAAAGTAAAAAAGAGTGTTTCAAAATGGTCAATTGTTTTCTTTCCTGTTCGCTTAACACATCAAAGATAGGGATTATTCCGCAGAAATGTGTACCTTTGTGCGCTTTAAACAATACGATAATAATTAAATACGCAATATTATGATCAAAGTAGACGTAAAAGGTTGCGAGTCCTTTGTGGATTCTGCCAAGTATCACGAGTATGTAGATAAGGCCCTGGATGCCTTCGACGTGCTCAAGAACGAAAACGGTGCCGGTAACGATTTCCTGGGTTGGAAGAAACTCCCCCGCTACATCACCGACCGTGAGCTTCACGATTACGAGGCCATCCGCGACAAGTGGACCCGCAAAGGTGTAGACCTGGTGATTGCCATCGGTATCGGCGGCAGCTATCTGGGCGCCAAGTGTGTGATGGAGGCCCTGAGCCACAACTTTGCCAAGCAGCTCAAGCGCAAAGAAGGCATTGAGGTGGTCTTCGCCGGCAACAACCTCTCCGAGGAATACCTGGCCGAACTGATGGACCTGGCCGCAGAGCGTAACGTAGCCTGCATCGTCATCTCCAAGAGCGGTACCACTACCGAGCCCGCCGTTGCCTTCCGTATTGTGAAGCAGCACATCGAGGCCCGCTACGGCAAGGAAGAAGCAGCCGACCGCATTGTGGCCATCACCGACGCCGCCAAAGGCGCTCTCAAGACCCTGGCCACCCAGGAGAACTACGACACCTTTGTAGTGCCCGATAACGTGGGCGGCCGTTTCTCCGTGCTCACTCCCGTGGGTCTGCTGCCCATCTGCGTAGCCGGTTACGACGTTCGCGCTCTGGTAGAAGGCGCCCTGGATGCCTGCACGGGCCTGGGAATCAAGTCCGATAAGAACCCCGCCATCATCTACGCCGCCATGCGTAACTACCTCAATGCAGAGCTGGGCAAGAGCACCGAGATTCTGGTGAACTACAACCCCAAGCTCACCTTCGTGGCCGAATGGTGGAAGCAGCTCTACGGCGAGTCCGAGGGTAAGGACGGCAAGGGTATCTTCCCCGCCAGCGTGAACAACACGGCCGACCTCCACTCGATGGGTCAGTTCATCCAGGAAGGCAGCCGCGTCATGTTTGAGACCGTCCTGCACGTGGAGAACGCCCAGCGCAGTGTGGTCATCGAGTCCGACAACCAGAACCTGGACCAGCTCAACTTCCTGGCCGGTAAGCACGTGGAGTACTGCAACCACATGGCCGAACTGGGAACCCAGCTGGCTCACATTGACGGTGGCGTTCCCCAGATGGCCGTGAACATGGAGAAGGTAGACGCCTTCAACCTGGGCGGTCTGCTCTACTTCTTCGAGTTCGCCTGCGGCATCAGCGCTTACATTCTGGGTGTGAATCCGTTCAACCAGCCCGGTGTAGAGGCCTACAAGAAGAATATGTTTGCTCTGCTGGAGAAGCCCGGTTACGAGAAAGAAACCGCCGCCATCCGCAAGAGAATTAAGTAAGAATACTGGTACAGCGATCTGTCGCGGCGCAAGCTGAGGAAAGTCCGCACAGGAAAGGGCACCCGCCTGTGGAAAGCACAGTAGGGAGTAATCTTTAGGCAACGTAACAGAAAATAACCGCCAAATTATCGTGTGACGATAATTTCGGAATATTTATGCGACCGAAGGGAGCAAAAACATTCTAGAAGGTAAGGGTGAAAACGCGAGGCAAGAGCTCACGACGTTGTATGGCGACATACAGCGGGTACGTTGTCCGGGCCTGCAAGACCAAATATACCGGCAGATGAGGGCGGCCCGTCCGATGCCGGGGGGTAGGTTGCGAAGATAAATGACAGATTTAAAAACAGAAAGCGGCTTACGGCTGTACCATTTTTTTAACTACATCATAGTCATAGCCCCTTGAAAGGGCAAACTTGATGAGCTTAAGGCGACCCTGGGGGTCGCCTTTTAACGTCTTGGCCTTGGACTCCAGCAGCTTCGCCAGGCGGGCTTCGGCCTTGTCGGGTTCAATCTCCTCCAATGCAGCGGCAATATCAGCGTCCGAAACGCCCTTTCCGCGCAGCTGAAAGCGGATTTTCACGGGGCCCCAGCCCTGCAGCGCTGCCTTTTCCCGGGCATAGGCAGCGGCGTAGCGCGCGTCGTCTATGTACTTATCGGCCTGCAATGCCTCAACCACCTTGGCGGCGGCTTCCTCATCTCCCTCCAGGTCCTTGAGGGCCTTGCGGTAGATATCGGCCCTGCAATACTCTGCCTTGGAACAGAGCTTCTGCAGGCGGCTCAGGCAGCGGGCGGCGTCCATACTAGAAGTTGTAACCGAACGACAGATATAAGCCAGCCTTCTTGGTAAGGGAAGACCAGAAGATCTGGGCCTTGAGCGGACCCACGATGGTATTCCAACCGTAGCCGGCACCCACGCCCCAGAGGACTCGGCCCTGACCAATGGTCTTAAAGCTGTCGCAGTCCAATGAGACATTGCCAATACCCGAGAGATAGTGGTTGCTAGCCACCTCGTAACGGAGTTCCATACGGGTGAGCCCCAGGTGATCCTGGCACAGGGCCACATCGTTGAAGCCCATAAACGGAATCTGCTGCTCAATATAATGGCCGGCCATCTCACCTCCAATGATGTTGGAGTACATCAGAGGAATATCAGGGCCGAATACAAAGCGCAGCGCAAAGCTGGGAATCATAGTAAAGCGCTCTCCAAAGCTGACGGGGAACTTGCCGTCGGCCGAGAACGAGCCAATCCACTTGGTGGGGGCGTCCTTGTCAAAGACTCTCCAGATGGCATCGGCGCCTATACCAAACGATACGCCCCTTGTGGGGAAATAGCTGTTGTCCAGGGTCTCCAGACGGGCACTGAGGAAGGCGCTGGGATAGTCTACCTTATCTTTCACGTTATACGTACCGGCTGTACTGGACGAAAGGATGTCATAGAGGCGGAAATACTGATTTCTGATACCCAGATTGATATCCATTACCGACAGATGCAGGTTGGACAGGAACAGCTCCTGGGTGGCCAGCAGGAACGACGTATTGAAACGATCGGTAGCGTTGTAAAGGTTCATCCGGTTGGAGTAACGCACCATAGACCTGACATTGAACGTGGTAAAGTGCGGCGCATTATAGGCGTACGTCACATCCAGATAAGGATTGGTGCTTATACGGGCCGTCAGATCCAGCGAATGGCCGCTCACGGCGCGGGTATTGAGACCCACGTTCACGAGGAGGGACACCAGGTCTCGCGTATCCATACGGGCGCTGAAACCAATCTGGTGCATAGGGCCCCTCTTGCAGTAAATACGCAGCTTATAGGGCTCTTCCGTGCCTCTCAGTTCATAGTTCACATAGTCGTAAGCGCCCTTGCCAAAGATGGTGGCCACGTCCTTCTCAATCATCCACTTGCTGGCGCGCATACCGGCCTTCACGTGCATCTTATCGCGGAGCAGTTCTCCTTCCTGGTAGGGAACGCCGTCCACCACCACCTCACTGATGAGGACATCCTTCTGGCCAATGTCAACGGCAGGTTTGGCGTTGAGTTTTCTGCCGGCATTGCCCATCCTCTTCTTGAGGGCTTTGAGCAAATCGGCCTTTTCCTCGGCGGCCTTGTAACCTCTTACAAACATAGTATCTACAGCCACCTCGTTGAAGCTGAGCATATTGTAGCCGGTCAGGTCGGGATGGATGTATAAATCCACCTCATGCACGTTGCGGTCAAATACGTCGTTGGAGAGGAGGTCCATAGACGAGGCCAGGATATCGGCCAGGTTCTGGATCTCGTTGGCCTGCAGACTGGCCGAAGAGAGGTCAACGCCAATCACGATGTCGGCTCCCATCTCGCGGGCAATGTTTACCGGGAAGTTGTTGCGCATACCGCCGTCGGCCAGCACCATTCCGTTGGTACGCACCGGGGCAAACAGGCCGGGAATGCTCATAGTGGAGCGCATAGCCAGATTGATGGAACCGGAGTGCCATACCTTGGCCTTGCCGGAAGCCATATCCGTGGCTACGCAGGCAAAGGGAATGGGGAACTTGAAGAAGTCCGTGGAGTCGCTGTACCCCACCGTACGGCTGGTAATGATCTGGTTCACGTTCTGGCCAAACACAAAGCCCGACGGCAGACTGCCCATCAGGTTCTCCTTGGCCAGGTCGTCAAAGGAATACTTTCTCTTCTTGGACTTGACACCCAGGTCCAGTTCGCGGCTTCGGCCTTCTGCAAAGGGGGCATCGCCGGCCAGGTACTGCTGATAGTCGGCCTTGCTGTAATAGAACGGGAAGGAGAGCATATATTTCTCCTTGTAGCGGCGGCGGGCATACGAGATATACTGCTTGTCCAGCTTGTCGCTCAGGGCCTTGTCCCAGTCAATGTTGTGGATGAGGTCGTCCAGGTAATCTGCATCGTAGCCCAAGGCATACAGGGCGCCCAGCAGGCCGCCGATACTGGTTCCCACCACCATATCCACGGGGATATCGTACTCTTCCAGGTACTTGAGAACGCCCACGGTGGCAGCACCCTTGGCACCGCCGCCGGAAAGCACCAGCGCCACGGTAGGACGCGTCTTCCGGATTTGGGACATCTTGTAGCGAATCTCACGCACAGCCTTGGCATCCTTGGCATCCAGGCCGAAGGAAGAGTATTCCTCCGTATTCTGGGCCATAGCAGCCAGGGGAAGGATCAGCAAAAGGATGGAAATCAGTTTTTTCATTGTTCTTTGTGTTTTCCTGCGAGCAATCCGCAGGCGGCAAAAATATCTTCTCCGCGGGAAGCGCGGATGGTGGCGGTAAGGCCACCGGCATTCAGTCTGTCTCGGAAGGCTTCCATCACAGGGTCCGGAGCCGTTCCGTAAGGGAAATCAGGGATCTTGTGGAAGCGGATCAGGTTGACCCGGCACTCCAGGTTCTTGAGGAGTCTCAGGAGTTCATCGGCGTGTTTGGGGGTGTTGTTCCAGCCCTCAAACACCGTGTACTCAAAGCTCACCCGCCGCTGGCCCGTGAAATCGTACTGCTTGATGAGCCGCACCACTTCCGTAATGGACCACGCCTTCTGAACGGGCATCATCTCTGCCCGCTCTTCCGGGAAAGGATTGTGCAGGCTCACGGCCAGGTGGCACTTGCTCTCGTCCAGGAACTGCTTGAGCTTGGGCAGCACGCCAATGGTACTTAGCGTAATGCGCTTGGGGCTCCAGGCCAGGCCCCAGGGGGCGGTCAGGATCTCTATCACCCGCTTCACGTTGTCCCAGTTGTCCAGCGGCTCACCCATACCCATAAAGACGGTATTGGTTAACTCCCCTGCCTCGTCAATGGCAAAGTACTGGTTCAGGATGTCGGCCGCGCTCAGATTGCCGTGGAAACCCTGTCGGCCCGTCATACAGAACTTGCAGCCCATCTTGCACCCCGCCTGCGAACTCACGCAGAGCGTCTTCCTGTCATCGTCCGGAATCATCACCGCCTCAATGCACTCCCCTTCCAGAACGGGGAACAGGTACTTCCTGGTGCCGTCCTTGGACGTCTGCACGTCAATGGGGGCCACATAGCCCACCTCATATTGCTGGCTAAGGGCTTCACGACCGGCCTTGGAAAGGTTGGTCATCTCCTCAATGCTCCTCACCCGCTTCTGGTACAGCCACTGCGCCATCTGCTTACCCGCAAACGCAGGCAAGCCGTGGGTCTTGGCAATAACTGCCAACTCTTCCGGGGTTTTTCCTAACAACCGCTCTTTCATACCCACAAAAATACATATTTTGTCTAGAATTATCAACCGTCCCCCCTGACCTGTCACTCCGCTGGGGCGATGAGGCAACGGGACAGAGCGGCAGAATGCTCTTCCGAGAGCACGCCGGCTTTGCGTAAGCCCTCCACCGTGCAGGCCTCGGGTGCATTGTGCTGGCGGTAGAGGACGATGCCGTGGGCTTCGGCCTTGGATATGTGCGGATGACGGGCCAAATCCTCCTCCGGCAGCCTCCAAAGGGCATAAGGCTCCGGCGGCGAGCAGGTGATGAGATCCTTAAGCCCGTCTAGTTTGGCCTGGTCAAAGTGATAGATTTCCAGCAATTGGTCCGGAGACGAATAACCGCCCAGCCGCTCCCGATAATTCACCATCTTTCCGGCAAAATAAGGGCCGATACCGGGTAGGGCCAGGAGAGCGACGCTATCGGCCTTATTGATATCCAATAGTGGAATATCAATGTATTTTTCCAGCCGTTTGTACACGGAATCGGCTACCACAAAGCTCTTGGCAAAGTCTGCCGGACGGCGGAACCGACCGCCTTTATTGCGGTAGTTCTCAATGGATTGCGCCTGCTTCTGGGAGAAGCCCAGCCGCTGGAGGTCCTCCACGCTAACCGTGTTGGGATTGAAGCGGAAACTCTCCACCTTACGGGGGGCTACTTTCTCCCGCACCGCCACTACAGCCGGCTCGTGAGGAGCCTCGTGCCGCACTATAGATGGCCGATCGGGGTCGGCCATGACGGTACTGTCCGTCATTCCCGGCTTGACCGGGAATCTCTCATAGACGTACACCGTATCCGGATGGTCCCGGTTGGCGGCTATACGGAGAACGGCGGCCTTGTGCACAAACAGGGCTACCTCATAACCGATAATCAGGAATAGCAGGGCAATGGCTCCGGCAACGAAACTGCTAGTCGGTGTCTGTTTCTTCTTCCCCTCCATCGTAACGCCTCTTCTTAGCGGGTTTCGCCGGATGGGCCCCGGCTACAACTAGTACGATTTCGCCTTTGGGTTCGTGGGCGCGGAACCAGTCCGCTACCTCTTCCAAAGTGCCCCTGCGATGCTCTTCGTGAACTTTTGAGATTTCACGGGCTACGGAGCAGAGACGGTCCGGGCCAAAGAATTGGGCCATTTGTTCCAGGGTTTTCACAAGCCGGTAAGGGGACTCGTAAAACACCATAGTACGGGTTTCTGTAGAAAGTTCCTGCAGCAGCGTCTGCCGGCCTTTCTTCTGGGGCAGGAAGCCTTCGAAGGCGAATTTGTCGCACGGCAGGCCGCTGGAAACGATGGCAGGAATGCAGGCGGTGGCGCCGGGAAGCGTCTGAACCTCAATACCTTCCTGGGCACAGGCCCGGGCCAGCAGGAAGCCCGGGTCCGAGATGCCGGGGGTGCCGGCATCGGAAATGAGCGCCACGTTAAGGCCGGAAAGGATACGCTCCTTCACCAGCTCCACCGTCTGGTGCTCATTATATTTATGGTGGCTCTGTAAGGGCCGATGGATGTCAAAATGCTTAAGCAAAACAGAGCTGGTACGGGTGTCTTCGGCCAGTATGAGATCTGCCTCCTTGAGGACCTCCACAGCGCGGAAGGTCATATCCTGGAGGTTTCCCACCGGCGTGGGGACGATATAAAGGATACCCGCCACTAACCCAGCTTTTTACGGACGCTCATCATAAAGTGGTAAACCACGTCGCTCTTGAGGTTCCAGTGCGGGAACTTCTCGCGGATATAGGCCACGGCCTCGTCCAGGCTGGACATGGCGTTGAGGTCTGCTATGGTTTGGTCGTAGAGCGCAAAGTCTTCCTTGAACAGAGTGCCAATGAACAGGGCGCGGTCCAGCAGGCTGATGCCGCTGCGGATGTTCTTGACGGGAATGCCGGGCTTGTCCGTGCGCCAGGGCAGGTGAGCCGTATCGTCTTCTGCAGGTGCCTGAGGGGCCGATGCTTTGGGGGCTTCCGGCTCCGGTTCGGGAGCTGCCATCGGCTCCGGTTCGGGGACCTGTTTGTCATTCCGAGGCTCCTCAGGAGCCGAGAGAATCTCCGGAGATACGCTCGCTTCGCTCGGTATGACAATGGGTTCCGGCTCGGGTGCAACCTCCGGCTCATCTATACCTATCTGAATATCAGTGAAATCCACTTCTTCGTCTTCGGCCGGCACAACGGGGGAAGCCTGGAGGGCGGCTATTCTCTCTTCCAGAGCGGCTATCTGTTTTTTGAGGCTCTCAATCTCCTCTTGGAAGACTTTGAGCGTTTCTTTTTGTGTTTTTTCCATAAATGACTATATTTGTAGTCAACAACAAAGATACGGAAATGTTTTTGGAAAATTCAAAAAAATCAGGCTGCATTGAGGTAATTTGCGGCTCCATGTTCTCCGGCAAAACGGAAGAGCTCATAAGGAGACTCAAGAGGGCCCAGTTTGCCAAGCAGAAGATTGCCACTTTCAAGCCAACCGTAGACAAGCGCTTCTCGGACCTTGACGTGGTCTCCCACGATTCCCACAGCATTTCCTGCACGCCCATCAAAACGCCCTCCCGTATGCTCCAGATTGAGCCCGACGTGGAGGTAGTTGGCATTGATGAGGCCCAGTTCTTTGACGAGAGCATTATTGGCGTATGCCAGGAGCTGGCCAACCGCGGTATCCGCGTAATCATAGCCGGCCTGGATACGGACTACCTGGGTAATCCCTTCGGCCCTATGCCCGGATTAATGGCCATAGCCGAAGATGTACAGAAGGTCCACGCTATCTGCGTGCGCTGCGGATCGCTGGCCAACCAATCACACCGCCTTTCGGCCTCCAAAAAACTCGTGGTCCTGGGCGAGAAAGACACTTATGAACCCCTCTGCCGAGAGTGCTACCAAAAAGCCCTGGCAGAAGACAATGAACAAAACTAATTAACCAATAAAATTATGAAGAAATCAAGATTATTCATTGCAGCCATTGCCCTTATGGGCATCGCCGCCTGTGCAAAGATGGAAACTCCCACTGTGCAAGAAGAACCCGAGGTAATTGCCCCGGAGCAAACCGTAGCTGCAGAACCTGAGCAGAATATGGATGTCAAGTCCGTTGCCAGTACCCTGGACGGCTTGTGCAAAATCTGTGAAGTCAAAGAATTTATCCAGAGCCTCATAGTGAAGGTCAACCAGTCCGAAACCCCTTGGCACCTTGACATCTACGTAGCCAGACCCAAGACCGAGGAACAGGAGGAATTCCCCTATATCAGCGGCTCCGTTGGCTTCTCCAAAGGCATCTTCAATCCCATCGTTCTGGATGTAGATATCCTGCTTGTTGACCTCATCACTGTTACCGGTACCGTAGATGTGCGTCAGATTGCTTCCAACTACGCTCATGCCTTAAAGCACATTGATTCCTTTATGGGAGACATCACCGCCCAGTACTATCTGGACAAGGCCACCGAAGGCCTGGATCTCACCTTTATGGGTGGTCTCAAGCTCTTCTTCAAGGTAGATGTGGATGAGGAAGGCAATCGCTACATCAATCTGTATATTTACAATCCCGATGATCCGAGCTTCGGGCCCATGCCCATCCCCAGCTTCTCCCAACTGTTTGCCCCCAAGGGCTGATAGTCCCAGATTAATAGATACAAAAGAGCCAGACCCTGTGGAGTCTGGCTCTTTTATGTAATGCGCGCTAGGGATTAGTCCTGCACGTTAGCGAGGGCTTCGCGAATCTTGGCTTCAATTTCTTCGGCCAGTTCTACGTTGTCCATCATAAGCTTCTTGACGGCTTCACGGCCCTGTGCGAGCTTGGTGTCGTTGTAGGAGAACCAGGAGCCGCTCTTCTGGATAATGCCCAGCTCTACGCCCAGGTCCACGATTTCTCCGCTGCGGGAGATGCCTTCACCAAACACAATGTCAAACTCGGCCTTCTTGAAGGGCGGAGCCATCTTGTTCTTGACCACCTTTACCTTTACGTGGTTGCCCAGGGCTTCCTCACCGTCCTTGATCTGGGTGGTGCGGCGGATGTCCAGGCGCACGGAGGCATAGAACTTAAGGGCGTTACCGCCGGTGGTTGTCTCGGGGTTGCCAAACATAATGCCAATCTTCTCACGCAGCTGGTTGATGAAGATGCAGCAGGTGTTGGTCTTGGAGATGTTGGCGGTGAGTTTTCTCAGGGCCTGGCTCATCAGACGGGCCTGCAGACCCACCTTGTTGTCTCCCATCTCTCCCTCGATTTCTGCACGGGGAGTAAGGGCGGCCACGGAGTCAATGACCACAATGTCAACGGCACCCGAGCGGATGAGGTTGTCTGCAATTTCCAGGGCCTGTTCTCCGTTATCCGGCTGCGAGATGAGCAGGGTGTCCAGGTCTACGCCCAGGGACTTGGCATAGGTGCGGTCAAAGGCGTGCTCTGCATCGATGATGGCCGCAATGCCGCCCGCCTTCTGTGCCTCTGCAATGGCGTGGATGGCCAGCGTGGTTTTACCGGAGCTCTCCGGTCCGTAAATTTCAATGATACGGCCTTTGGGATATCCCCCGATGCCCAGAGCGTGGTCCAACGAAATGGAACCGCTGGGAATTACCTGAGTAGAATCCCATTCCGGCTGGTCTCCCAGCTTCATAATGGTTCCCTTTCCGTAGTCTTTCTCAATCTTGTCAATGGTTGCCTGGAGCGCCTTGAGTTTGGCGGCGTTGATTCCAGTTCCTTCAGCTTCTTTTGCCATACGCTAATGTGTTAAATTAATGTTGCGGGCATCCTTAACCGCATCTACAAAGATAAGTAAACTCCGCTGATAAACCAAACTACGGAAGCTCAATTTCGTAAGCAAATTCATAGGACTCACCGGGGGCCAGCGAGTGGTTGCAATCGCGCTCCGAAATGTCGCCCGTGAAGCCCTTCAAGTCTGCAATTCCGCACCAGGGCTCAATGCAAACAAACGGGCAGCCGGGCTTGTACGGAGCCCACAGACCATAGGCTTCGGCCTGGGGGCAATTGACCCGCAGAACCTCCTTCTTTTCCTTGTCCAGCAGCGCTACGGAAGCCACTTTGGAGCGTTCCAGCAGAAAAGCATCGGCCTTAAAAGTCTCTCCGGAGAGGACAATCAGACCCTTCTCATTGGGCACCACAGTAGGGGCCGAAGGAACCCGCAGCCCGCCTTCCAGATAAGTGTAAGCGGTAGGTTCAACCACCTTTCCCTGGTGGTCGAAGCACTGGAGATACCCGTGCACGGGGTCATCGGCCTTATAATCCGGCATCAGGAAAGCCGGGTGCGCGCCAATGGAGAAATGCATAGTACAGGCCGAAGTATTCCTAACCGTCCAATGGCACGTCACGGACTTCTCCGTAACCGGATAGCGGGCTTCCAGAATAAAGGTATAGGGATAGTTCTCCCGGGGCTCCTTTTGCTCATACACCCAGGCATCCCCTACTTTTGTGAAGTCTACATCGCGCGCAAAGCCGTGCTGATGCATCTGAAAAGCCTTGCCGCCAATACGCAGCGTTTCCCCGGCCGGGAGACCCACCACCGGGAACAGAATGGGCGCTACACGCCCCCAGAATGCCTTGTCGGCGTTCCACATATACTCCCGGTTTCCCCGCCGGAGACCCCGGAGTTCGGCCCCGTGAGGAGCCACGGTTATCTGAATCTTTTCCATTTCCTCAAAGTTAGCAATTTTTTGCTTAAATTTGTGCCTATGAAAATTGCCATTGCAGGAACCGGATACGTAGGAATGAGCCTGGCCACCCTCCTAGCCCAAAAGAGTGAGGTGGTAGCCGTGGACGTTGTACCGGAAAAGGTAGCCAAAATCAACCGCAAAGAATCCCCCATAGCAGACGAGTACATTGAACAGTTTCTCCGTGAGAAGCCGCTCAGCCTCACCGCCACCCTGGACGCCAGGGAGGCGTATAAAGGGGCCCATTTTGTGGTGATTGCCACCCCCACCAACTACGATCCCCAGCAGAATTTCTTTGACACTTCCCACGTGGAGGAAGTGGTCAAGTTGGTGCTGGAGGTGAATCCGAAGGCCGTAATGGTCATCAAGAGCACGGTTCCGGTAGGTTTCACCCGTTCTCTGGAAGAGAAGTACCCCACTGGTAAGTTTCTCTTCTCTCCTGAATTCTTACGTGAAAGCAAGGCCCTGTACGACAACCTCTATCCGTCCCGTATAATTGTGGGGTACAACTCCGTATCCCTCATCCCGGGCTCTGACCCGGGATCTCCTACCCTTCCGGCAGAAGAAAATTATTTTTCGGGACGGTACCCGAAAAACCAATTTTCCTCTGCCTCCACAGAGCCTGCGCTCCTAGAAAAAGCAAAGGCTTTTGCGGAGCTGCTGAAGGAGGCCTCTTTGAAGCCGGAGGTTCCTATCCTGCTTATGGGAACCACGGAGGCGGAGGCTGTGAAGCTGTTTGCCAACACGTATCTAGCTCTGCGGGTGAGCTACTTCAATGAGCTGGACACGTATGCAGAGATGAAGGGCCTGGATACCAGGGCCATCATCGAGGGCGTATGCCTGGATCCCAGAATTGGGACGCATTACAACAACCCCAGCTTCGGATACGGCGGATACTGCCTTCCCAAGGACACCAAGCAGCTGTTGGCCAATTACAACGACGTACCCGAGAACCTCATCCAGGCCATCGTGGAATCCAACCGCACGCGCAAGGACTACATAGCAGACCGCGTTCTGTCCAAGGCCGGTTACTACAGCTACTACGGCCCCAACAACACCTATGCAACGGCGCAGGAGAAGGACGTGACGGTGGGCGTGTACCGCCTCACTATGAAGTCCGGCTCCGACAACTTCCGCCAGAGCGCCATCCAGGGCATTATGAAGCGCATCAAGGCCAAGGGCGCGCACGTGATAGTGTACGAGCCCACCCTGGAAGACGGCACCACCTTCTTTGGTTCGCCGGTGGTGAACAACCTGGAAGCCTTCAAGGCCCAGTCCAACGCCATCATAGCCAACCGTTTTGACGAGCAGCTGGAAGACGTAAAAGAAAAAGTATACACCCGAGATATCTTTAAAAGAGACTAGAGATGATTCAATCCATGACCGGCTACGGAAAGGCCGAAGCCCAGCTCCAAGCCGGAAAACTTACCCTCGAAATCCGCACCCTCAACGGCAAGAGCGCCGATATCAACCTCAAGAGTTCCCTCCTCCCCAAGGACAAGGAACTGGAAGTGCGCAAACGCCTGGCCGAAAGGCTGGTCCGCGGCACCATAGACCTCTACGTCAGCTTCGAGGCCGGCGCCTCCGATTCGGCCCATACCATCAATGCCGATGTCTTCCACGCCTACTGGCAGAGCGCCGTCAAGGCCCTGGACAAGGAAACCGTCTTCACCAAAACCTTCCTGAAAGACCCCGGCGTGGGCAGCATCCTCGCCAGCAGCGTCCTCCGGCTCCCGGACGTAGTGGACGCCAAGAAGGCCGATATCATCACGGAAGAAGAATGGCCCAAGGTATCGGCCGCCCTGGACGAAGCCCTGAACCAGCTCTGCGCCTACAGAGCCGACGAAGGCAAAGCCCTGTATAAAGACGTTACCAGCCGCGTGGACGGCATCCTCAAGCTCTACGACCAAGTGGAAGCCCTGGAAGGAGAACGCATCACCACGGTGCGCGAGAAGTTTGACAAGGCCCTGGCCGAACTGGCCGCCAAGCCCAACCCCGAGCGCCTGGAGCAGGAAATGATCTTCTACCTGGAGAAGTACGACATCAACGAAGAAAAGGTACGCCTCCGCCAGCACTGCAAGTACTTTATGGAGGTCATAGACTCCGAGCCCTACCCCGGCAAGAAACTGGGCTTCATCCTTCAGGAAATGGGCCGAGAGATTAACACCACCGGTTCCAAAGCCAACCACGCAGGAATACAACAGCTCGTCGTTCGGATGAAAGACGAGCTGGAAAAGATTCGCGAACAATCGATGAATATCCTCTAGAACGTTACATGGGCTTCACCCATTTTAACTCCCATCCAACCGGACTGGATAATGGGAATCTTCTTCCCGTCCAGATTGGTCTCGTAGGCGGGCTTGTCCATGAAGGTATGGGAATGGCCGCCCACAAAGAGGTCAATGCCGCGTGTAGCTGCGCAGAGCATGGGATCCGTGGTATCGCCGGGATTGTGCTCGGTGTAACCAATATGGGTTAAGGCAATCACGTAATCTACCTGGGGACGAATCTCGTCCACGTACTTCTGCACCGTGGGAATCATATCGAACGAAGGGATACGGTTGGCAATGTCGCCGGCTACCATATCCTTAAGGCCGCAGAGGACACCCACCACGCCAATCTTCTTGCCGGCGCGCTCCAGAATCACATAGGGCTTGATGTACTTCCCTGCCTCAAAGGGAGAGAAGTCGTAATTGCACACCACCACCGGGGCATCCAGGTGCGAGAGGAGTTCTCCCAGGGCCTCGATGCCGTTGTCAAACTCGTGGTTGCCCAGCGTTACAACGTCGTAGCCCAGCGCATTGAGCTGCTGAACCTCCACCAGACCGTGGAACTCCGAGAAATACGACGTTCCCTGGCAGAAGTCTCCGGCGTGGAGCAGGAGCACGTTCTCTTTGCCATCGGCCTTTCTTACGGAGTCTACAAAAGCTGCGCGCTCCAGGACGCCGCCCATACCGGGATATGCGGTCTTTTCGGCCTCCAGATGGCTGTGCGTGTCGTTCACGTGGATAATGGTGAGCCGCTGCGTCTGGCGCTTGCCCACCTGCTTTCCTACATAGATGCAATAGCCCACCACGCACAGGCCGGCGAGGACCAATACAATGCGAATGATCTTATCTTTCATAGCTTAGTCCTCCATAATTACCCGGCCGTCGCTCTGGCCGTGGATCATTTCTCCGCGGGCGTCGCACTCACGGATGTAGTGCAGCATCACGTCCTTGAGCAGTACGTGGGAGAGCTTCACGCTCTCTGCCAGGGCACCAATGTTAATCTGGTCTCCGCCGTCCAGCAGGAAGTCGATGGTGGTCACATTGTACACCTTGTCAGGGTCAATGGGCTTACCACCAATAAGAGCGCTCTCCAGCTTGTGGGCCTTGACCCGGATGGTAGCGCCGCTGGTGGCCTGGAAGGCCTTGGTCTGGGCCAGTTGCTCAAAGAGAGTGGTAAGCGCACTGCCCTTCATACGGGCATACACCATATAATTCTTGAAGGGAAGCATAGACGTAATATCGTCCAGCGTAACGTCTCCCTTGGGCATAGGAACGCGGATACCGCCAAAGTTGGTAATGGCAAAATCCATAGGTACCTTGAAATAATCGGTGCCATATTCCCGCAGGGCATCGGCAAAGAGATTGCCCAGCGGCAGGTCCGGATTGGTACGAAGGTTCTCCAGCTGGGCATCGCTGTGCCCAATCACCACTTTGAGCGTGGCCATCTTGTTCTGGGCCTGCTCCATAACACGGGCCGAACGGGCCACCGGATTATCCAAAGGATACTGAACCCCGGAAGGAGCCACATACACACTGTCCTTGAACACGCCCAGGGCCTCGGGCACATTCTCTGCGGTGACCGGCTTGGACTGCATACGATGGCCGTCCATAGCCACAGACCGCCATTCAAAGGAAGGGCCCTTAGGCGACAAAGCCTGGCTGGCGGCAAAAACTGCCCCAACCAGGATTAAAGCCCAAGCGATATACCAGGTATTTTTGGTATTTTTTACTTCATTGTCAGCCATTTCCACAAGTCTTTGAACGTGGATTTCTTACCAAACATAAGGATACCCACCTTATAGATTTTGGCCGAAGCCCACGCGCAGACTACAAAGGTAGCCACCAGCAGCACGATGGACAGAACCAGTTCCCAGGTAGCTACACCAAAAGGAATGCGGGCCAGCATCACGATGGGAGAGGTGAAAGGAATCATAGATCCCCAGAACACGAGGGCGCTGTCGGGAGCCTTGAAAGCATAGATGGCAATGAAGAAGCCCAGCATCAGCGGAACAGTGACCGGCAGCTGCAGCTGGGAGCTGTCACCCTCGTTCTCCACGGCCGATCCGATGGCCGCAAACAGCGACGCATACAGCAAGTAGCCAAAGACAAAGAAGAAGAGGAAGGCCAGGCCAATCTGACCCAGGTTGATATTGCCGATGGTGCTCACGATGACATCCATGCCGGAAGGCTCACCGGCTGCCACGGCCGTGGTATCCGTAGCAGCAGCCAGAGCGCCGCTCAGATCCAGGTCTCCAGGGTGCACACCCTCAACGGTAGCCATCTGCTGGACCATCTCGGTGGTGCTGTCATCACCAAACATACCCATGATCTTGTCCTTGCCCAGGATGCCCATAGCAACGCCCAATAGCATACCTGTGAGCAAAATCCAGAGCAGGAACTGCGTGAGGGCCACCAGGGCCACGCCGATGATCTTGCCAAACATGAGTTCGGTAGCCTTGACGGAAGACATGAGGACCTCCACCACACGGGAGCTCTTTTCTTCGATCACGGAGCTCATGACCATGCCGGAGAAGAGGGCGATGAACATATAGATGGCCATACCCAGAATCATGGACAGGGCCATATAGATGCCGCTTTCCGAGATGCTTTCCTTACCGGATTCATCCACGGTGTAAGTGTGCAGCTTGACGTTGGACTTAACCCCGGCCATAATCTCCTCCAGGTTCTCGATACCATAGCTCTCAATGCGATAGGCCTCAACGGCGTCGTTGATGCGATTCTCAATCATGGAGCCGGTATCCATGCCCAGCGGCTTCTCGGAGTAGCAGTCTGCGGTAACGGTACGGGCCTCGGTGTCCAGTTCGGAGATGGTGAGGAGGATATCCACGCCGGCCGAAGCAAAATCTGCCTTGATGGCCTCCGGAGAAGCCTCCGTGCCCAGATCCACAAACTTGGTTACGTCATTGTCCGTGAGGAACGGCAACACAATGCCGCTGCGGTCAATCACACCCACCTGCTTGGTCTCTTCCTTGGCGCCCACCATAATGAGCGAAGGAACGATGCAAAGACCCGCAAAGAGAATGGGAGCCAGGAAAGTAATGAGAAGGAAACTCTTCTTCTTGACCTTATTCAGGTATTCACGCTGAATAACAATGCCTAATTTCTTGAAATTCATAGCTTATTCCTCCTCCGTTACCAGTTTAATAAAGATATCGTTCATACGGGGAATCACCTCCTTGAAGGAGTTGATGGTCACATCCTGGGCAATGAGCTCGCTCAGTTTGGCGTTCACCTCGGGGCGGGGCACTACCAGCTGCTTGCGCTCCTTGAAGGCGTCCGTGTACTCAATTTCCACGTTGTCCTCGCCGTGCTGGCGACGGATCTCCTCCGTGCCGCCGGCAACCACCAGCTTACCCTTGTTGATGAGGGCGATATTCTCGCACAGGGCCTCCACGCTCTCCATATTGTGGGTAGAGAGGATGATGGTGGCGCCGTCTTCCTTCAGGCGCAGAATCTCCTTGCGGATGAGCTCTGCATTCACGGGGTCAAAGCCGCTGAAAGGTTCGTCCAGAATCATCAGAGAGGGCCGATGCACGATGGTAGTGATGAACTGCACCTTCTGGGCCATACCCTTGGAGAGTTCCTCCACCTTCTTGTTCCACCAGTCCTGGATCTCAAAGCGGACAAACCACTTCTTGAGTTCCACGGCCGCCTCGCGGGAACTCATTCCCTTGAGCTGGGCCAGGTACATGCACTGGTCCCCCACTTTCATTTTGCGGTAGAGGCCGCGCTCCTCCGGCAGATAACCGATGCGGGAGACGTCCTCCTCCGTGATGGGGTGACCCTGGAAGTACACCTCACCCTCAGAAGCCAGGGTGATGCGGTTGATGATACGGATCAAGGTAGACTTACCCGCGCCGTTGGGCCCCAGGAGGCCGAAGATCTTGCCCTCCGGAATGTCCAGCGAGAGCTTGTCCAGCGCCACTTTGGGACCGAAGGTCTTTGTTACGTTCTTTACTTCAATAATAGCCATTGCTTTAAGTATAAAGATTCTTCGCTTTGCTCAGAAACTTGTCATTCTGAACCCCGCAGGGGTGAAGAATCTGTTATTTGACGCAAATATAGTAAATATTTATTGTTTTGCAATAAATTTTTATCAAATATTTAACAGCCGTACCACCAACTCGGTAAACAGGTCCGGCTGCGACGCTTCTCCGGCATCTCCGCCCTTTCCCTTGTAATCAAAGTCTGTAAGCAGGCTTATGGCAGCCATACACTGCGGCAGGCTGTAGTTCCTTACGGCAGCGTCGTACTCTTTCAGGAAGTAGGGATTGACCCCCAGGATGCGGGCGGCATCTCCGGGAGAGGGCCTGGTGGGAAGGATGGCGTGATACTTCTCTATGCGCTGGAAGTGCGTAAAGAGAGGGGCTATCACCATAGGCAGCACAAAACGGGGCGTCTGGCCAATGTAGGCGGCAATCTTGAGCGCCTGCGCAGCCTGGCGGTAACTCAGGCATTTGGTGAGCTCAAACACGCTGTACTGGCGGCTGATGCCCACGTTCTTCTCAATATCGGCCACGCCTATCTCCTTTACGCCCTCGGGGAGGTTCTTGAGGAGCTTGTCCGTTTCTACGGCTATCTTGCCCAGCTCGGTTCCGGCGCTTTCGGCCAACAGCTGCGCAGCCTCGGGGTGAATCTTGAGTCCCCTGCCCTCGTAGTACGAGGTAATCCACTGGGGCATCTCGTAGTCCCTCAGCACCGGGGATTCCACAATCACGCCCGTCTTGAGGACGCTCTTGTACAGGCCGCGGCGCTTATCTGCGCTGGCGCCGTGCATCAGAATCACCAGCACGGTGCTCTCCAGCGGCTGCTGGCAGTAGATGGCCAGCTCTTCCAGGCTCTTCATCTGCTGGGCTTCCTTTACCACCACCAGCTGCCTGTCTGCCATCATTGGGAAGCGGCGGGCGGCGGTGATAACGGTTTCGGCATTGACATCGGCCCCGTAGCAGATGGTTTCGTTGAAGTCTTTTTCCCAGTCCTGGAGGCAGTTGTCAATGATGGCATTGCACACCAGTTCGGGGTAATAGGGTTCTTCACCCATTAACAGATATACACACTTGAAGATGCCACTACGGACATCTTCAAGTATGGCTCGGACCTGGCGGTCCGTTTCGATATATCCTTTTTGTGCAGCCAATTACTTAGCGAATTTCTTTTCCTTGGCACGGACAATCTTCTCCTTCAGGGCGTCTGCGGCATCCGTGACGGCTTCCTCGAAGGTGTGGGCGTTGCGCTCGATGATCAGGTCTTCTCCGGGGATGTGGGTCTGGAGTTTCACGCTCTTGTTTTCTGCATCCGGGAGGAGGCTGAGGGTGACATCGATATCACCCATGTTGTCGAAGAATTTCTCTACTTTTCCAACTTTCTTCTCAATGAAGTCCAGCAGCTTCTCGTCTGCGTTGAACTTAAGGGACTTGACATTAATCATGACTTTCTTCGTTTTTTGCCCGGGGATGGGCGTTCATATATTGTGCCTTGAGCCGCTCGATGGAGTTGTGGGTATAAACCTCCGTGGCCGCAAGGCTGGAGTGGCCCAGCATCTCTTTGATGGCATTCAGGTCCGCTCCTTCGTCCAACAGGGCCGTTGCGAGCGAATGCCTGAGCACGTGGGGGGATTTCCTCCCGCTGATGCCGTAACCGTCCAGTTCCGCTTTCACCGCCCGGTCCACGAACTCCGGATAAAGGGGCTTGCCTTTTTCCGTTGTCAGGAGCGGACTTTCCGGCTTACTGACGCCTGTCATCAAGCTAGCTGCTTGTAAATATAGTGAAATTTCTTCAAGAATGGAAGGAATCAGGGGAATTTCTCGCATTTTATCTCCCTTTCCTTTTACGCGGAGAGTCTGCCTCCCGCGGTCCACGCTTTGCTTTTGAAGGCCTATGAGTTCGGCCCTTCTTATGCCGGTGGCATACAACAGGCTGATGATGAGGCGGCGAAGCCTCCGGTTGTAAAGCTCCGAAGCCAGTTTGTCGCCGGGTTTGAGGCTCAGCAGAATCTGGAGCTCCTCCTCCCCTGCTGCGTGGGCCGTCTCCTTGAGATAGTCCTCCATCGATTTCTCCGTGTAGTACTCCGGCAGACGCTTTTCCATCTTGGGCCGCTTGACCCCGCGGACCGGATTGGACTTGAGCTTACCCTGCTTAATAAGGTAGTTGCAGTACCCGCTGAGCGCACTCATATGCAGATGCACCGTCCGCGGCTTAAGCCCCTTCTCAATGAGATGGGCCTCGTACTCTCTTATCCTAGATGGAATCAGGTTTTTTGTCATACCGAGACCCAAAGGGTCGAGCGTATCTCCTGCCCATTCAGAGAACTCCGTCAGGGCTTCCTGGTACAGCGTCTGCGTCCGGGGCGAGTACCTCCGGACATCGCGCAGATATGCTATATACTCACTGATCATTGGGTTCCAGGCCCATTTCCCCGGCTTTGGCCCTCATATAGGCATCGGCCGCTTCAAAGGTGTAGGGGATCTCGCCGTCCAGGACGGCGTTTTTCACCATTTCCTTCAGCTGTCCAATGGTATTGCAGGGCGACAGGCCGAAGAGCTGCATAATATAATCTCCGGTAATGGGGTTCTTCCAGTTGCGAATCTCGTCCTTGGCCTCTACTTCGGCCATCTTTTCCTTCACCAGCTCAAAGTTGCGGCGGAGGCGGGCCACCTTGGTGGGGTTCTTGGACGTGATGTCCGCGTTGCACAGGAGCATCAGGTCGTCAATGTCCTCGCCGGCGTCAAAGAGCAGGCGGCGGACGGCGCTGTCCGTGACTTCGTCGTCTACCAGGGCAATGGGCCTCAGATGCAGGTTAACGAGCTTCTGAACGTACTTCATCTTCTCGTTGAGCGGCATCTTGAGTTTCTGGAAAATCTCCGGCACCATACGGGCGCCCACCACCTCGTGACCGTGGAAGGTCCAGCCCTGACCGGCCACATAACGCTTGGAAATGGGCTTTCCAATGTCGTGCAGCAGGGCGGCCCAGTGGAGCCACAGATTGGGCTCGCGGCCCTCTTCCTTCTCAAAGAGGATCACGTTCTCCAGTACCTGGAGCGTGTGGGTGAAGTTTTCCTTATGTCCCTTGCCGTCTACCGTTTCCACGCCCTTGAGGCGGCTCAGCTCCGGCAGGAACTGTTTCAGAAGACCGGTCTCTTCCAGGGTCTCAAAGGCCATAGAAGGGTGGTCGGTCATCAGCATCTTGTTGAGCTCTTCCACGATGCGCTCCTTGGAGAGAATCTGCATTCTGTCGGCCATCGCTTTCATAGCGGCGATGCTCTCCGGCACTATGGTGAACTTATGCTCCGGCGTACTCAGCCGGGCGGCAAACCGGATGGCCCTGAGCATTCTCAGAGGGTCGTCGGAGTAGGTCTGTTCCGGCTCCAGCGGGGTGCGGATGATGCCCGCCGCCAGGTCCTTGATGCCCCCGAAGGGGTCCACCAGAGCGCCGTAGTCTTCGGCCTGCAGGCTGAAGGCCATCGCGTTGATGGTGAAGTCTCTTCTGAGCTGATCTTCCTCCAGCGTGCCGTCCTCCACTATGGGTTTGCGGGAATCTCTGTGATAGCTCTCCTTGCGGGCACCCACAAACTCCACCTCCATTCCGTGGTACTTGAGCATAGCGGTGCCAAAGTTCTTGCACACCGATACCCGGGCCTTGGTCTTCTTGGCCAGGGCTTCGGCCAGGGCAATGCCACTCCCCTCCACTACTATATCTATATCCTTGTTGGGCCGGCCCAGGAAGCAGTCCCGCACGTACCCTCCAATCACAAAGGCCCGTACGCCCAACTCCTTGGCCGTCTCACTAACCAGTTTGAATACCGGATGCTCTAAGTAACCTTCTGTTATAGTCATATCTGACCCGTCATCTCTTCCCACAGGGGGGCTTTCTGCATAAACTCCCAGCCATCCTGCGTCCTCTGGAAAAGGAAAGTCTTGGCACCGTTTGTTATGCCAATGTACTTCACCTCCAGCTCGTTGCAGTAGCGGATGGCCTGGTCAATCACTTCCTGATCCAGTTCCACCTCGGGGCGCTTGCACTCAATGAGCATCAGGGGCCTGGCCGTGCGGTCATACACCACAATATCGGCCCTGTACTCCTTGGCTCCGTGCTTGAACGCCACCTCGCTTCCCATCATGTGCTCCGGAACCTTCATTCCCTCATGCAGCACGGAGATAAACCACTGCCGCACCGCCTCCTCGGGCGTATTCTTCACGCTCTTCTTCCTCAGCGGGTCCCAGATATACTCTTCCTGAATCATTTCAACGCCAAATTTACCCTTTTTCCCTCTCATATCCAAACCCCGCCCGTTCCTCAACCCTACCTAAAGCACACTTTCGGCCCTCTGCGACCATTTTTGTGCTTTACCCCCATCCTTCACCCCCACTTAAAGCACACTTTCGGCCTTCTGCGACCATTTTTGTGCTTTATCCCCATCCTTCACCCCCACTTAAAGCACACT
>JAEEGH010008056.1_pt1 | contig 25078 bp, 20 predicted proteins | sample 9134181 | NCBI WGS metagenome assembly JAEEGH01 (sample SAMN16246544, study PRJNA631951) | gut metagenome | biome: gut microbiome; feature: rumen; material: DP-attached | host: Bos | place: Iran: Karaj | collected 2018-10
CAGGAGATCTCCGAGAAGCTGTACTTCGACTACGGCACGGAAATCCAGCCCGGCGCCCTGTACCTCGAGCAGACCCCCGGCGGCTGCATCCAGGTGTATCCCAACACCACGGGCGAGGAAAGCAAGGTCAACGTGGAGGCCTTCTTCAACACGGTCCATGCCCACAAGGACCTCGTGAAACCCATGTTCAACTCCGAAAACTAACAAGGCCATGAACGAAATCTTCGACTTCAAGCGCTTCTGGACCTATTTCAAATACGACCTCAAGCAGATGTGGCGGAACCACTCCAAAGCCGCCATCATGATCGGCGGCGCCAGCGCCATCTTCTATGTCATCTGGGTGCTCACAAGCCTGGTGTTCACGCAGCACTGGTCCTCCCCGATCATCTATGCCCGGATGGGTGTGTTCGTGCTCGCCTTCGCGATCCTGGAACTCTACATGGTCCGCTCGTACGGGTATCTGACGGAGAAGAAGGCCGGATCGAACTGGCTGATGGTCCCGGCTTCCAAGGTGGAAAAGTTCGTGTCCATGCTCCTGATGGTGTGCATCGTCATCCCGCTGTTGTTCTTCGTGGTGTATATGGTCATCGACGGTTTCCTCTCCCTGGTGGATCCCACCTATGGACAGGCCCTGTTCACCGGCTTCACGGGCGCTTACAGCAAACTGCTCGAAGGGCTTTCGGAGTTCGGCGCCGAGTCCCCGATCGTCTTCACGCCTTCCAGCTTCATTTTCCCGACCATCGTCAGCGTCTTCTGCAACTTCCTGTACTTCCTCCTGTGCGGCATCTGCTTCAAGAAGAACAAGCTCGTGGGCGCGATCGCCATCCTTTTCGGCCTCTCGCTCGTGTTGTCCCTCCTGACCGGCGTCTTCGTTCCGCGGATTTTCACGAACATCGACTTCAACAACATGGACGACATGCAGATCGCCCGTTGGGTCACCGGTTGCATGAACGCTGGAGTCATCATCTCCTGTCTCCTGACCGTCGGCCTCGGCTGGGGTGTCTGGCGCCGCATCAAAACCATTCAGCACTAATACACTATGAACTTCAATACCGAAAAACCCATCTACCTCCAGATCGTGGATGTGATCTCCGACCGCATCCTCTCGGGAGAGCTCAAGGGAGGGGACCGCATCCCTTCCGTGAGAGAGTACGGTGCCGACATCGGGGTGAACCCGAACACGATGATGCGCTCCTACGAGAAGCTCACCGCCGACGGCATCATCTACAACAAGCGCGGGATCGGGTATTTCGTCGCCGACGACGCCCGGGACACCGTGCTGGCCACCCAGCGCAAGGACTTCATCGAGAAGGAAGTCCCCGCCATCAAGCAGCGCATGACCCTTCTCGGCCTTGATTCATCGATCTTCAACGAATAGATACCATCATGAAAAACATCCTTTATATAACGGCGGGCATGCTTCTGTTTTCATCCTGCTTCCACGTGAATACGAACTGGAACGGCGGCAAGAACGCCATCAAGGGCGAAGGACCCGTCATCACCAAGTCCTTCGACCTCAAGGACTTCGACCGGATCGTCATCAACGGCCAGGCCGATGCTACCTTCACCCAGTCCGATACCTACGAGGTGACCCTCCGCGCCCAGGAGAACGTTTTCGACTATGTCGATTACCGGGTGGAAGGAACGACCCTCATCCTCGAACTGAAAGACAAGCTCACGGTCCGTTCGACGGATTTCGACTTGACCATCAAGGCTCCCGTGCTGAAGGGCCTCGAGATCAACGGGGCTGCTGACTTCGATATCCCGACCGGTCTCACGAGCGACGCCGACCTCCGGATCGAGGTCAACGGCGCCGGTGACCTCTCCTTCAACGCCCTCCGCTGCAACGACCTTTCCGTCAGTGCAAACGGCGCCGCGGACATGGACCTCAAGGCCATCGACGTGCAGAAACTCAAGGTCGAGGTGAACGGCGCCGGGGACGTGAACATCGACGGCAAAGCCGCCGAGGCGGACCTCACCGTGAACGGTGCCGGCGACATCGACGCCACCGGCCTCCAGGTCGCAGGCAAAGTCTCCAAGCATGCCGCCGGCATTGCCAAGATCCAGCTGTAAGCATCACTTTAGTTAAACATAATCGTTTTCAGGGGTCCGGCTGTCGTGAGACATCCGGGCCTTTTCGATCCACTGCGCCGGCGTGCAGCCGGTGTAGGCGAGGAACTGGCGGGCGAAGTTGGACCGGTTGGAGAAACCGACGAGCCGGGCTGTTTCGGCAGCCTGCCGCTCCGGATGCTCCAGCAGCATCCGTTTGGCGTCCTCCAGCCGGAGCCGGGTGCGCCAGGTACGGAAGTCCATACCGACCCGTTCCTTGAAGTAGCGGTGCAGTAGGCCGGTGTCCGTACCCAGCCGCTCCGCCGCTTCACCAATCGTCCGGACGGGTATCCGCCAGCCTTTGTCTTTCAGCCAGCCGGACAGCGTCCGTTCCAGCCTTTCCATCCGCTCGTCTTTTGTGTTCGAGGTAAAAACGCGCCTGATGCGCCCCACAAGAGTCTCCATGCACAATTTCACGCAGAATGTACTGCTTTCGCAAAAATAGCAAAAACTTTTGGTTGTCATTGAAAATGTTTATATTTGGAACACTAAACCAAAACTTTTTTGTTTATGAAGAAGTATATTGCTGAATGCGTGGGCACGTTCGTCCTCACATTCCTGGGCTGCGGAACGGCGATGTTCCTCGGTTGCGGTGAGCCCGCTGGCGTGGTGGGTACCGCCATTGCCTTCGGTCTTGCCGTCGTCGCCATGGCCTACACCATCGGCGAAATCAGCGGCTGCCACATCAACCCGGCCATCACCTTCGCCGTCGCCCTTTCCGGCCGCATGAGCTGGAAGGACGCCTGCGGTTACTGGGTGGGCCAGGTCATCGGCGGTATCATCGCCGGTGCGCTGCTCCTGCTGGTCGCGAATGTGGTCAAGGCTCCCGATCTCACCGGCGCCCTCGGCTCCAACGGTGTAGCGAACGCCGGCGGTGTGGGCGGTGCCTTCCTCGTGGAGGTGATCGCCACCTTCATCTTCGTCCTCGTGGTCCTGGGTACGACCGACGCCAAGTTCGGCGCTGGCAAGCCGGCCGGTCTCGCGATCGGTCTCACCCTGATCCTCATCCACCTCGTGTGCATCAACCTCACCGGCACTTCCGTGAACCCGGCCCGTTCCATCGGCCCGGCTATCTTCGCCGGCGGCGATGCCCTCAAGGATCTGTGGGTGTTCATCTGCGCCCCGCTCGTGGGCGGTCTCCTGAGCGCCTGCGTCTGGAAAGGAATGGTCCCGAAGGAGAAGTAAGCCCTTTCTTCACTGGTTTAAGGCCAGGCCCCTGCAGGGTCTGGTCTTTTTTTATTATCTTTGCACGTTTAATCGTTTGAATATGTTCGAGAATCTGAGCGAGAGACTGGAGCGGTCTTTCAAAATACTGAAGGGTGAAGGGAAGATCACCGAGATCAACGTCGCGGAAACCGTCAAGGACATCCGCAAGGCCCTGCTGGACGCCGACGTAAGCTACAAGGTGGCCAAGGACTTCTGCAACCGGGTCAAGGACAAGGCCATCGGTGCGAACGTCCTCACGGCGGTGAAGCCGCAGCAGATGATGATCAAGATCATGCACGACGAACTCGCCGAGTTCATGGGCTCCGAGGCGCAGGACATCAACGTCAAGGGGAATCCCGGTATCGTCCTGGTCGCGGGTCTGAACGGTTCCGGTAAGACCACCTTCTCCGGCAAGCTCGCCCTCCATGTCAAGTCCAAGAAGGGCATGAAAGTGCTCCTCGCCGCCTGCGACACCTTCCGTCCCGCCGCCATCGAGCAGTTGAAAGTGCTCGGCGAGGGAATCGGCGTGCCGGTGTACACCGAGGAAGGGGAGAAGGATCCGATCAAGATCGCGAAGGCCGCCATTGCCAAGGCCAAGACCGAGGGCTACAGCGTGGTGATCATCGATACCGCGGGCCGTCTCGCGGTGGACCAGCAGCTGATGGATGAGATTTCCGCCTTGCATCAGGCTGTCCGGCCTACGGAGACGCTCTTCGTGGTGGATGCCATGACCGGCCAGGATGCCGTGGAAACCGCCAAGGCTTTCAACGACCGCCTGGACTTCGACGGTGTCGTCCTCACCAAGATGGACGGCGACACCCGCGGCGGTGCGGCCCTGTCCATCAAGGCCGTCGTCGGCAAACCCATCAAGTTCGTCTCTTCCGGCGAGAAGATGGAGGCGCTGGACGTCTTCCATCCGGCCCGTATCGCGGACCGTATCCTGGGCATGGGCGATGTGGTTTCCCTCGTGGAGAAGGCCCAGGAGCAGTTCGATGAGAAACAGGCCCGCGAACTCAAGAAGAAACTCGCCAAGGACCAGTTCACCCTCTGGGATTTCTACCAGCAGATCCAGCAGGTGAAGAAGATGGGCAACATCAAGGATCTCGCCGGGATGATCCCGGGCATGGGAAAGGCTCTCAAGGACGTGGACATCGACAATGACAAGGCATTCAAGTCCACCGAGGCCATCATCCTGTCCATGACGCAGAAGGAGCGTGAGCACCCCGAAATCATCAACGGCTCCCGCCGCAAGCGCATCGCCGACGGTTCCGGTACCTCCCTCCCGGATGTGAACCGCCTCCTGAAGCAGTTCGAAGGTACCCGCAAGGTGATGAAGGGCGCGATGACGGGGAACCTGATGCAGCGGATGGGCGGCATGCGCGGCATGCGGAAACACTAAAACACCCAAGGATATGAAAAAGTGGATTTTACCGCTCCTGGCCGTGACGCTGACGGTCTCGAGCTGCGGTGTTCTCTCCGGGGAGACCCGGGAAGAACGCGCCCGGCGGGAAGCCCGTGAAGCCCGGATGGTCGAGGAAAACATCCAGGCCGGCGACTTCACGATCGACATTGACCGGATGTATCCGGTCCGGGGCAGCTCCCAGCATGTGTCGAACTATTCCGTCTCGGTCAAGGACGGCGTCCTGAATTCCCATCTTCCGTACATCGGCCAGGCCTGGCGCGTGCCCTACGGTGGCGGCCACGCCCTGAATTTCAAGGCTCCGGTTGGTACGTACAATGTCTTCCGGACGCAGGATGGCGGTTATGAGATACGGATCCTGGTCAAGACGGACGAGGACCAGCATGTCTATACCCTGACCATCTTCAACAACGGCCGGACCTCCCTGGACGTCCAGTCCCAAAACCGTGAGCGGATTTCCTTTTCCGGCGTGATGGATTTCTATTCGGAGGAATAGAGCGGACGGTGCCGGGAACGGCGCCAGGCATCCATATTGGATTCATACAGGTCCCATTCCCGCACGGGAAGGACCCATTCGATGAAGCGGTCGCAGAGATAGGCGGCCGCTTGTTTTGTGGGATGGACCATATCCTCCGCCCACCAGCGGTAGTCGCGCAGTTCGTCCATCATGATTTCGTAGGCGGGGAAGTAGGGGAGGCCTTCCGTTGCGAGCAGCAAGGTGCTCTTGGAGAGCTGGTTCCCATGGGCGCCGTCGGCGAGGTGGCGGATGGGACTGACGGTAAAGATGAACGCCTTGTCCGGATTCCGCCGGACGAGTCCCCGGAGGAGGACGGAAACCTGTTCGACCGTCAGCCGGTAGCGGGTGAACTCGGTTCCGGGACGCTTGAGGCAGTTGGCGACGGTTTCGCCGGTTTCGTTGAACCGGAAAGCCCAGGCCGTCCCGAGGGTGATGATGACCTTGTTGCATTCCTTCCAGAAGGCCGATGCTTCCGACAGCGACCGGTTGGCGTTTTCCAGGAACGCATCGGCGGTTTCCCGCGCAAAGGAAGTATGATGCCAGAAGGAACAGAACCGGCCGGCGCCTGCACCCATTTCCACGACATCCTCCGCGGCGAACGGGACGCCGCTCCCGAGCCGTGCGACGGCGTTGCCGATGCTGACGGGGTTGTACAGGGTGCCGAACGGATTGCTCAAAACCTTGAATCCGGCGTCGATTAACCGTCCGCCGATCTCATCGGCGAAACAACTGCCGAGGACGGCGATGCGGTCCTGGTAGGAGACGGATACCGGAGCCGGTTCCAGGGTGACGGGTGTCTGGAGTTTCATAACGGCAAAATTACGGATTTTTGCGTATATTTGCATGATTAACTAACCATATATGAGCATCCGACCTTATCTCCTTTCCGCCTGCGTTTTCCTGGCGTTTTCCTGCGGCCGTACCCTCAAGGACGGCGAATACACGTTGACGGTCCTGTCAACGAACGATGTCCATGGCACCTGGTTCGATTCCACCTACGTGGACAGCCGGACGCGGCCTTCCCTGATGGCCGTGAAGCATTATGTGGACAGTGTCCGTACGGCGGACGGGGCGGGGAACGTCCTGCTTCTCGATGCGGGCGACTGCCTGCAGGGCGACAATGCCCCGTATTATTTCAACTATGTGGATACGGAGACGCCGCACCTGTTCCCGCGGCTGGTCAAGTACATGGGCTATGACGCCGTTGCCGTGGGCAATCACGACATCGAGACGGGGCATCCGGTCTATGACCGCGTAGCGGCGGACCTGAAGAAAAACGGAGTCGATTTCCTGGCGGCCAACGCCATCCGGAACGACGACGGAAAGCCGTATTTCAAGCCGTACAAGATCGTGAAAAAAGCGGGACTGAAGGTCGCCGTCCTGGGCTATACCAATGCCAACATGAAAGCCTGGCTCACGGAAGAGCTCTGGAGCGGGATGCATTTCGTACCCATCGTGGACGTGATCCAGGCCGATGTGGACCGGATCAAGGCCAAGGAGCACCCGGATGTGATGGTTGTTGTGATGCATTCCGGCACGGGGGAGGGCGACGGCAGCATGCTGGAGTCCGAGGGCCTGGACGCCTTCCATCTGGTGAAGGGTGTGGATTTCATGCTGGCGAGCCATGACCACCGGCCCTTCGTCGAGGCCAATGATTCCTGCGGGTTCCTGAACTCCGGCAGCCACAGCCGCAACATCGCCGAGGGTAAGCTGCATCTGACGGTCAAGGGACGGAAGATCGTGTCCCGTACCTACGAAGCGGGTCTCATCCCGGTCCGGGCCGAGAAGGCCGATCCGGAGATGAAGGCGCATTTCCATTCGGATTACGAGGCCGTCAAGGCCTTCACGCTCCGGGAAGTGGGTGTCCTGAACACGGACCTCTGGACCCGGGACGCCTACCGGGGGATGAGCGACTACATGAACCTGATCCATACGCTCAGCCTCGGCTGCAAGCCGGCTGAAATCTCTTTCGGCGCCCCCTTGACCTTCAACGGACACGTCCAGTCCGGCATCATCCGGTACAACGATCTGTTTACCATCTATCCGTTTGAGAACCAGCTGTTTGTCGTAAAGATGAAGGGTGAGGAAATCCAGCTTTACCTGGAGCATTCCTATGACAATTGGATCAATACTATCGCCAAGGCCGACGACCGGCTCCTCAAGATCGAAGCCCGGGACGACGCCCGCACCCAGCAGCAGCGCTGGTCGTTCGTGAACCGTTCTTATAACTTCGACTCCGCCGCCGGTGTCAACTACACGGTGGATGTGACGAAACCGTTCGGACAGCGTATCAACATCACCTCGATGGCCGACGGTTCCGCCTTCGATCCGCAGCGGGAGTACAATGTCGCGATGACCTCCTACCGCGCCTCCGGTGGTGGCAACCTCATGAAGGAAACCGGCATCGACACGGACCGGATCGACGACCGCGTCGTCGCCCGCTATCCGGAAATCCGGAATATCCTGTACGATTACTTGATGGAGAACGGTTCCATCGACCCGGAAGTCATCGGCAATCCCGCCGTCATCGGGCAGTGGAAGTTCGTTCCGGAGCAGCTGGCGGAGACGGCGATGGAAAGGGATATGAACTTGCTGTTCAAATGATAAATGACGTTTTTAGACGCATTATCCCTTTTATTATATCAGTTTGGGAAAAAAGAATTATATTTGTGGCTAATAACCAAAAACTAGTTCGGACCTATTATGAAACGTTGCAACAATTGTGGCTGGTTTAATCCGGATACCGCCACGCATTGTGAAATGTGTGACGAGGAACTGACCGGGCTGCCTGTGGAGAATCCGCAGGAGCAGTCGGCTCCCGCTCCGGAAGAGGCGAAGGCGCCTGCGGAGCCGGAAGTGCCCGATCCTCCGAAGGCCGGGAATCCGTTGCTGGAAACGGTCCGGTTCTCCCCTGCCGCAAGTGAGGAAAAACCGGTCAAGAAGAATTTCTCCGCCACGGTCATGGATGCGACGGCTTCCCTGGAAGGGGAGGAGCCGGTCCATTGTCCGAAATGCCGGTATCCCGTATTCGGTTTTTCCGAGACCTGTCCCAATTGTGGCGCTTCCTTGAAGAACGTTCTGAAAGCCACGGTCCTGCCCACCCCTCCCGCCACCACCATCAAGGATGTGACGGAGGAGGAGGCCCCGAAGGCACCTGCCGCCGCACCGGCGCCTGCGTTCAAGGGAACGGTCCGGGAAACGCCTGCACCGGCATTCAAGGGAACGGTTCGGGAGAGCGCAGCTCCTTCCGAGTCCCGCCCGGTCCGCCGGGCCCCCAAGGCGACGGTCCGGGAGATTCCCGCCGAACTGCTTTCTGACAATCAGGCCGATGAGGTCTGGCGGCTGATCCCGGTCGAGAGCCCGGATCCCGAGATCCTCATCCTGAAACCCGGTGAGATCGTCACCATCGGCAACCGTCGTTACAAGTTCCAGAAATAATGTCGAACACACCGGCGCATCATATTCCCATCCCTGAACGGTACGATTGTCAGAAGGGAGACATTATCAATGGCCAATACCGGGTGGAGTCCGTCCTGGGACAGGGCTCTTTCGGCGTTGTGTATAAAGTCACCGACCTGGCCGGCCATCCCTGGGCCCTGAAGCTTCTGCGGCTCTGGGAGGTTCCTTCCACGATCCGCCAGCCCCTCATCGAACGTTTCGACATGGAGTACAGGACCGGACGGATCCAGAGCCGGAACCTGGTCCATTCTACGGATTCCGGTTACCTGAAAGGGAATCCCTATATCGTGATGGAGTTCTGCGACGGCGGCGACCTGGGCCGTTATATCGGGAAGCGGGACGCCCCGCTGGCCCGTTTTGCCTATGATATCCTGAACGGTCTGAACGACCTCCATGTCAACGGAAAGGTCCACCGAGACCTCAAGCCCGAGAATGTCCTGTTCAAGTCGGACGGAACGGCCGTCCTGACGGATTTCGGTATCAGCGGAGACCGGAACAAGCGGATGACGGAGCGGAATATCTTCGGCAAGCCGAGCCAGATTTTCGGGACATATGCCTACATGCCCCCCGAGCAGGTTAATCGGGCCCGCGGAAACAGCACGGTCCTTCCGACGACCGACTTGTTCTCTTTCGGTGTTGTGATGTACCAGTTGATCACCGGCGCCCTTCCTTTCGGGAAACTGGAAGATGAAAACGACCTGGTCCGCTATCAGAAGCGGAGCAAATCCGGCGAGTGGAGCCGCGCTTTACTGATGGAAACGACGGTCGGTCGTCAATGGGAACCGTTGATTTCCCGCTGTCTGGAGCCCAATCTGAAGGACCGGATCCAGTCCGCCCGGGATGCGATGGGATTCATCCCCGGCGAAGTGGTCTCTCCCGTTTTTGTGGAACGCGCTCCGGTGCAACCGGCACCTTCCGTTTCCGCTCCCGCATCCGGGAACGGGACCATCCTTCGCGTCATGCAGGGAAGGGAGGACGGAAAGACATACGACCTGGACGAGCTGATCCGCGTTTCCGGCAAGCATCTGCTTACGGTCGGCCGGGACCCCGAGAATGCCGTCTGTCTGCTGGATTTTTCGGAGTCCTACCTCTCCAGAAGGCATTGCACGCTGGAACAGGCAAGCCATTCCTACTGGGTGATCCGGGATGGGCAATGGTCCGCGGACGAGGGGCTGTGGAAGGATTCCACCAACGGCACCTATGTGAATTCCGAGTCGGTCGGACGGGTCGGCCATCTGCTCAAGGGAGGGGACATCCTGACCCTCGGCGATATCAAACTGAGATTTGAAACCACTTAATATTTTATTACTAACCCCTTTAAACTTAGTTTTCTTTATGGAGACCAACTACAAAAGAACCGTCGCGGGCTCGGTAGGAGCCGGACTGGGTGCCGTGTTCAATGGCTCCGGACGTCAGTACTACATCCTGGAGCACAAGACCGAATCCCTGTATCACCACGCCGGTGAGTCCCAGAAGATCATCGTCGACCAGATCGAACTTGGACGCGATTCCGCCTGCCAGGTCCGTTTCGACGAGTCCTTCGAGACCGTGAGCCGCCGTCACGCCGCCATCGTGAAGGAAGGTGAGAACTGGAAGATCATTCCGCTCTCCCAGACCAACCCCACCTTCGTGAACGGCACTCCGATCCAGGGCGACACCGTCCTGAAGACCGGCGACGAGATCCGTCTTTCCTCCAAGGGCCCTCTGATGGGCTTCATCATCCCGCAGGGCAAGCAGAGCCTGGTCAGCAGCATCGGCATGACCGAGCGTCTGAGCCTCTTCCGCCAGCAGGCCCTCCGTCCTTACAAGCGCGCCATCTGGACGCTTGCCATCATCCTGCTCCTCGCGGTTGCAGGACTCGTGACTTGGAATATCCTGCAGGCCAAGAAGTTCGACAAGGAACTCCAGAGCAAGCAGGAGCAGATCATGCAGGTCCAGGATGAACTCAACCAGAGCGGTGAGCAGATCGACGCCCTGAATCAGGAGCTGATCGAAGCCAAGGACAAGTCCGAGGCCGAGCAGGCTGCCGTCCAGCAGAAACTCCAGGCCGCCCAGGCCCGCCAGAGAGAGCTGGTCAAGGCTGCTGAAGACCTGAACAAGGGCATGCAGGACGCCATCGACCAGGCGGTCAAGGCCGGCAAGGACGCTGACAGGGCGAAGGCCCAGGCCAGCGAGCTCCAGAACCAGCTGGAAGAGATCAAGGACAAGAACGAGTCCCTCTTCAAGACCCAGGAAGAAAAGTCCGAAGGCCTCTTCGGTAAAAAGAAGTAACATCAATTAATCAACACAATCCATTATGAAAAGATTCATTGTTATTCTGGCAGTGGCCATTGCTGCCGTTGCGTGTGGCTCTTCCAAGCAGACCACGGTCGAGCAGGTGAACATCGCCAACATCCCTGTCACCTGGGACAACATCACTTCCTCCGATTCCGCGTTCGAGGCCTACAAGATCTCTGACGCCGAAATCCAGCACGATGTCCTCCGCAGCCTCCTCACCGAGGCCGAGAAGCGCATCTATGATGTCAAGGACCAGGACCAGCTCCAGGTCTTCAAGCGCAAGGTCGAAGCCATCCGCCGCTACTATCGTGATGCGAAGAAGGCCTCCGTTCCCATTGAGAACCGGATCAACGACCTGATGTCCCGCATTTCCAAGGTAGAACAGTAGTTTCATCCGAAACGGAGGTGCCCCGCCCCTTCGGGGCACCTCTTTTTCTTTTATTCAATCGCTATGTCCGAACTCACCTTCAAGATGACCGTTGCGACCAACGTCGGCCTGGTCCGCAGCAACAATGAAGACAATTTCATCGTCAATCCCGATTTGACCACTTCCGACTGGTTCGTCCCGTCGGATACCGATCAGGTACTTTCGCTCGGCGAAAACGGAGCCGTTCTCGTCGTCGCGGACGGCATGGGCGGGATGAACGCCGGTGAAGTCGCTTCCGAACTGGCCGTCAACGGAATCCGCCGGTCCTTCGGAGACATCGAGGATTTCTCCAAGGTGACGGACTGCAGCAACCATATCGAGGCTTTCCTGAAGAAAGCCATCGTGGACGCCGACGCGGACATCAAGAAAAGGGTGAAAGACGATGCGTCGACTTCCGGAATGGGAACGACGATCGTCATTGCGTGGGTGGTCGGAAACGTCGTCCACGTAGCCTGGTGCGGAGATTCCCGCGCCTATCTGTTCAACCGGCAGTCCGGCTTGAGCCGGTTGAGCAAGGACCATTCCTATGTGCAGGAACTGGTCGATGCCGGAAAACTGGATGCCGAACTTGCGTTCGACCATCCGAACAGCAACATCATCACCCGCAGCCTGGGCGACTCCAATGTCAAGGCACAGCCTGACTATGTGTGCAAGCGCCTGTCTGCCGGTGACTATGTCATTCTCTGCAGCGACGGCCTTTGCGGGCTGGTCCGCGACGAGGAGATGCTGGATGTCCTGATGCAGGAGCATGACAGCATCGAAGATTACAAGAACGGACTGTTCCAGGCCGCCCTCGACGCGGGCGGCTATGACAACATAACGATCGGTATCCTTGAATGCCTGTCCGTCAAGGAATCCGAACTCACGAGCACCGTAGCCCCGAGCGAGGTTGGCAAGAAGCAGAAGGCCGCAGCCGCTCCCGGGCAGGGGACCCACAAGGACGAAGGCCGCAAACCGCGCCGCAGCCGTATCTGGCTGTGGATCATCATCCTGCTCCTTCTGGCCCTCCTGTGCTTCGCCGCCTTCCATTTCGGTTTCATCTCTTTTGACGAAGCGCGGCATCTTCATTTCAACCTGACCTCAAACGCCTCTTCCTATGCAGTACACTGAAGGATATTTACTCGATAACCGGTACCAGCTTGAACGGTATATCGGCAGCGGCAGTTTCGGTGAAGTCTGGGTCGCCACCGACAAGGCGACGGACTTGGAAGTGGCCACGAAGATCTATGTGGCGATGGACGAGAAAGGACTGGAGGATTTCAAGAAGGAATTCCAGCTCTCCTTCGAGTTGAACCATTCCAACCTCCTGCATGCCAACTATCTGGGTGTTAATCCGGAAGACCGGCGTCCTTTCCTGGTGATGCCGTTCTGCCCGGAAGGGGCGGTTACGCAGTTCGCCGGCAAGATGACGGAGGACCAGCTCTGGCGTTTCACGCACGATGTCGCCGCCGGACTGGCCTATCTGCACGGCCAGCAGCCGGCCATCATCCACCAGGATATCAAGCCGGACAACATCCTGATCCACAAGAATGGCGAGTATGTCATTACGGACTTCGGTATCAGCAAGCAGCTCCGGGCGTCTCTCCGCAAGAGCGCGATGAAACTGAACTCCGCGGGCGCCATCTCCTATATGGGCCCTGAGCGGTTCAGCAAGCAGTATCAGGCGGTCAAGGCCAGTGACATCTGGTCGCTGGGCGTATCCATCTATGAACTGGCTACCGGTGAACTCCCGTTCTGCGGAATGGGCGGAAGCCTTCAGAAACAGGGCGCGGACATGCCGGAGTTGCCGGAAGAGTTCTCCGAGACGCTGAACATGGTGTGCCAGGCCTGCATGGCCAAGGAACCCTGGAACCGGCCGACTGCCCAGCAGCTTGCCGATTTCACGGACCGTTATATGAAGGGCGAGAATCCGCCGGTGACCTGGGGCCATGGCGTGCACAAGCCGGAGGAAACGGCCGCAGCGAAGCCTGCGGAGAAAGCGGAGCCGCAAAAAGCGGAACTCAAGCGTACCCGCCGTCCTTCCGCCGCCGAAGTCTCTGAAAAACCCATCTCCGATAAGCCGTTATTCTCTTCCAACGATTCGAAGGAAGGTCGCAAGGGCATCCCTGCCTGGGTCTGGGGCCTGATCGCCGCCCTGGTTCTGGCACTGCTTCTGCTTCTACTCCTGCCCCGTCTGAAGAATACCCAGGGCAAGCAGGCTCTTCCTGCAGCCGATTCCTTGACGGTCGTCGAGCAGCCTGCCTCCACCGCCGCCGGTCCGTCCATCACCCATGTGACGAAACCGGTTTACAACGAGGGGAAGAAATTCTATTCCTTCACGGTCGAAGCTACGGGAGAGGATGTTACCTATCATCTGGCCGATGCCAACCGGAATCACGTCTCCAAGAACACAAATGGTATGTTCTCCGCGAAGCCGGTAACGGGCGGGAAATACTTTGTCTATGCTGAAGACGTGCATGGAAATCAGTCGCCTTGGCAGGAAGTGACCGGTTGTACGCCTGTCCAGGCGGAACCCAAGCCGACCGTCGGTTCGGCTTCGTCTTCCGCGTCCTCTACGCCCGCCACTCCCTCCTTCAGCAAGGTAACGGCTGATGAATTGGCCAAGATCCTCAATGCGAAGAACACGAGTGCCGCCCGTTCCGTCCTGGAGGGCAGGATCGCCTCCAATTGCTCCTTTACTTTTACCGGTTTGACGGATGAGGAAAAGAATGTGAGCAAGCCGAGGACTTATGTGGATATCATCAATCGGATGGACATGGGCACTTGGTCTTCAATCAACGTTTCCAGTGTCGGATACGACGGTTCGGGAAAGCTCAACCGGGCCACGATACATGTAAACTATTAGTCTGAAATGAAGTATCTGAATACGTTCCTACTGGCTCTGTTCGTGTCTGCAGGCGCGTTCGCCGCGGACATTACAACCCCGCTTCCGTCTGCTTGTGAAGCGTTCCGGCCGGATATCCTGAACGGAACCATCCTGTACGAAAATGCGTTGCAGGGCCTGGCCTCCGGAAAGGATTTCGGGCAGGACAAGGCCACCCAGAAGTATTTCTGGATCGTGTACAGTGACCGGGATGCCAATCCCGCCTATGTCGCGCCCAATTCCAGTGCGGTGAATACGACGCTGGAATTCAACGAAAAGGTCCGGATCGCCCGGATCGTGGACGGTTATGCGCTGGTCTATTCCGAACCGGTCGAACAGATATCCTATCCCAAGATTTCGGAGAATGCGGAATGGAAAGGCTGGGTCCCCATGAAGAAGCTGCTCCTGTGGGATACCTGCCCGGCCACGGATGCAGGCATCTACAACAAGGCGATGATCTGTATCAACGTGGACAGCAACCTGAAGAACGGGCGGTTGAACAAGAGCTTCCTCTCTCCGGACAACCTGACCGCCTCCACCGACCTGTCCCGCAAGCAGATGTTCACCTATTATTTCGTCATGAAGAATGAGGGTGACCTGGCCTTGCTGGCGACGCAGAACAAATTGACCGGAAATACCCACAAGGTCCTGTACGGCTGGGTGGACAAGAACTCCTTCGTATCCTGGAACCAGCGTTCCTGCCTGGAACCCACCTGGAACCGGGATGATGTCTCCTACTTCTCCAAGAACGGCATCAAGGCGAATATCTTCGAGGATAAGGGTTTGAAAACCAAGGCTTCCTATATCACCTACGCCAGCAAGCAGAAGAACACGGGGGACAAGGATGTCTACCGGATGGACGGAGATGTGCTCCGGTATCCCATCCTGGACGACAACACCGACGATGTCTGGAACTGCACGACTTTCAGTGCGCCCAACCATTCCGGGGCCTTGCAGACTTCGTCCGTATCCCAGACTTTCCAGGACCATATCGCGGCCCTTTCCCGTATCAATATCGCTTTCGTCATCGACGGTACCGTCTCCATGGAACCCTATTTCCCAAAAGTGAAGGAGACGATCCTGGAGCTTAACAAGTACTTCTCCCAGAACATGAAGGTCCGGGTGGGCGTCCTCATCTACCGTGACAAGGCGGACGGCCCGTACGTGACCGAAAAGAAGTCGATGACCGATCCGTCCAATCCGGAACTGGCGAAGTGGATCGAGTACGGCGGCGGATATGGCATCAACACCAGCCCGGTGGACCAGACGGAGGAGGAAGCGCTGTATTACGGCATCAACGAGGCCCTCGATTTCTTCCAGTTCAACCCGCAGGAATCCAACATCATGTTCGTGATCGGCGACTGCGGGGATGCCGGTGATTATCCGGAGATTACGGAAGACCTGCTGATTCAGAAACTGGCATCCAAGCATGTGAACCTGCTGGGTTTCCAGGTCCGGAATGAAACGGGGAACATGGCGTTCCCGGTGTTCAACAACGAAGTCTGCCGACTGATCCGCGGTAACATGGAGAACCAGTTCAACCAGCTGGACAGTCGGAAGAGAGTTTCCGTCAAGCCGAAACTGCTGGAGGACGGCTATGAGTTCACCCATAATGTCAAGAATGCCGAAGGTGACCTCTATGTGGGCTCCCACAAGTATGTGCAGAGCGGGGCGATGCCTGTGGACAGGCTGAAATCCCAGATCCTGACCGCCGTATCCCTGGCGAAGCAGTCCGTGGACCACAAGATCGAACTCCTGTACAGCAGGAGCCAGGGTGTCGAGGATGCGACCGCTCTCTCCGGCTCGGAGGATGATTACGACGTGACCGGCCCGATGCTGGACGGCAAGTGGCTGGAAGACCGCATCGGAAAGGACCTGCTGGCCTCCATCGTCGAAGAAAATGCGATGGTTTCCTTCAAGGGTTACACTCCCAAGCGCCATCAGGCTTCCGGAAAGGAATTCTACAAGCCGGTCATCTTCATCGCCCATGAGGAACTGACCACGATGATGCGCCGCCTGGCTCCGATGAACGATGTGACCAAGCGCGAGGCCGATGACAACCGGGAACCCTACGTGAAAGCGATGAAAGCCCTGATCCAGGGTCTGATTCCCAAGATCTCGGATGCCGACATGAACAGCATGGGCTACAACGAGGTCATGGCGCTCGTCGCCGGGCTCAATGCCGCCACGACTTCCCTCAAGGGCCGTACCATTGCCGAAGTGAGCGACAAACACGTCGTTTCTGCTGCCGAATACCGTGACATCAAGAACGGTTTCCGGATGGGTTACCGGCACCTGGAGGATATCCAGAAATCTCCTTATCGTTTTACCAGAATGCTCAACGGGTCCAAGTATTACTGGATCCCGATCGAAGACCTTCCTTAATTTCTCGCAGATGAAAAGAACCATTGTCGCACTTGTCGCCATCCTGGCCGCCTGCACCTGGGCCGCCCCCGTATGTCCTGCCCAGGCCCTGAAGACTCCGAAGAAGAACGAGGTGTTCCGTCCGGAGATGCTTTCCACTGAGTATTATCCGGAGAGCATCGGAACGCTGCTGAGCACGAAGAAGTTCGGACAAAGCACTCCTTCCCGGAATTTCAAGAAGGATTATTGGGACGTGTACAGTGACCGGGATGAGAATGTCACCTATACGGACCAGAAATTCAAGAAGGCCCAATCCTCCCTTTCGTTCGGCGAAAAAGTCCGGATCGCCCAGATCAAGGGCAATGCCGCCCTGGTTTACGCGGCTCCGAAGGAGGATATCCCTTTCCCGGGCATTCCTGCCAATGCCGACTGGAAAGGATGGATCCCGATGGAGAACCTGATCCTTTGGGACCAGAGCATGGTGACGGACTTCGGTATCCCGATCCGTTGCGTCCTGGCATCCGGTATCCTGGACCGTGGCGCTTCGGACGACGCTGGAAAACTGTACAAGAATCCGGTTTCTCCGAAAGATTATGAACTGTTGCCCAATATCCCCAATTCTGTCTTCTATATCCTGAAGACGGAGGGGGACAAGGTCCTGCTTTCCCTGGCCAAGGAATTGGGAGAGAATGCTTCCAACCTGTACGGCTGGGTGAGCCGGCTTTCCATCTTGCGCTGGAACACCCGGCTGGCCGTCGAGCCCAACTGGGATCCGTCGTTCGTGGAGGATTTCGCGTCCAAGGGCGTGACCAGCCAGCTGTTGGAGACGGATCTTCGCAATGAATCCGGAGAAATGCTGAAATGCGGCGAGATCGTGTTCCGTGCTCCGGAGCATCCCGTCTATGTGGAAGACTATTACCGGATGCCCGGCAACCTGTGGCGCTATCCGGTCTATGTCGATCCGCGGATCTATGCGGGCGCCCAGCACAGTTTCTACATGCCGACGAGCAGCGCCTATCTGGATGAATCCTACCGGATCCAGCCTGCGGATGAGGATGAGTACCTCCTGAATGACCTGAACAGTGTCAAGGTGATGTTCCTCCTGGATGGTTCCCGTTCGTATGAGCCCTACTATTTCGCCCTGACAAAGCTTTTCAAGGATTTGCGGGATGCCCTTACCGGATATACCGTGGATGTCGGTGCTACGTTCTTCTGGGATGAAGACGGAGTCCGTTATTCCAACTTCCCGCTCCGGAGCATCAGCTCTCCCGAATACCTGATCGATTTCGTCAAGTCCGGCGGCTCCCGTGCGTTCCGGGAGGATGTCCAGGAACCGCTCCTGCTTTCAGCGATCGATACCCTGGCTGGCGGCTGGGCCGGTTTCCGCCCTTCCGCCAACAACGTGCTGATCGTCCTGGGAGGCCGCGGAGAAACGGCGGAGAATCCTTCTGTCGTCCAGGAGGATCTGGCCAACCGTCTGGACTCCGAGAACATTTCCCTGTATGGTATCCAGTTGAAGAACAGCCCGTTCACCCTGGCCTATCGTCGTTTCAATGACCAGATGACCGGCTTGATCCAGGGGAAGCTCACGGCCCGGAATGAGAAGGCCGGTTCCGGCCAGGATTCCGTGATGGAGTTCGTCCGGGAGGAGGATGGCGTTTCCGCTGTCCGGTATGCCTTGAACTCCTACGACAATCCTTATTATGAGCAGTTCTTCTACGGGAATTCCGGCGTTGAGGAAGACCGGTTCGAGGATCTGATGAGACAGATCTTCGCCCAGATCGCCTTGTCCGTCGAAGCGAACAAAGAACGTTTCGCCGCTTTGGGTGGTGGTAAGGCGCAGGTCTTCCGCCGTGTTGCCGGTGAGATTGCCGATCCCACGGGCCATCCTTTCTTCCAGACGGTCGCCGATCTGGATGAGGATGAACTGGCAGCCTTGATGGAGACCTTCGGAAAGATTTATGATGACGCCCGTTCCAAGAGCATCGATGCCAAGTCTTTCTCGGACTACCTGGTCTCGAAGTTGAATTTCTTCCCGGAGACGGTGACTACCAAGCCGGAAGACCGGGGCGTCTATGAAACTTTCCGCCTGATCGAGGGTGTCGAGGCCATGTCCGGCAAGTATCCCGGACCGCGCCTCGGGGACCTGCAGGACCCCAAGAAAGTGACGCCGGAAGAGTTCCAGTTCATCCTGGACAATTTCTCCTTCCGGTACAAGAAGCTTCTCGAGATCTGGAATGCTCCGTACCGTTATACGAGCATGATCAATGGGAAAAAGCACTTCTGGATTCCGCTGGATTGCCTTCCTTAATCCGGAATGCTTCCTCTCTTCGACATAGAAAACCTGCGGTGTTCCTATGAGCATCCCTTTATCTCCGGTACCTCCAAGGTGGTGCTGGAGATAAAGCGTTTGGAGATACCCCGCGGAACGATGGTTTTTATCGTCGGAGAATCGGGAATCGGGAAAAGTACGGTCCTGGAGGCCCTCGGAATGATGAACCGCACCATGGTGCCGGATCCGGAAGCGAAGGCCTGTTTCATCGACAAGGACGGGAGCCGGACGGACCTGATCGCCTTGTGGAAGGACGAGGACCGGCTGACGGAATTCCGGCTCAAGCATTTCAGCTTCATTTTCCAGAATACCAATCTGATGCGGAATTTCACCGCCTTCGAGAACGTAGCCATTACCCGGCTGCTCCAGGGCTATTCCCGGGAGGAGACGATGGGGAAGGTGAAGCAGCTTCTGACGGAGCTCGGATTGGGGAGTGTCTCGGAATCGGACAGTCCGCAGGACTTGTCGGGCGGACAGCAGCAGCGGCTGGCTTTCGCCCGCGCCACGCTGCCGGATTTCTCCGTCCTGTTCGGCGATGAACCCACCGGCAACCTGGACAGTGGAAATGCCTTCCGGGCGATGGCCTTGCTGGAACATCAGCTGGAGCGCCATGAGGGAAGGAGTTCCGTCATCGTCACGCACGACATGCCCCTTGCCGTCCGGTATGCCGGTCTGATCGTCAAGATGCGAAGGAAGAACGGTATCGGTTATGTGGATGAAACCTGTGTGTTCCGGCCCGACAGGGAGCGGGAAACCTGGTCCAACGGCCGGTTGACGTTCCAGCCGCGCGAGTTCGAAATGTTCCTCCATCAGAAAGGATGATATGCGCCAGAGCCGTGACTATCTTCTTCTTTTCTTTCACCGGGAAGGGCTTTCTTTCCTGGGAAAACGAGGAGTGAACCTGTGGTTTCTCGTCGCGGTCCTGACTGCGACTTTCCTGGCAGTTGCGTTCAGTACGGCCAGTATGCGGTATCTGTCCATCAAGATGGAGGACCCGTTCATCCGCTGGGTGGATATTCCGAACATCCAGGAAGGGGATTTCGACCGGCTGCAGGATGCGCTGGACAATCCGGAGACGATGGCCGAATATGGCTATGACAGTTTCCAGGCCGATTATTATGAATACTGGCGTTTCTTCGGAAACGAGGCGGATGCGAGCCAGTTCCTCCGCTGCCGGTTCTTCGACGATATCAAGACGAATCCCGTGATGACGGCCATCATCGACCCTGCCAATGTCGTTGCAGGTCAATGTGTTACCAATCTTGAGGGTTTGGACGAAAACAGTATCGGCGTGTTCATCACCGGGGAGGCGCTGGCCCGGCTGGGCTACGAAAAGGCACCGGCCTATCTGGATTATGCCGTCAAAAGCGAGGGGGCCGACACGCTGGGATTCCAGGTGGACCGGGAGGGCTATGTCAGGGCGCCGATCCCCGTTCTGGGGGTTGTCAAGCGCCTGCCCAGTAGCATGGACATCGTTTCCACCCGGGTGTTCATCGAACAGGACAAATCGGCGTCCTATCCTTTCAATCTGGGCGCCCATCGCACCTATGGGGAGACACTTTGCTATTTCGTGCCTTCCACGGTTTCATTCGACCGGTTCGCCGATGACCTGCGTGCGCAGGCAGCTGCACAGACCGACATCGCTGTATGGCTGGACGACATCGCTTTCTACAAGCCGGCCATCAACAGTTTCATGCCCGGCCGGTATCTGGAGCTTCGTGGGGAGAAAGAAGCGCTTTCTCCGCTTGTGACGGGCGCTGTGGACGAGGCAGTTTCGCGTCGGTGGCGTACTGCCGGCGTCCGACGGGTGTTCGACTATGACTTCCAGCCTTCCCGGGTGGAGTATAAGTCCTATGTCTCCCTGTATTTCAGTGATTTGAGTCGCATCCGTGCCTTTGAGGATTTTGTCCGGCATTACGGGGTGAAGATCGACATGACCCAGATCGATTCCCGGGACAACTACCAGTCGGTCCGGGTGATGGCCACCATCCTCTCCTGGTCCATCGTCGTCTTTGCCATTTTCAGCATCCTGCTGTTCATCATCAACCTGTTGGAAACCCACTTCCAGCAGGTGAAGCGTAATCTGGGTACCTTCAAGGCCTTCGGCATCGGCAACCGGGACCTGACCCTGACCTATGTCGCCATCTTCCTTTCCATCCTGGTACTGGCGACCCTCATCGCCCTTTTGCTCGCTTTCCTGGTCCAATGGGGCACGGAAGCCCTCGGCATCCTGAAGGAAGGAACCTATGGCTACTTCCAGATCGCCTCCACCAAGACACTCCTCGCCATCCTCATCATCTTTACCGCCGCCGCCATCACCGTCCACTCCGTAATGGACCATCTGCTGAAAAAGTCGCCGGGGGATTTGGTGTATGACAGGTAGGGGATGATAATAGTGTTTCCTACTTGGTTTTATTTCCTCAGTATAAGACACAGTTTAAAAATAGAATATATGATTATTAGTAAGAAAGAATCATGGCATATCCATGCCCTGTTGGCTGTTGTTTTTTTGATTTCGTCCTTTACTTCTTGTAAGAAAGATGGTCTGGACACAACTGCACCGAGTGTTTTTATTTTGAATCCTACTTCAGAGGATATCTTTGTTACGACTGACAACAAGATTACTGTTTCCGGCGTAGCACAAGATGACAACGGAGTTCGATCGGTTACCTATTCGTCTAATCATGGTGTCAGTGGGAAAACTAAAGGGTTGGAGGAATGGGTAATTCCAGATTTCGAGTTGACGGAAGGTGACAACGTCATAGAGATTAAAGCTGTTGACAAAAACAAGAATGAGGGAACGGCAAGAATTACAATTACAAAGAACAAATATCTGGTCTTTCTTGGTGTCCCGTTTATCAATAAGAATATCATTTTTACCAATGTGAATACTCAAGTATGGATAACGGCGTCCATTGTTCCCAATGAACACTTGATTGAATCCAGTGTACGCTTGATAGCTGTTGATGAAGCCAATAACGAGATTAGCGAGGTTTGTCAGATGTATGACGATGGTTCTCTCTCTCATGGAGATGAAATCAAAGGTGATAATACCTTTTCCGCAATACATTCGTTTAAACTGGATAAAGAAGGAGTATTCCGTTACCGTGTTAGTGCTAAATCAAACGAAGATGGTGAAGAAGTTGAGGGCTTCTCCTCTGTTTTTACAATCACCGTCATGGATGAGGAAACGGCTCATTCTCAAGTTGAGGAACTGATGGCCACTCAGCAAGCTATAGAGAATATGATGAAGGAACTTGCTGGTCAGGAATTGACGGCTGACGAAATAGAACGTATCTTGAGAGAGTTTCTTGAAAAGCAGGATAACATTGAGACGGTGGAGCGGATAGGCTATTACCTTCAAATAACTTATAAGTCTGGTTTTGTTTCCTTTATCGAGCTTGAGACACAAGACGAGATGAAGGGAGGAACCTTAGATCAACTGGATACTCTCAGACGTAGGAATGCTGCTATTCCACTTAGCAGTCAAACACGTGGAGTAAATGCATCTGTACATCGCCAGTCAGCTCCGTTTTTATCTTCTCCGACTAAAGAGGAGAGCGATAACTTTATCTTGAATAAAAAAGTGCTTATCTGGGCACCGTATGAGAATCAGTTCTCAATAGATATGGAACCGGATTTGCGTCCTATCTTTGACAAAAGCCCCGTTAACTTCAGTGACTCTGACATCGATTATCTGAAAAACGATCAATGTACGATCCAGTCGCTTGAGAACCTGGCAAATTATGGCATCATTGTTTTTGATACGCATGGACTCGCCGGGCATTATGTTTCGACTCGTCATTTGGTTATTTACACTGAAGACTTGAATTGGGGATTGGTAGATGATCATGAGGCTTTGGGATTGTTGACAGGAGAATACTCTATCTCGACAAAGAGTTCTGGTGATTCGTATTATCTTGTAACATCTGAGTTTTTCCGTCAGCATATTCTCGGCACCCTTCCGAACAGTGTCGTGTTCAATGGCTCTTGTGAAAGCATGAAAACCGATCGACTTGCCAATGCCTTTATCACAAAGGGAGCGCGCACATACCTTGGTTTTCGTGAAAGTGTTTTGACGTCAAATTGCAATTTAAAGGCTAAGGAATTCTTTGGAGGACTTCTGGGAAATGATCTTTTGACCACCGGTGAGGCTTATGATATCAGCACAGTGCAGTTTGATGAGACTACAAGCGATGGAACCATACGGCATAATGAGTATCTGATTCGGGGCAGCAGGGACATGCGTTTCTACCTTGGCCTTCTTAATGGTGACTTTGAACAGGGAAACATGGGAGCATGGAGTACAACAGGAGATGGGCGGGTCATCACCTCTCTTGGTTCTCTTCGTCCTACGCAGGGTACGTTTATGGGGATTGTTTCCACCGGACTTGGTTTTACTGAGGATTATGGCAGGATCTCTCAATCCTTTTACATCAGTGACGAGAGCAAGTTGTCTGTAAAATGGAATTTCTTATCAGAGGAGTTTCTGGAATATGTCGGTAGCAGATATCAGGACTATCTGAAAATGACTATTTCGGATGGGACGAACACTGTAAACTTGTTCGAGATGGCTATAGACGGGATTGCTACCCAATTCAGTTTGTCATGTGTTTCGCCGGGTATTGTGTTTGACCAGGGAGATGTTTACATGACCGGTTGGCAGACTTCCAATTTTGACATCAGCGCTTTCAAAGGCAAAACAGTTACCCTAGTCATTGAATCAGGTGATATTGGGGATAGTATTTACGATAGTGCGACGTTATTAGACGAAATATCGATCGAATAAGGCTCTCTTTCGCTCTTGTCCGGATTCTCCGAAGCCGTCGTCACCTGCTAATTCCATTTCATGAAAAGAATCTGTAATATTTGTCTGTGTTTTCTGGCGGCTTTTCTGGCTTTTGCTTGTGTGCGCTCGGTGGAACCGGGTTTGTATTCGGTAAAGGACGGCTTCGTCCGCGTCTACCTCGACTCCCTGGGCAACCCGAAAGCCCTCATGTACCGGGATACGAGTTCGGTGTGGGCCGATACGGTCAGTGTTGACCTTAAGGCGGAGAAGCTGGCCCTGAAGCCTTATGAGGCGCCGGAGTTTCATCTTTTCCCGCTCCGGGAACTGTATCGGGATCCCGTTTACAAGGTGGGGGAGACGCAGGATGTCGTGTATGGGCGTGTGGTGCAGAATCTGGATAAAGACCGGCGGATGGACCTGAAGATGGACCTGTATGTCCCGTATGATGGAAGCACCGTCGCACGGCCGTTGCTGGTCATGCTCCACGGCGGTGCCTTCCGGGGTGGAAACAAGCGCGATTCGTCCCTTGTCGAGTGGTGCCGGTATTTTGCCTCCTTGGGTTTTGTGGCCGCTTCCGTCGATTACCGGCATGGGTACCGCTGTCGGCAGAAGGACACGGATGAAGCGATGTTCAGGGCCCTCAAGGACGCCAATGCGGCCGTACGCTTTCTTTTGAACCGGGACTCACTGCTCATCCACTCCGATCGGATCTTTACGGCCGGGGTCGATGCCGGTGGCATTACGGCCCTGAATATGGCTTACATGCGCGAGGAGAATTTGCCGGAAATCGTTACGGAAGAGAAAGATACGACCATTGTCACCCGTCAGTCGCTCCTGCGCGGCTTTGATGTGCGCGCCGTGGCGAACCTTTGGGGCGCCGTACCCGACACGGCCATTCTTTCCAATGCGAAGATTCCCGTCATCTCCTTCCAGAGTGATGAGGATTCCATGGTCCCGTTTAAGGCCGGCCACCCCTTTGACTACCTGGAAGTGGAGGAAGATGTGCCGGAGGATGGTTGGGAGGTGTTCCGATCCATTCTTGAGTCCATCGTATCCATCTTCGTGCCCGAAGAATCGGAGGATGTCCATGTCTTCCGGGAAATGTATGGCTCCGGGATCATCCATCGTGTCCTGAGGCGCCTGGGTACATCCTCCGAGCTGTATACCTATCCCGGTATGCGCCATGACCTTTTCCTGCGCGACGACGGTACTGTCGATTTTCCCATGTACGATGAGATCAAGGAGCAGACGGCCTCTTTCTTTGCCTCAAGGATGGTCGTCGCCCCCGTTTCCCTGCGCCAGGATACCGAGGATC
>JAEEGH010008058.1_pt1 | contig 25077 bp, 20 predicted proteins | sample 9134181 | NCBI WGS metagenome assembly JAEEGH01 (sample SAMN16246544, study PRJNA631951) | gut metagenome | biome: gut microbiome; feature: rumen; material: DP-attached | host: Bos | place: Iran: Karaj | collected 2018-10
GTAGGCGAACAGGAGCAGTACGACAAAGCACGTCGGATTTTCGCCACCTGTCCTACACTCGAGCGTATCATTGTATTCGATAAGAACGTACATATCTCATCACTCGACCTCAGCTCGATGTATTTCGATGATTTCCTGAAGTTGGGCGAGAACTATCCCCGTCAGACCGAAGTTGAGTCGCTTCAGGCTCAGGCTTCGATGGACGATATTGCCAACATCCTTTATACCAGCGGAACAACTGGCGATTCTAAGGGTGTTATCCTTACCTGCGGTCAGTATAATGCCGCTATGATTGCCAATGACAAGTGTGTACCCGTAGGCGAGAACGACAGAGTACTTAACTTCCTGCCATTCACCCATATCTTTGAGAAGGGTTGGAAGATTCTGTGCCTTACCGAGGGCGCTACACTCATTGTAAACACTTATCCACAAGAGGTTCAGCAGTCGATGAAGGAGACACACCCCACCTGTATGAGTTCCGTTCCACGTTTCTGGGAGAAGGTATATATGGGTGTTCAGGAGCAGATTGAGAAATCGGGTATGGCCAAGCGCAAACTGTTCCGCCACGCTGAAGCTGTAGGTAAGAAACACAACATCGACTACGTTTCTAAAGGCAAGCGTCCACCATTGCTCCTGCATATGGAGTACGAGTTCCTGAATAAAACCGTATTCTCGCTGGTACGTAAGGAGCTGGGCTTAGAGAATGCCCATTTCTTCCCAACAGCAGGCGCTACCGTCAATCCTAAGGTAGAGGAGTTTGTTCACTCTATCGGCATTAACATGATTGTAGGCTACGGTTTGACTGAGAGTCTGGCCACCGTTAGCTGCAATCACCTTGGCAAGCCTTACACCGTTGGTGGTGTTGGTATCCCCATCGAGGGTATCGATATCAAGATCAGCGAAGAGGGCGAGGTACTGCTGAAAGGCCCAACTATCACCCGAGGCTATTACAACCGCGAGGATCTTACCAAGACCGCCTTTACCGAGGATGGTTACTTTAAGACAGGCGACTCAGGTTATCTGAAGGATGGCGAGCTGTTCCTGAAAGAGCGTATTAAGGACCTCTTCAAGACTTCGAACGGAAAGTATATTGCCCCACAGATGATTGAATCTAAGCTATTGGTTGATAAGTATATCGATCAGATTGCTATCATTGCCGACCAGCGTAAGTTTGTTTCGGCTCTGATTATCCCTGTATATGCCCTGTTGGAGGAATATGCCCGCGAGCATAAGATTCCATTCGAGAACAGAGAGCAACTTTGCAAGGACCCACAGATTAACCAGATGATGAAGGAGCGTATTGATACGCTGCAGCAGTCGCTGGCTCACTACGAGCAGATTAAGCGATTCACAATGCTGCCTAACCATTTCACCATGGAGAAGGGCGAACTCACAAATACATTAAAAATCAAGCGTCGCGTACTGAACGAGAACTACAAGAAAGAGATAGACGCGATGTACGCAGAATAAGATATATGATTACTCAGGATCAGCTGAAAGACGTTTTAGAGAGAGCCGATGCGCTGCATCGCTATCTGGAAATAGACAAGAAAAAGATAGAATACGAGGAGGAAGATCTTCGTACGCAAGCTCCTGACTTCTGGGAGGACCGCAAGCGTGCCGAAGAGCAGATGAAGAAGGTGAAAGGCATTAAGAAATGGCTGGATGGCTATAAAGAGGTTCGCACCTTGGCCGATGAGCTGCAATTGGCCTTCGACTTCTTCAAGGACGAGATGGTGACTGAAGAGGAGGTGGAAGATACCTATGCAAAAGCCATAAAGGCCATCGAGGATCTGGAGCTTAAGAATATGCTCCGCCAGAAAGAAGACCCCATGGAAGCTGTGCTTAAGATTAACAGCGGCGCTGGTGGTACTGAGGCTCAGGACTGGGCTTCGATGTTGATGCGAATGTATATGCGCTGGGCCGAGGCTCACGGTTATAAGGTAACCATCTCGAACCTGCTTGACGGTGATGAAGCTGGTATTAAGAGTGTTACCATGCAGCTCGAAGGTGGCGATTATGCTTACGGCTATCTGAAGAGCGAGAACGGCGTTCACCGCTTGGTACGTGTATCGCCATTCAACGCTCAGGGTAAACGTATGACATCGTTTGCATCTGTATTCGTATCACCTCTGGTTGATGATACCATCGAGGTCTATGTCGATCCTGCCAAGCTCTCTTGGGATACTTTCCGCAGTAGTGGTGCTGGTGGTCAGAACGTAAACAAGGTAGAATCAGGTGTACGCTTGCGCTATTGGTATACCGATCCTGATACAGGCGAGGAAGAAGAAATCCTCATCGAAAATACAGAAACCCGCGACCAGCCAAAGAACAAGGAGCGCGCTATGACGCTGCTTAAGTCGCAACTCTACGATCGCGCCATGAAGAAGCGCTTGGAGGCTCAGGCTAAGATCGAGGCTGGCAAGAAGAAGATAGAGTGGGGTAGTCAGATACGTAGCTACGTGTTCGACGACCGCCGCGTAAAAGACCATCGTACCAACTATCAGACTACCGATGTGGATGGTGTGATGGACGGAAAGATCGATGATTTCATCAAGGCCTACCTGATGGAATTCCCCGTTAATGACGACGAACAATAACGAATAACAAATAAAAATCATTAAAACTATGGCTCAAATTGCAAAATCATCAAAGTCTACCCAGAAGAAGGAGGCTTATCAGAAGAAACAAGAAGAAGGTGGCAAGAAAGTGCTGGAGTACATCTTCGGCGCATTACTTATTCTTGCAGTACTGTTTGTAGTATACTCTATTTTCATTGTATCGTAAATGAGCGGACTGGAAATAGAACGCAAATTTCTTGTAAAAAACAACGACTACAAGCGACAGGCTACCAGTAGCAGTCGCATTTGTCAAGGTTATATCTGCAGCGATCGCGGACGTACCGTCAGGGTACGTATCCGTGATAGCCGCGGATATTTAACTATTAAAGGTCCTTCGAACAACGATGGCCTTGCTCGCTATGAATTCGAAAAGGAGATTTCGCTCGACGAAGCCCAGCATCTGATGGACATCTGCGAGCCAGGCAAGATAGACAAGACACGCTATCTGGTGCCTTGCGGTAAGCATACCTTCGAGGTAGACGAGTTCTATGGTGAGAACGAAGGTTTAGTGATGGCCGAGGTAGAACTTGGTGCTGAGGACGAAACCTTTGAGAAGCCTGATTTCATCGGCAAGGAAGTAACAGGCGATCGCAGATACTACAATTCTTGTCTGCTTAAAAAGCCCTTTACTTCTTGGGACGAAAATACCAAATAAGCGCCCCGATAACAACTGCCGAAGTAACACCAGTAGCATTAGCCGCCAAATCAAGCCAATCGCCACTGCGATGCCCAAACGTACAGTATTCCTGTAACAGCTCCAACACACCACTCATAACGATTGGTGCCAGCCAAGCCCAAAAGAACAGCTTCTCGTAATCTGCCTGCTTATGCTTGCAGGTATACTCTATCCATACTACGATGAACGTACAACCATACATCAGGATATGCACCCATTTATCGGCAAACTCCACATTGTCGAGTGGTGTCTCTGGAAAAAAGGGCACCAATGAAAGAATCCATATCATTGCGATACAGACCATTGAAAAAGGGTACTTTCTTAAGAAATGAAACAAAAAACTCATATTTACTTGCAATTTAGGTGCAAAATTAAGAAATTATTTATACTTTTGCAATCAAATTAAAAGAAAAGTGTATATGTCACAACTTGAAAGGGCAAGTTTTGGTAGTAAATTAGGTGTTATTCTGGCCACAGCAGGTTCTGCTGTTGGCTTAGGCAACATATGGCGCTTTCCGTATATGACAGGACAGAATGGTGGCGCCATTTTCATTATTATCTATGTATTCTGTATCCTGTTACTGGGCATTCCCTGTATGATCAGCGAGTTCATTATTGGTCGACATGGACAGGCCAACACAGCTCGCGCATTCCGCATCATGTCAGGCGACACCATCTGGTCGCTCATTGGCTATATGGGAGTGCTTACAGGTTTTCTTATCTCAGGCTATTATGCTGTGGTATCCGGATGGTGCCTCGAGTACGTATGGGCCTCGCTTTCAGGTAAACTGTTAGGCAATCCCGACTATATCCAATCGTACTTCGTCACGTTCTCTCAGGATCCTATCAAGCCTGTATTCTGGACGTTTATCATTCTGTTGGCCACCTATATTATTATTGAGAATGGCGTACGCAACGGTATCGAGAAGGCATCAAAACTTATGATGCCAATATTGTTCATCCTGCTGCTCATCATTGTTGTAGCATCATGCATGCTGCCAAATGCCGAAAAGGGTATCGAGTTCTTATTTAAGCCAGATATTTCGAAACTAAACAGCGATGTGTTCCTGGCAGCCTTAGGCCAATCGTTCTATTCATTGAGCATTGCTATGGGATGTATCTGCACCTATGCCAGCTACTATTCTAAGCAAACCAATCTCACAGCTTCGGCAGTTAACATCAGCGTCATCGATTTCATGGTAGCCTTGTTGGCCGGACTGATTATTTTCCCCGCAGCATTTTCTGTTGGAGTTAATCCCGATAGTGGTCCATCGCTCATATTTATCACGCTACCAAACGTATTCCACCAGGCATTTGGCAATATTGCAAGCTTAGGATACATTATTTCAGTACTGTTTTATACCTTACTCTCGATGGCAGCACTTACATCGCTCATGTCGCTGCACGAGGTAAGCACAGCATTCCTTGAGGAAGAGCTTGGTACCACCCGCAAACGTGCGGCTATGTTCGTAACCATCGGCAGCATTCTAGTTGGTACCGTCTGCTCACTGTCGCTCGGTCCTTGGCAGAACTTTAAATTGTTCGACATGACAATCTTCGACCTCTTCGACTTTGTAACTGGACAGTTGTTCCTGCCTATCGTAGGCTTCCTTACCTGTATCTTTATCGGCTGGTATGTGCCACACAAGGTAGTACGCGATGAGTTTACCAATATGGGCACCTTGCGCAATGAGCATCTGTTTCATAGCTACATCTTCCTCGTAAAGTATGTGTGCCCTATCTGCATACTGTTTATATTCCTTCACCAATTCGGACTATTGTAAATGGAAAACAGAGGTACATTTGGCAGCAAACTGGCCATTATCCTAACTACAGCAGGATCGGCCGTAGGATTAGGAAACATCTGGCGCTTCCCATTCATGACGGGTCAGAATGGCGGTGCCGCATTCATACTTATTTATCTGGGATGTGTGCTGATATTAGGCATACCAGGTATGGTTAGCGAATTTGTAGTAGGTCGCTATTCACAAACCAATGCTGCCAGAGCTTATGGCAACGTAGGATTCAGGCGCGCCAAGTATATTGGCTACTTGGGTATTCTTACATCCACCATCATTCTCGGCTTCTATGCCGTTGTGGCTGGCTGGTGCTTGCAATACCTGTATGCCTCGATAACTGGTAAACTGATTGGCGATACCAGCTATATCATCGAATACTTTAAAAACTTCTCGAGCGACCCTATCCGCCCTTGCTTGTGGGGCGTTGGCTTTATATTGATTACTCACTATGTGGTGGCAAAAGGCGTCAACGATGGAATAGAACGAGCATCTAAGCTGCTCATGCCGCTTTTGCTCATACTGCTGGTTATCATTGTTATTGCGTCGTGCCTGCTTCCGGGCGCTTCGAAAGGTATAGAATTCCTGCTGAAACCTGATTTCTCGAAGGTAAGCAGCAATGTATTCCTCGAGGCTTTAGGTCAGGCCTTCTTCTCGTTAAGCTTGGGCACAGCTTGCTTGTGTACTTATGCTTCGTACTTTAAGAAAGATACCAACCTTGTTAAATCTGCCACTCAGATAGCCTTACTCGACTCGATGATAGCCATCTTAGCAGGCTTGATGATATTCCCTGCCGCCTTCTCGGTTGGTGTACAGCCAGATAGCGGTCCATCGCTCATTTTCATCACATTGCCCAATGTGTTCCGTCAGGCTTTTGTAGGCATGCCTATCTTTGGATTCGTAATCGCCATTCTGTTCTATGCCTTGCTGGTGTTTGCTGCCTTGACATCAACCATCTCCATGCACGAGATTGGAACAGCATTCTTCCACGAAGAGCTGCATCTGCCAAGAAACAAGGCAGCATGGATACTGACTACCGTTTGTGGTTTGATAGCTATATTCTGCTCACTATCTGTAGGTGCGTATAGTCAGATACAGGTATTTGGTATGTCGCTGATGGACTTCTGCGACTCACTTACAGCACAAATCATGCTTCCCACTGGCGCCTTCTTTACCAGCATACTTATCGGATGGTTTGTTGAGCGCAAACTGGTACTCAATGAGTTTACTAACAATGGCTCACTAAAGGCCACCTTCTTTAGCGCCTATCTGTTCTCAGTAAAGTTCATTGTACCTCTCTGTATCCTATTAATATTCCTGCATCAGTTCAACATCATATGATACGCGAATTCTTTTATTTGCAAAAGTCCGACCGTAAAGTCATACTTTCGTTATTGGTTGTCATCGTATCAGTATTCACCATGATATGTCTGACTGGTGGAAATGATACATCGACAGCCACCACACAAAAGAATCCGCCCCGTTCAGCAGCCCGCAAAAACTATTACTATGCCAGCAGCCCAAAGAAGGTAGAGCGATTTACTTTCGATCCTAATACGGCTGATAGCACCCAACTGCTGCGTTTGGGCTTGCAACCTTGGCAGGTACGTAACATCTATAAATATCGCGCTGCTGGGGGCATTTATCGCCAGCCTATCGATTTTGCCAAGCTTTATGGGCTAACCGTTAAGCAATATCGCGAACTGGAGCCTTACATCCGTATCTCCAGCGATTACCTGCCAGCATCTACGCTGGTTAAGGAGAGGGCCAACTATAGTCCGAAAACAACCAAGGATACAGTAGTTGTCTATCAGCGTCCCACGAAGATAAAAGCAACAGAACATATTGTGCTGAATACTGCTGATAGCACAGCGCTGACAACCATTCCTGGTATCGGCCCTTACTACGCTCGCCGCATTATACAATACGGCAATAGGCTAGGAGGTTACGTAAGCGTAGAACAACTCGATGAAATCGACGATTTCCCGACAGAAGCCAAACAATATCTGGTGATAAACAATCCTGCACCTAAGAAACTGAACATCAACCAACTATCGCTTAACGAACTAAGACGCCATCCATACATCAACTTTTATATGGCTAAGGCCATCACCGATTATCGACGCCTGCATGGCACCATCAAATCATTAAACGAATTACGACTCATTAAAGACTTTACGCCTGAAGCTATTAAGCGTCTTACGCCCTATGTTGCGTACTGATATGTTAATAAATCATAGCGAATGATAGCTGATTCATGGAAAAGTTGTATATTTGCAAAATAAACTAAAAAACTTTTGAAAGATGTTTGGATTAGGATTCCAGGAGATACTGGTTATTGCACTGATAGTTTTGCTGCTCTTTGGCGGCAAGAAGATTCCCGAACTGATGCGTGGCCTGGGTAAGGGCGTAAAAAGCTTCAAGGAGGGAATGAACGAGGTTACAGATTTGAAAGAAGAGGTAGAAAAGGACGAGAAGAAGGATGCGTGATACCTCCACAATGACGTTCTGGGATCATCTCGACGAACTGCGTGGAGTGATAGTCAGAGTGTTGGTGGTAACAGTCATTGGAGCTTCAGTTGCCTTCTGCTTAAAGGATGAACTCTTTGCCATCGTACTGGCACCACGCTCCAGCGATTTCATCACCTACCAACTATTGGGCGTAGAACCATTTTGTGTTCATCTGATGAACATCGGCCTCACAGAGCAATTCATGGTTCACCTTAAAACAGCCTTCTATGCAGGCGTTCTGGTGGCTTCGCCTTATATCATCTACCAACTCTTCCGCTTTGTTTCACCAGCGCTCTATGACAACGAAAGGAAATATGCCACTCTGCTCTGCTTAAGCGGCTACCTGATGTTTATGCTGGGTACAGCACTCAACTATCTGCTGATATTCCCACTTACCGTCAAGTTCCTTGGCACTTATCAGGTTAGTCCCAATGTGGCAAATATGCTCACATTGCAGTCGTACATGGATACGTTGCTAATGATGAACCTGGTAATGGGCATTGTATTCGAGCTGCCTGTTGTAAGTTGGCTGTTAGGCAAGATGGGCCTGATCAACGCAGCGATAATGCAAAGCATACGCCGGCATGCAGTAGTAGCGATACTGGTTGTAGCAGCGATTATCACCCCAACTACTGATGCCTTTACGCTCATGGTAGTAGCATTGCCCATCTGGCTGCTCTACGAACTGAGCATTGTGATAGTAAGAATAACTGAATAAAAACAAATACTTATATAATAGACTTATGCTTCGTAAAATCAGAACCATCCTTGCAGCGGTGATGTTTGTACTGATCACCCTGCTGTTCCTCGACTTTACAGGAACATTACACCATTGGCTTTCATGGTGTGCAAAGATTCAGTTCTTGCCTGCCGTGATGGCGCTCAATGTGGTAGTGGTAGCAGCATTTTTGCTAATTACACTTATTTGTGGTCGCACTTACTGCTCCATCATCTGTCCTATGGGCGTATTTCAGGACATATTGGCCCGACTGAACAGGAAAAAGAATAAATACAGCTATTCGAAAGAGGTTCGCTGGTTGCGTTATCCAGTACTTGTGGTGTTTATCATTGCAGGTGTAGCTGGCATCGGCTCTATATTCCAGTTGTTAGCTCCTTATAGCAGCTACGGACGAATTGCCACCATGATATTCCAGCCCGTTTGGAAGATGAGCAACAACATCCTTGCCGAACTGGCAGAGCGCGCCGACAGTTACGCTTTCTACAGCGTTGACACATGGATGCGCTCAATGCCTGTATTCATAATTGCAGCTGTTACCTTGGTAGTAATATTCATTCTGGCTTGGCGAGGTGGACGTACCTATTGCAACACTATCTGTCCTGTAGGTACCATCCTGTCGTTCTTTGCCCGTTTCTCATGGCTCAAAATCCGATTTGACGAAGATAAATGCAAGAACTGTTCGCTCTGTTCAAAGAACTGCAAGGCAGCCTGTATCGATTTTAAGACCCACAGTATCGACTATACTCGCTGTGTGGTTTGTGGTAACTGTATCGATAGCTGTAAGTTTGGTGCACTGAAGTACACAGCTGCCGCCCCGTCAAAAAAGACAAATAAAGCAAACGATGCCAACCCCATCGATACCTCAAAGCGCTCGTTCCTGTTGGCTACTGCCTTGGTATCTACAGCCGCTCTGGCTCAGAAAAAGAAAGAGAAGCTGATGGATGGCGGACTGGCAGAACTGGAAGATAAGGTAGCTCCTGAGCGCCAGACACCGCTAACACCTCCAGGTTCACTCTCGTTCCAGAATCTGGCCACACGATGCACAGGCTGCCAGCTTTGTGTATCAGAATGCCCTAACCAGGTGTTGCGTCCTAGCAGCGATTTAATGCACTTAATGCAGCCCACCATGTCGTACGAGCACGGCTATTGTCGTCCAGAGTGTACACGCTGTTCTGAGGTTTGTCCTGCAGGTGCCATCCAGAAGGTTGATAAGGAGGAGAAAACAGCCATCCAAATTGGTCATGCTGTTTGGATTAAAAAGAACTGTGTTCCTATTACCGATGGGGTAGAGTGCGGCAACTGTGCACGCCATTGTCCTTCGGGGGCTATCGAGATGGTTCCACTCGATGAGAACGATGAGGAATCACCAATGGTTCCCGCTATCAACGAGGCTGCATGCATTGGCTGCGGCGCCTGCGAGTATGTTTGTCCGGCTCGTCCGTTCTCGGCTATCTATGTTGAGGGACACGAAGTTCACAAGAAGATTTAAGGAGGATCGATTTATGGAAAAGAAGAATATAACACGCCGTGCGTTCCTGAAGCTTTTTGGAGCAGGAACCGTAGCTACCACAGCCACCTTGGTAGGATGCAAAAGTGGCAATAAAGCAGGTAGTCAGGCAAAAGAAGAATATAGAAACCAGGTTGAACCACCTGTTGGTCAGATGACCTATCGCGTTAACCCAAAGAATAAAGATAAGGTATCTATTCTTGGCTATGGTATGATGCGCCTGCCATCTAAGGTGGATAACAGCGATGAGTTTGATCAGGACATGATTAACAAGCAAATCGATTATGCCTTGGCACATGGCCTGAACTACATCGATACATCACCTGTATATTGTCAGGGAAAGTCGGAACGCTGCACAGGTATCGCCTTAAGCCGCCACAAGCGTAGCGAGTACTTTGTGGCCACCAAACTCTCTAACTTTAACCACGACTACTGGTCATTCGAGAAGTCGAAGGAGATGTACCACAACTCTATGAAGGAGCTGCAGGTTGATTACATCGACTACTATCTGCTGCACGCCGTAGGCGGCAGTATGGAGGAGTTTAACGGACGCTATGTGGATAATGGCATTATGGACTATCTTATGAAAGAACGCGAGGCCGGCCGAATTCGTAACCTGGGATTCTCGTTCCATGGTAAGCAGGAAGTGTTCGACGAGGTGTTGGCTCTCGATGAGAAGTACCATTGGGACTTTGTACAGATTGAGCTGAACTATCTGGATTGGGATTATGCCAACGAGATTAGTAAAAGCAACGTAGATGCCAGCTACCTTTATACCGAACTGCAGAAGAAAGGCATTCCAGCAGTTATTATGGAGCCGCTGTTAGGAGGCCGATTGGCCAACCTGCCACAGTATCTGATGACAGAGTTGAAGAGTCGCGACCCAGAACGCAGTGTGGCATCATGGGCTTTCCGCTATGCAGGTACAAACGAGGGGGTACTTACCGTATTAAGCGGTATGACTTATATGGAGCACCTGAAGGATAACCTGCTCTCGTACTGTCCGCTGAAACCGCTTACCGAAGAGGAGATGCGATTCCTTGACAAGGATATCGCCCAGAAGATTGTAGGTCTAGAAAACATTCCTTGCAACGATTGTAAGTACTGCATGCCTTGTCCTTACGGTGTGGATATTCCAGCCATCTTTGTACACTACAACAAGTGTAAGAACGAGGGTTCGCTGCCTATGGGTGTGGGCGATGCTGAGTATCGCAAGCATCGTCGTCAGTATCTCATTTCGCTGGATAGGGTAGTACCTCGCGATCGTCAGCCCGATCATTGCATCCAGTGCGGCCAGTGTGAGCCTCATTGTCCACAAAGCATTCGCATTCCACGCGAACTGGCAAAGATTGATGAAATGATTGAGAGCTTGAAGCGCAACCCAGAGGGCCCAGAAGTATAAAAAGTGTAGAAAATTTGGTTAATTGCCTAATTTGCAGTACCTTTGCACCCAAAATAAACGTTTATAAAAGAAAATGGCATTAAAATGTGGTATTGTAGGACTGCCAAATGTGGGCAAGTCTACCTTGTTTAATTGTCTGTCGAGTGCCAAAGCTCAGGCAGCAAATTTCCCTTTTTGTACAATCGAACCCAATGTGGGTGTAATCACTGTACCTGATGAAAGACTGACCAAACTCGCTGAGTTGGTTCACCCAGGACGTATCGTTCCTGCTACCTGCGAAATCGTTGATATTGCAGGTCTTGTAAAAGGCGCCTCTAAGGGCGAAGGATTAGGTAATAAATTCCTTGGAAATATCCGCGAAACCGATGCTATCATCCACGTGCTACGTTGTTTCGAGGACGAGAATATCACTCACGTTGATGGCACTATCGACCCCATCCGCGATAAGGAGATTATCGATACAGAGCTTCAGCTGAAGGACCTTGAGACAATCGAGAGCCGCTTGGCTAAAACCGAGAAGGCTGCAGCTGCTGGTAATAAGGACGCTAAGATCGAGGCAACCGTACTCCACGCTTATAAAGAAGTGCTGGAGCAGGGTAAGAATGCCCGTATCGTAGAGTTCGAGAGTAAGGACGAGCAGGATTGCGCTCGCAATCTGTTCCTGCTCACTTCAAAGCCTGTGCTTTACGTTTGTAACGTAGGCGAAACTGATGCAAAATCAGGAAATGCCTTTACCAAGAAGGTAGAGGAGCTGGCTAAGGAAGAGGGCGCAGAAACCATGGTTATTGCCGCTAAGACCGAAGAGGATATCGCTGAGCTGGAGAGCTACGAGGACAAGCAAATGTTCTTGGAAGAGCTGGGTTTGGAAGAGAGTGGTGTAAACCGCCTGATTAAGAAGGCTTATGCGCTGCTGAACCTCGAAACCTTTATCACCGCTGGTGAAATGGAGGTGAAGGCCTGGACCTACAAGAAGGGCTGGAAGGCTCCACAATGTGCTGGTGTGATCCACACCGACTTTGAGAAGGGCTTTATCCGTGCCGAGGTAATCAAGTACGACGACTATATCCAGTATGGCTCTGAGACAGCTGTACGCGAAGCTGGTAAGCTGGCCGTTGAGGGTAAGGAATACGTAGTACAGGATGGCGACATTATGCATTTCCGTTTCAACGTATGATGAATCTTCTCAATTATATCGTTTGGCAGCCCGACATCGAAGCGTTCCACTTGGGCCCTATTTCAGTTCGCTGGTACGGACTGATGTGGGTCATCGGATTGATTCTGGCCTACCTCTTGGTTCAGCGCCTCTATAAGGAGCAGAAGATTAAGGACGAATATTTCGACCCGCTTGCATTCTACTGCTTCTTCGGTATCCTGATAGGTGCTCGTCTGGGCCATTGCTTATTCTACGAGCCCGATTATTTCCTTACCTCAAGCAAAGGACTGATAGAGATGATTCTGCCTATCCGATTCCTGCCCGAAGGCGGTTGGAAAGTGATAGGCTATGCAGGCTTGGCCTCACATGGCGGAACATTAGGCTTGATGATTGCCCTTTGGATGTATGTACGCAAGACCAAACTGAGCATTTGGACGGTGCTCGATAATATAGCGATTGCCACAGGTTCCACAGCCTGTTTTATCCGCTTGGGAAACCTGATGAATTCAGAGATTATCGGCAAGATAACTGATGTGCCCTGGGCATTCATCTTCGAGAAGGTTGATGCCGTTCCACGCCATCCAGGACAACTGTACGAGGCCATCGCCTACGCCATCCTGTTTGTCATCATGTGGACCCTGCATAAAAAGATGCCTGAGAAGATTGGTACCGGCTGGTATTTCGGATTCTGCCTTACGTATATCTTCACCTTCCGATTCTTCATCGAATACACCAAGGAGATACAGGAAGCTTTCGAAGCATCATTACCTATCGATATGGGGCAGATACTCAGTATTCCTTTTATCATCCTAGGTGCTTACTGCATGATCAGAGCAAAGAAAAAAGCATAAAAAAGAAATCGTCTCACTTTCCTGAGACGATTTTTTTGATGTCGTTAAGTTTATTGAGAGCCTCTAACGGGGTGAGATTATTCACATCAAGGCCTAAGATCTCGTCACGAACCTGACAGAGCACAGGGTCATCAAGTTGGAAGAAACTCAACTGCATACCCTCACGCGAACCAGCAATCTCCTTAGTAGGCTTACCAGCGGTGCCTACCTGGGCATTGTCCGATTCAAGCTGCTTCAGAATCACATTAGCACGCTTTACGATGGAGCGAGGCATACCAGCAATCTCAGCTACATGGATACCAAATGAGTGCTCAGAGCCACCACGCTCCAGTTTACGCAGGAATATCACCTTGCCATCAACCTCTTTTACCGATACGTTATAGTTCTTGATGCGCGAAAAATTCTTCTCCATCTCGTTCAACTCGTGGTAGTGGGTAGCAAACAAGGTGCGAGGATGACCTTTGGCATTCTCGTGCAGATATTCTACTATCGCCCATGCTATTGAGATACCATCGTAAGTACTGGTGCCTCGACCTAACTCGTCGAAGAGTACCAGCGAACGCGAAGAAACATTATTCAGAATATTCGAAGCCTCCGTCATCTCTACCATAAAGGTTGATTCACCCAACGAGATGTTATCGCTGGCACCTACACGGGTAAAGATTTTATCTACCAGACCGATTCTGGCGGCCTCTGCGGGCACAAAGCAACCTATCTGGGCCAGCAGCACAATCAATGCAGTTTGGCGCAGCAGGGCCGATTTACCAGCCATATTCGGACCAGTGATAATGATAATCTGCTGACGTTCGTTGTCTAACAATATATCGTTGGGCACGTAATATTCGCCAAGGGGCAGTTCCTGTTCGATTACAGGATGGCGACCTTGTTTGATATCAATCACCTCCGACGAATCGATAACGGGACGGATATACTTGTTCTCCTCAGCCGCCTTGGCAAAGCTGAGCAAGCAGTCCAAACGGGCAATGATATTAGCGTTTATCTGAATCTGAGGGATAAACTCCTGCATGCTCATAATCAGATCGTTGAAGAGCTTGCCCTCTAACGACAGAATCTTATCCTCAGCACCCAAAATCTTCTCTTCGTACTCCTTTAGTTCCTGGGTAATATAGCGCTCGGCCTGGGCCAGTGTCTGCTTACGGACCCACTCTGGGGGAACAAGATCCTTATAGGTATTACGCACCTCAAGATAGTAGCCAAACACGTTGTTATAACCTATCTTCAAGCTCTGAATACCAGTTTCCTGAGCCTCACGCTCCTGTATCTTCAGCAGATAATCCTTACCGCTATAGGCAATGCTACGCAACTCATCGAGTTCGGCATTCACACCATCGCGAATCACGCCTCCCTTTGCCACCAGCTGTGGGGGATCGTTCTGAATCTCCTTTTCTATGCGGTCGCGCAGCGATTCGCAAAGGTTCAACTGCTCGCCAATACGGTTCAGCGTTGGGTTCTTGGCATACAAACAAGCCGTTTTAATGGGCTGAATGGCCTGCAGGGCTGTCTTAAGCTGCACCACCTCGCGAGGCGATACTCTACCAACTGCTGCTTTCGAGATAATACGCTCCAAGTCGCCTATGCGATGTATCTGATCGTCGATACATTCACGGAACTCTGGTTCGCGATAGTAATACTCTACCACATCCAGTCGCTCGTTAATAGGCTTCTCATCCTTCAAAGGGAATACTAACCAGCGGCGCAGTAATCGACCACCCATGGGGCTCACCGTCTTATCAATAACATCCAGCAGCGACTTTCCATCCTCTTGCATGGGGTAAACCAACTCCAAGCTACGGATGGTAAACTTATCCAGTCGCACGTACTTATCCTCTTCGATACGAGAGATAGAGGTGATATGACCTATCTGGGTGTGCTGTGTTTGCTCGAGATACTGCAGAATGGCACCTGCAGCGATAACACCCGACTGCAGATGATCTACACCAAAGCCTTTCAGGTTCTTAACGTTAAAGTGCTGCAACAGCTTCTGCTTACCGGTCTGATCGGTAAAAACCCAATCATCCAGCTGGAACGTGAAATATTTAGTACCAAAATGGCGCTCGAAATCCTGCTTGCGATTGCGATCGAAGAGCACTTCCTTAGGCGAAAAGTTTCCCAGCAGTTTCTCTACGTAATCGGCCGTTCCCTCGCCAGTCAGGAACTCACCTGTTGAGATATCAAGGAAAGCCACGCCAAAGCTTGACTTACCAAAATGGATAGCCGCCAAAAAGTTGTTCTCCTTGTAATTCAGCACATTATCGCTCATAGCCACACCAGGTGTAACCAGTTCGGTAATGCCACGTTTAACAAGTTTTTTTGTGAGTTTGGGATCTTCCAGCTGGTCGCAGATGGCCACACGTTTGCCAGCACGAATCAGCTTAGGCAGATAGGTATCCAAGGCGTGATGAGGAAAACCAGCCATTTCATCGCCTTTGCCACCAGCACCGTTACTACGATGTGTTAAGGTGATACCTAATATCTTTGAGGCAGTAATAGCGTCTTCGCAATAGGTTTCATAAAAGTCGCCACACCTGAAAAGCATGACTGCATCTGGGTGTTTCGCCTTCAAATCAAAGAACTGTTTCATCATAGGGGTTAGTTCTTTCCCCGCTGTTTTTGCCATAACTACCTAAATTTAAATCTGAGCGGCAAAGTTACTCCTTTTTTCGCAAACAGCAAAATTTTAGCCTTAAATAATTGTTATGTTCCCGTTTATTTGTATCTTTGCCAGCAAGATGAAGAAACTCGTTATCATATCGCTGATGCTTTGCTGGATGCTGTCGCTTTCAGCCCAATTCCTAAATTCGGGCGACACCATCGCTATAATCTCGCCTTCAAGTGCAACCGATACTGCTACCATTAATGGCGGCATCCGAACCTTAGAGAAGTGGGGCTATCCATGCATCGTGGCGCCCCATGCACTGGCCGATTATCATGGTTTTGCAGGCACTATCGATGAGCGACTTAGCGATTTGCTGTGGGCTTTACGCACACCATCCATCAAGGCCATCATGTGTTCGCGAGGCGGCGATGGGGCTGCCCATCTGCTTTCCCGTATCTCATTAGATACACTCCAGCGGTATCCAAAGATGATTATCGGATTCAGCGATGTGACGGCGTTGCTGTGTGCCCAGGCTAGGGCAGGCGTAATGGGTATACATGGTTCGATGTGTCATGCATTGAAAACCTACGAGGGCAACGATACCGTGAGTCAAGCTTTACGAGGCATGCTTGCTGGTCATCTGCCCACCTATCGCATTGCTCCCCATCCCTTAAACATAACAGGTAAGGCCGAGGGCATTATCGTTGGTGGTAACATGAGCGTTTTCAACGATCTGGCAGGCTCTGATTTCGATCCGCTGTTTATCGATGGAATCGTACTATTTATTGAAGATACAGGCGAGGGCATGAGTAAGGTCGACCGCATGCTGCATAACATCGAGATACGTGGCTTACAGAAACACATCCGAGCCGTTATTGTTGGGCAGTTCAACAAATACAAACACCCCGAAAACGGTTTCGACGACATGTACGCCCTGCTCAACGAGTACCTACAGCATTGGTACATCCCCGTATGCTACAACTTTCCTGTAGGTCATGCCCACCTAAAAAACTTCCCCCTCCTAACAGGCGCCAAAGCCACATTAGAAGTAACCTCAGATGAGGTAGTGCTACATTATTGATATTACAATCAATAATTCTTATGTAAGCCTACATGCCTACATAAAATCGCTCAAAGCGCCTGTGTTTATAGGCGTTTTTGTGTTGTTCAAGCCTACATAAAGCCCCACAAAAGCCTACATGATGCCTACATGTTTTAACATTTATACACAGGGCAGAAGATTGCTTTTACCTGAATAACATTCTTTATCCTTAATACTTGCTGGTAAATTCTCTAGAGAATTTTTATGTTAGCTAGGCAGTTAGCAATCTTTAGTACGGCACTTAGATGAAAATTCTCTAGAGAATTTTGCGACTACAACTAAAGGGAAAAGATGATAACGCGTTGAAAAGTATGTTTTTGCACGGCAATAAGTAACTTTTTGCATACTGATAAGTGGGAGTTGATAGCCCGAAAAGTTACTTTATGCACCCCGAAAAGTTACTTTTGAGCCATTTTTATGTAGGCTTTATGTAGGCTTTTGTGGGGCTTTATGTAGGCATAAAACTTAGCAAACCATTGAAAATAAGTCAATTACACCAAAATTATGTAGACATGTAGGCTATCATTAAAAAAGATATAACACAACTTATAGTTGTCTGATCTTAACGAGTTTTCTTGTTACTTAAGACGTTATTCACATTATCAACATCACATTATTATTATCATTTAAGAAATAATCTCTAAAAGAAAATATGATGAAGATATAAGGTTTATAATGTGGGAAATGAAATTTTTTAATGATTTGCTTGCAAGTTTAATTATTATTTCCTAAATTTGCACTGTCAGCACCTCTGTGACACAAGTGAAAGTGTCTAACAGACAAGTGGGACGCTAATTTATGGAAAGGCGTTATCTAACGCTTTGTCTTTGACCCTTAGGAATCTGGCAGTTCCAAACAATCAGTCGAAAACAAAGCAACGGAGACGCCCATTGGGTATGTTATATCTATACGATATCTACATATCGCGTGGGCTTCGGCGTTGCTCGTTACTGACTGATTGGGCGATGCCAGAGCCTCTAAGGGTGGGACGAGTAACAGATCTGACTCCCACGCTTTTTTATATCTTAGCTAAAAGAGACAAATAATGTCAGCTGGGGAGTTGCTGAGAGGATATATTTTATGAAGCAAATGTTTAGGCATTCTAATTACTTATATCATTATACTAATTTTGAGGCAGCAAGAATGATACTTGACAAGATGAATCTGTTATATGGTAGATTAGTAGACATGAATGATATAAACGAACTATATAGGCCTTTGTATTTTAGTAATTGGAACATGGAAAAGGAAGCGATAAAAGAAATAAGTAGTTTTCAGCAAATCTCACTTACCAACGATGGGAGAGTGCGGGGATTTGATATTCCTGCAATGTGGGGACATTATGGTGATAGTGGGAATGGAGCATGTATTATACTTGACAAGCGGTCTCTGTTGAATAGCTTGCGTGATGATGACATATATAGTGGAGATGTGTTATATGTTGAGGATTTCTCTTCGGATATATATATTGATAGGGGAAAAGCTCCATTATTTGATGATGTGGATATTAGGGATTATTTTTTTAAAAAGTCTTATGACTGGTCTTATGAACAAGAATTTAGAATCTTGAGAAAATCAAAGGACGATAATAGAATTAAATTGAATATTGATAAGTCGTTTGTTGGTGTGATTATTCATAGAGACAAAAAACAACGTGAAGAAGATTCTTTATTTAATTCAGAGTCGTTTCAGACTTTGTCTAATATCGTCGGACGAAATAGGGTGCTGGTATATGGTATGGGACTGTCAAAAAGGTCGCTTATTGATCACAACGGATATGCCGTTTGGAGTACATAGGATTGGGTGTGTAGAAAAATTGACTTAGACATAATAGTGTGTTAAATGACTATTGCCTATTTAAAAAGCAATCTAAAAATCTAAAAAATAAAAAAATGAAAGCAAATAAGAAGTTTATTATCAAAATGTCAAAGACCTGCTTTTGGGTGTGTGTGTGTGTTTCACAGATTAGTTGCGGGAAATATGCTTACGAAAGTTTTAACTGCAATATCAATGCATATAGTATTAAACCGACAAATGGTTTATATAACATAAATGTGATAGATTCCCTTATGAGAAATGACTACTTGTATAGGGAACGTGTTCAAAGTATAAGACAAACCTTGAATAGCATAGGTTATACGGAGGTTGGCCAAGAACAAGCACTTATCCATATAGATTTCAATTATTTAGTTGGAGAAATACAACATGAGGAAGACATTTCTTCAACTCAATCTACTACTATTGACTGGCAAAAAGCATTAGGAAAAATATCGGGTTCAACATCTGCTAATGCGACGGGAAATATATACAATAATAAAAATAATGGTAACATATTTATTAGTGGTAATAAAGACTCAAATGTAAATATTAACAAATCTGCATTCTCAATTGGAAATAGTTCTACAACAACTACCACATATTCTATGTATACAATTCCAATTAAATTTGAAATCAAAGCCTCTGATAATAATAACTCTTTGGTATGGCAAGTAGATATTACAAAAAAAATACAATACTCAACTTCAATGTCTGAAATTGGTATTAGACTATGTGCCCCATGGATGCTTTACGCTGCAAAAAATTATTTTGGAAGTAATGCAGCATCAAGAGTCACATTGGATGCTAAGAAATTAAGAATGGGTGTAAAAAATGAAGGATTAGTGTGGCATTCTATATTAGGTGGATATTAGTAAATAGAATTGTCATGCCGTATCTGTGGAATTATTTTACGGCGAAATCACTAGTTGGTAGAATTGTGAAGGCGGAGAGTTTAACAACAATCTCCGCCCCTTTGCATTAAGCTTCCATTGCGATGGATTTGAACACCGCAATGCCAAATTCTTCTAAACCCCTCGAATTCGAGGGGATATGCATAAACATGAGTATTTTAGAATATCGCAGCAATCTTGCTTGGTAGTCCTTATCGAGATGTTTTAATTATTTAGATATTTAGTTTTTAGCGAAAAACTTCGTTTATTTGCAGAATTATTGTATCTTTGCAGCTGTAATCGGTTCTCCAGATGTGGAGATTAATAGGGAATCGGGTGAGAATCCTGAACAGAATCCCGCCGAAAGGCACCTACCCGTGGCCTTTCCCGCTGCTGTAAGTCGTCCTTTATGAGGCGCAAACATGTATGTCACTGAGATTTTTGGGAAGACGTTTGCTGCCAGACGATAAGTCAGAAGACCTGCCGATGAAACTTTAGCCGCTTGCCTATCTCTGGGGTTAGATGGCGATGGCAGAATAAAAGATGATGAATCGAGCATTCACATTGGCAATGGCTTGCGTGTTGGCGATGACAACGGCAGCACAAAGCAAGTTAGATTCCGTGCAGCATGTACGGGAGATAATTGTTGTGTCGAAGCCAGCTATGCGCGAGGTGGTGCCCAGTCAGAAACTGAAGGGCGAACTGCTGGAACAACTGAACACGCACTCTGTGGCCGATGCGTTGCGCTATTTCTCAGGTGTCCAACTAAAGGATTATGGCGGCGTGGGCGGCATTAAAACAGTAAACATCCGCTCGATGGGTACGCATCACTTAGGCATCAGCTACGATGGTGTGCAGTTAGGTAATGCGCAGAACGGACAGATTGACTTGGGCCAGTTCTCACTTGATAACGTAGAGGATATCACACTTTATAACGGCCAGAAGAGTGCCATCTTCCAGCCCGCCAGCGATTTTGGAAACGCCGGTTCTATCTATATCCGTACCAAAGCGCCTGATTTCAAGAAAGGCGAGAATACCCATCTGCGATTTAAAACCCAGTATGGTTCAAGCGATATGTTCCGCTTTTCTACCCTTTGGGAGCAGAAACTGTCATCAACCATCAGCTCATCGGTAAGTGCCGGCTTCTTAACAGCCAGCGGTAAGTATAAGTTCCATTACGAGCGAAAATATCCTAACGGACAAACGGCTTGGGACACAACGGCTGTGCGACAGAACGGCGATATACATGCTGAACGTATCGAAGCAAACCTGTTTGGCCGATTGGAGCAGGGTAGTTGGCAGCTTAAGGGTTATCTATATAACTCAGCCCGAGGCATTCCTGGTGCCATCGTAAACAACGTGTGGCGACGTGGTGAGCGCCAACAGGATTTGAACACCTTTGTACAAGCCGATTATAATAAGAATATAGGCGATGGTTTCAGCACCCGATGGCTGGCCAAGTATGCCTATTACAACACCCACTACGTAAACAAGGATACCACCCAGCTACCTGTTGACAATCGTTACAAGCAGCAGGAGTTCTATCTTTCTACAGCCAATGTACTGGAGCTGCTACCCAACTGGAGTACATCGCTGGCCTACGATTTTAAGTGGAACAAACTGAATGCCGATATCTACAACTTTGCATACCCTACACGCATCTCTAATCTGGTAAGCTTAGCCACAGCTATCGACTACAAACACCTGAAGGCACAAGGCTCTATCCTGGCTACCTTTATCCACGACAAAACCCACCGCAGGGGTGAGTTTGCAGGCTTAAACAGCAGTCATTCGCTATCTAAACTCACGCCGGCGCTATTTGTTAACGTGTATCCCTTCCGAGGCACCTTCTTCTCAATGCGAGCCTACGTAAAAAAGAGTTTCCGCATGCCGACCTTCAACGACCTGTATTATACCGATATGGGTAATGCCAACCTGGTACCCGAGAGCGCCTTGCAGTACGATGCCGGCTTTGCGCTTAACAAGCACTTTGAGCATGGTATCATTCGCCATGCCGAGATGCACTTCGATGCCTATTATAATACAGTACACGATAAAATTGTGGCTTACCCCAAGGGGCAGCAGTTCCGTTGGACGATGCTGAACTTAGGTAAGGTTCACATCAAGGGAATAGATGTTGAGGCCGAGGCCGATTTCAAGATTGGTAAGGATCTGATAGCTACCACTCGTGCCCAGTACACTTATCAGGATGCACGCGATGTTACTGATGCCGAAACCTCGTATTATAAGCATCAGATACCCTACATCCCCTGGCACTCAGGTTCTGCTATTCTGGGTCTTACCTATAAGAACTGGAACCTGAACTACTCGTTTATCTATGCAGGCGAACGCTACGACGAGCAGGAGAACATTATCTATAACCACATGGAACCTTGGTACACCAGCGACCTGAGTCTGGGAGTTTGGTGGAAAGTAAATAGTGTGCTGATGAAAGCGCACTTGGATGTGAACAATCTGTTAGGGCAGGATTACGAGGTAATCGTAAATTACCCCATGCCAGGTCGCAACTATGCACTAACATTAAGCGTTGAGATATGAAGCAGCTAGCGTACTACATATTAACCCTGTTGCTCCTTTCGGCCTGTCGCCAGGATGTGATGATAGTGCCGATGGAGAAAAGCGATCCAGGCGGCAAAACGCAGCAGGGCGATATCATAGGTATGTATCTGCTGAATGAGGGCAACATGGGATCGAACAAGTCGTCGCTCGACTATCTCGACCTGTCGGATTCTACAGCCCACTATTATCGCAACATATACTCGCAGCGCAACCCAAGTACTGTAATGTCGCTGGGCGATGTGGGTAACGACTGTCAGATATATGGCTCGCGTCTGTGGCTGGTTATCAACTGCTCAAACAAGGTTGAGGTGGCCCGTGCCGATTCGGCTATCAGAATAGGAAAGGTAAACATTCCTAACTGCCGATACGTGACGTTTAACGATCGCTATGCCTACGTGTCATCGTATGTGGGAACGGTTTATGCTTCGAGCAACAGTCCGTTGGGTAGCGTGTATAAGGTAGATACACTCACCTTGCAAAAGGTTGACTCTTGTAGTGTAGGCTATCAGCCTGAGGAGATGGCCATTATCGGCAACCAGCTATATGTAGCCAACAGTGGTGGCTATCAAGGTATGACGGGACAGGGTTATGAGAGTACGGTAAGTGTGATAGATATGGCTACCATGCAAGAAACCAGCAAGGTAGAGGTAGCCCCCAACCTGCACCACCTGAAGGCCGATAAGTACAATCAGCTATGGGTAACAGCTCGTGGCGACTATATGTCTGAGGCATCAAGCATCTGGTGGCTGGCACCCGACGAAAACGGCCAGATGAAAGTAGGTGGACACATCGATCAGGCTGTAAGCGATCTTTGTATTGTGGGCGATTCGCTCTATTTCTACGGTTCTCAATGGAGCGAGGTGTCGATGAGTAATACCATCACCTATGGTATCATCAACGTAAAAACGCATCAGGTGGTAAGCACCAGTCTGTCGAGTGCACCCGAGATTAGCAAGATACGCATGCCGTATGGCATCATTGTAAACCCCGTACATCGTGATTTTTATCTGATGGATGCCAAGAACTATGTATCGAGTGGCGAGTTGCTGCACTTCCTGCCCGATGGCACCTTCGACTGGAAGGTAAGCACAGGCGATATACCCGCCCACGCAGCATTTTTATTTAAAACAACAAAAAAATGAAGAAGATATTGTTACTATTAATAGCCGCAATTACCATCGGTAATATCCATGCTCAGCGCATGGACGATGTTACTGTGCACTCCAAATACATCCAGGCGGTAGATGAATATCGCCCTGCCCCAGGACAGTATGTAAACGATGTGCCAGAATACGAAGCTGGCGATACCGAGGCCGATATGATTCGTAAGTGTAACAACAATCTGGCAGGTCTTGGTCCTATCGATTCCCATTTGGTGGCACTTGGTGGCTGGGGTGGTTATATCACATTTCACTTCGACCATTCTATCGCCAACTTGCCTGGCGAACGCGACTTTGCCGTATGGGGAAACGCCTATCAGGAAATGAAGAATCTGGTGTTTGGTGGTATGAATGAGGCTGGCGTAGTAATGGTGTCGAAGGATGTAAACGGCAACGGAAAGCCCGACGACCCTTGGTACGAAATCAGCGGCAGTTGCGATGTGGATAGCGTAAGCAAGGTAATTTATGGTTACGAGATAACCTACCGTCAGAACCCCATGGGTGATATTCCCTGGACAGATAACCAAGGTAATAGCGGCACCATCGATCGTAATCACTACCACACCCAGGAGTATTACCCCCAGTGGTTGCCAGATAATCTCACCTTTAAAGGCACCCGACTGCCCGATAATATGCAGAATCTGTCCGATCAGGTAGAGCAGTCGTTTAGTCCCTACTATTATGTGCTGGTAGGTTTCCGCTATGGCTATGCCGATAATCTGCCCAACTTTAGCGATAATGCCGATGCCACCTCTTATAATTATGAGGGCTGCGGTATTGATATCTCGTGGGCTGTTGATGAGAACCGTCTGCCTGTAAATCTTGATTTCATCGACTTTGTACGTGTATATACAGGTTTGAATCAGAAATGTCCGCAACCCGAGTGGTGGGGCGAAACCTCTACAGAGTTTGCTGGTGCCGAGGATATCCATCTCGAAGCCTCGCTCCAAGCTATCGAGAATGCTTTAAGCGGCATTCGTGCCATCCAGCAGGAAGCATCTCTATCAAGTCCTTTCTACGACCTGCAGGGTCGAAAGGTTACTCCAACCAAGAAGGGCGTTTATATTCAGAACAAGAAAAAAGTTGTTATTAAATAACCTCTTATTATTCACTTAAAACAAAAAAATTATGAAGACAAACAAAATTTTCGGACTTGCAGTCCTTGCGTGCGGTTTCGCACTGTCGTTCACATCATGTACTAATGATGACAATCCTGTTGGTGGTAAGAGACAGGTTACAGTTTCTTTCGAGAATAAGAAGCTTGGCGCTGATGGCTATTGGAGTGGTGACGAATCTGGTACTAAGTTTGACAACTGGGGAGCTGAGGCTTTTGCTTGCCAGTATAAGGAAAAGGGCGTAACCTTCCCAGTTAACTACACACCATCATTTGCCAGCTGGACGGGTTTTGCAATCTCTAACCGTACAGAAACTACTTACAAGGAGATGAATCCCGATCAGTTCAATAGCATTGTAGGTGCAGCTAAGAGCGGCAATAACTACGGTGTAGTATTTACTTTTGGCGAGGAGATTGATTTTGGTCGTGCCGTTACCCTGAAGGGCTTCTGGTTTACCAACGAGGCTTGGGCTGTTAATGCAATCCTGAATGGCGATGGTATGACACCTGGTAAGTTCGAGAAGGACGACTGGTTCAAGT
>JAEEGH010008064.1_pt1 | contig 25068 bp, 28 predicted proteins | sample 9134181 | NCBI WGS metagenome assembly JAEEGH01 (sample SAMN16246544, study PRJNA631951) | gut metagenome | biome: gut microbiome; feature: rumen; material: DP-attached | host: Bos | place: Iran: Karaj | collected 2018-10
GTGTGGACTTCTTCTCCTTGGGCTTCACCTCAACATTGGTTAGTTCAAACCATTCCAGCATGTGTTCAGGCAACAAGCATTTGGCAAGTGTTTCGTATTGTGGATTCATTGTGATATCGCGTTTCCTATTAAAACGGAAATATCATGATTTTAGTATAACTGATTCCACGTAGGTATGCAGGTGATCCAGTATTCCCTGTTCTAAGTTGTTTGATCCTACCGCTCCCGCGGTTCTCTATCGAGCCTTCGACCTGTTCGTACCAGATCGAGGGCTTTTTATTTGCTCATCATGAACAAGAAAGATAATAAGAAACCACAAAGCGTAAGACTGCCGTAATCACAGCGACCAAAACAGTCACCCATAGCCACTGCCAACCCTTCATCCATGTAGATAATACCTTGTGCCATCTGGAGTCCTTAAGGTCCGCAGCAAAAGCATTAAACATCTTGTCTATTTCAACATAATGCAGGTATGCCTCTTGGTATTTATCTACAGATAGCGACGGGTTCAGACTTTCTTGTTTTTTGGCCTCAACCTCACATAGAACCGCGGTCTGCTTATGAGTTACATACTGTTTCCAAAACCTACCTTTGTCAATATATAACCATTTGTATGAATATGTCGAACTTTCTATTCTTTCAATGTCCTCATACATAAGAACATTCAGCTGCTTCAAACAGTCATATACGAGCCGTTGAATATGCCCCGATGCTTTATCAAGTTCTTTGCAAATATCAGGCTGAGAAACTCCCTCTCTATAACATCGGGCAATATGATCGTTAAAAGCCCTTATCTCATTCTGGCAATTAACTGGGTACTCTCCTATGCGCATGAAGAGTTCCTCCATCAGCGGCTTGGCTACATTTCTATATTCTGCCAGCAAATCCGTAAGCCGTTCTTCATTTGTCATAGGAACCATATTGCCAAATATTTACCTACAATAACACCAACGAGGATGGAAATAACAATGCTCAATCCCTTCAACATTATGGTCTTCATCCATGACTCCTTTCCCCCTTCTGCAATGACCAATTCCGTATGATGATCATTTATCAGCCTTTCCAACTCGATTAGCTGATGGTAGACATTCTTATACAAAGGCAATGACTTAATATCATCATTTTGCAGGTCGCAAGTATGGAGGAGTTGTACTATCTCATTTTTCTGGCTTTCATACGGCCCTACAAACCTTCCACCATCAATTCTGTTTCTTACGCTTTGAGGGGCTTTCTCTTCAAAAGCCTCAACATTCTTTTGTAAAGCATAGATAAGATACTGATAACTATATGATATGCTCAAATCTAGTGCTTCGTCGGCTACTTTTACATATTCAGATCTTTGTACATCGTCATCACAGGAATCCGCCAACGACACAGCATCCAGCATACGAGAAAGACTTTCGAGTAATGGAGCAGCAAACGTCTCCAATCTACCTTCTTGCTCTGATATTAGAGGTTTTAAAACATTATTATACTTTTCGTATAAGGTACGATATGCAGCCTTCATGCTTATCGAAATCTAAAAATATAATTACGCACAACCGTCAAAGGAGTTACTCTGTGCATCTGCAGATACACAGAACCGCGTGGAGGAATAATACGCTTGCTCTTGCCTAGCGTCTCAGACTTCCACACTTCTTTGCCATCGCTCACTGTACGACGCATTGGTTGTGAAGTGAGCGACGAATATGTACGGCCAGTATTGTGCTCTAAGGACCGTAACGTTTCATTGCTCAATTTAAATCTCATAAGCTGTTGTCTTCTTTTCTGCCATAAATACGCTGCAAATATACAACTAATTTTTGATTTCGTACTAACAAATCAACATTTTTTGATTAAAAAAGTTATTTTTTTGAGCTTTTTGCGCCCAATTTCGACATTTTTTAGTAATTTTGCAGCCTTTTTCGAAAGAAACATCTCATTCCTCACTACTCCTTCACAAATTCAATCCTCTCCGCAGGTTTCCTCCTCACATCCTTCAGCATCTTCACCTTCACCGCCGCTTCCTCGGCATCCTCACCACATCAATAATCCTTGGTCCATCTATCATACCCTACTGTATTTGATTTCTTCGGCAAAGTTAGTGTTTTTTTCTAATCACCATCACTTCATGCCAGATTTTTTATTATTCTATGCATTTTTCATGCCAATTCAAAACTTTCCACCCCCATTTAACGCAAAAAACTACGGCCAATTTGAATTTCAGCCGTAGTTTTTCACATTTCTCTCTGGTTGCTCTCGCCCCAATAAAAAAACTCATCGCGTCGTCCCGCGATACCAGAACATAAAAATAATCGGCGGTCTCTGCGATTATTTTTTTAAACCTCATCCCGATGTCGGGAGGAGGTTTGGTGGTGGGTAGGTACCCTCTCTTACATGCCAAGAGAGGGGCGGGTGAGTTGTAGAAAACTGGGGTCCTTGGGGGTAGCGTCCCTCTTTTGGTTCGTTTTCTCTGCTCCAGAGAAAATGAATGAATCCTTTTGTTTCTTTTCGAAAAGAAGAATAATCACTCCCACTGATTCTTCCTCCTATACTGTTCCGTCATTTCCAGCAGTTTTCTAAACTTCTCTTCTCTCCCAGCTTTCAATTCCCCAGCATTCACCAGTTTCCTCTGTTGCTTCACCCAATTCAACATATCATGCTCCTCAATCCGATGCCGCGATGGATTCCTCTTATTCTCCTCGATGAACCTCTTCACCTCATTATACCTCATCAATCAACGTGTTTCTTGATCCATCTTACATCTTCCCTCTTACATCTGACATCAATCGCCACCTCTCCTCCTGCCTCATCTACTTGTCCCGTGGTTACTGAGTCAACCGAAGTAGTCGAAGCATTGCCGCTGAGATACCCCCACCCTCTCGCCCCAGTCTCAAAGAGCATTCCATACACATTTCGACTGCCGAAAGCGGTATCGCTCACATCTGTCGAAGAGAGCGGATTATTTGCTTCTACTTGCCCCTTATTACATCATAATCAAACATAGCCCTATCACTTTCATTATATTCCTTCTTCTCTTGCTTTTTCTGGGCTTCTGCTAATTGCTGATGAAAAATCTCCTCGATATCTTCTTCCGAAGCAGTATCAACCTCAATATTAGTTCCCAATTCGCGTTTCATTTCAACTTTAATTCCTAAACCAAAGCAAAGAAGCTTTTCTCCCAAAGTCGACAAGACATATTTATTTGGGCCATTTGCATCTATAGTATGCTGGTTCAAAGCGCCAGTAGCATACAACAATTCCGTATCTCCACTCTCATCATAATACGGTTCTTTATAATAAGGCAACAATTTTAAGTCAACATACGGGATGCGCTCTAACATCGACGATAGTCTAAAGAAATCCTCTATAGATATCCACCCGTTCATCTTGGCGATTGTCAACTTAGCCAAAAACTGCTCTTTATGAATATTATCCATGCGGTCAACAATGCCCATAATCACATTGCCAGAAAAATCATCTGCCCTTTCCTGAACCTCTTCTGAGAATTTATGTCTATCCTCAGAACTCGTATCCGCCAGTTCATACAGATATCTATAGAACTTCCTAAAGAACTCACCGTCTTTATAATCATGAAATTTTAGTATGGCCTGCATCGCAGATTCACCAGCCCCCGCATAATCCTTGGTACAAAGCTTAAGAATGGCGAATACCATATCTTTCCCAGATCCGCTCTTCTCATTCTTCAGTTTGTCAAGATCCACACTGTTAATAGACTGCTCAATGATATTTGATAATATTTCTGCTGTCATGATTACAATTATTAAATCTTATACATCGCGTACTCAGTACCATCAAATGTATAGTATCTCTTGAAGTTCGTTTTTCGAATGAACTCCACAAAGTTTTGTTGGTCGATTTCCAAACCGAACCATTGTAGTCTCTTTTTATAATCTGAAAGTTCTCTGAAAGATGTCTTTTCGCGCATCTTATCGATAGCAGCAAAGATTGCAGGATTCACATAAAAGTTCTTCCCCACAGTAAAGCCAATCATAAAATGTGGCAAAAAACCACATCTCAAAGCAATTTCCTTTTGACTTGGATAAACGGGAATCTCATAATATGGAAGTCCTGTCTGCTTTATATCTTCCATATCATTATTGATATCAACAAAGTCTATCGTTCTTGCAAGGTTTCTACTCCATTCTGTGTTCCTTGGAACCCAGCCATAAATACAAATGCTCCGGAAGAACCTTGCCGCCTCTCTAGGATTAGTTGTTGTCGAAACTAATCCAGAGGCTTCACAATACGTTGGATCATTTATCGTATGTGCAAGGGCCAGATAATTCAGACTTACTTCCTTCTTATCTTCAGGTCCTAGCTTTTCATAAATCTTAACTAGTGCAGTCACATTCCTTATTCTCTTGCAGAATGTTACGTTATTCTCACAAAAAGCCTTTATCCTCCTGGACTTATTTCCACGGGCATTTAAACCATTGTCTATATAGTTCACCAATGATCTACAGATGTTCACAAAGTTCTCAGTACTATAATCATCAGGATTAAATCCTCCATCCTCAGTCCAACACATCTTTCCCTTCACTCCAGTCATAAAAAGGCATTCTGCTAAAACGCCAGGAGTTCCAGTATCCACATTAAACTGCCTTCTCAGATTCTTATCGGAATCTCCTCTATGAATAAAACTAGAAGTATTTGAACCTTTCAACAGGTTATAAAAATCCCATAGTTTTAACAACTGCTCACGAGACAGTTCACTGCCATTAGCATTGAGTAGTTTAAGATTAGAAAGCACGAAATACAAACCTATATTTGACGGCATTTATAAGTAAATTAATTTTGTATTGAACGATCTCCTTTGTCGGTGATAATTCTACTCTTTTTTCTTTATGGCTTTCAGTTTCATCATCACATTGTGTCCATAAGGCGTTAAGCTCCAATACTTTTGCACATTTCCGGCACTTTTCTTCCTTGTACTTTCTTGAATCAGACCTAAAGCTATAAATTGAACCTTAACCTCTTGGAAACATTCATCATATATCTTTGTAAGCCTTCCAAATGAAGAATCTGCATTACGTCGAATAAAATCATCGAATAAGGAATTAAGATAATGCTCCTCACATTCAATTACTAAATGCGGAGAGAGGAAAGCGAATATCTGGTTCCAGCTGAATTCTTCAGAGCCATCTTCATACTCCGTCTCATATGTGTCATTATCTTCGTATACCTTATAATCAAAACGAACAGAATACATATCATCACCTTGAGACAAATTTTCTATACCCGCCGGTGCGTTTTCTTCCATTTTCTTTATCTTAGCACGAAGTTCTTCATTCTCATCTTTAAGTCGGATTATTTCCGAATTAGATTTTTCAGAAGTCATCACATCTCCTTTTATCCAACCTGTACGCGGACTAGTTTTAATCATAGAAGTTAAGCTCAACACCACTTGAGCAGCAAGACCTTCCGGATTTGTCCAAAACTTACACATCTTTTTCTTCGCATCCTCAGTGAAAACCTTCAACTTCCGTTTCCCTTCATCAGTCTCTTCCAACTTATCACCCGTTAGTAGATTAATATCCTTATGAACAAAACGAAGAACAGGAATACCTTTTTCTATAGCATACTCATATTCCTTTTGCGTATAGCTTTTACCACTTTCTTTTTCAATGGAACCATAACGACCTGCGATAATGATAATATAATAATCGCACTCATTAATCAGATTCTTTATAATGTTCCATTGTGTGTCATCTTCAGCATTAAAGTATTCCATTCCTATTGGGAAACAATTCATCTGAAGCAAAGCGTCAATAACCTTCTTCCGTTCCTCTTGCAAATCAGTGTATGTAGAACTTACAAATACAGAATATTTCTTTTCCATAATTATATCTGATTATTTCTTCCTGTTTTTTTCCACTTGCGTCTTCTATCACTTTCAAATGTGCCACCCCTATCGGATTGAAATGTGCCAATGTTTATTCCCTCATTCTTCCTGCGTCATTCCTCAATCTTCTTGATAATCTCCATTGCCAACGCGCTTTGAAGCACAGAGCTCTCTCCTTTATTCAGATTCCTCATACTATGACTCTTTCATCGTTTTTTTTAATAAAATATATCACTTCCCATAAGCCCCATCCTTGGCTTCAAGGATCGTACTCCTTTCATGCACCACCACACTATGCCATGCCCCCTTCGGCACCTGTATACCATATTGCCCTTCTCTAGGACACACCCGGAATCTCGCAGTCTCACGGAAATTACTCTCATCCGCAGCTGTCTCTCCATGATGCACTAGCCGTATTTCCTCATAGAACACCCAATCGAGACACCCTTCAAGACAGATTACTGTTTCGGAGGTCTTCAGATGCCTATGTATCGGCACCTTCGTCCCAACCTCCAGCGCATTAAGCATACGTTGCGATGTATCCTCCTGTGTAGTCCGCAAATCAAAATTCATGCGAAGCCTCTCCGACTCCCCCGCCTTCCGATGCAACTCTTCTAGTAAGCTATCGTTTATTAACTGTACATCCATATTATTAAAATATCATCGATAAAAACCTATCACTGGGGCCAGGCCCCAGTGATAGGTTCTCTAAGAAGTGTTGCCGGCACGAAAGCAATCGCCACACTGGCGATTCCTTCCAGTTCCACCACTACCCTTTTACACCGCTTCACTCTCCTTATCACGCCCGTCACGCCCTCAAACGGACCGCCCATAATCTCCACGCGCTTCCCAACTTTCCCCACAACGCTCTCCTCATCCAGAAACATCACGCTGTCGTCAGTCCTCGAAGCCACGCGCATAAAATTCTCCATCTCCCGGTCCCCTACTGTCATGATAGCATGCTCCCGCGAGGCCGTCCGGTCCATCATGTTCCGTAATGGTAGCAACACCTCATTCGATGTCTTCAGATAGCTAATGTGTTCTTGGGTGGAGTGCACAAAAATCAGATTATTGATCGCTGGAACTAATTCACGATGAGGACTGTCCGTATTCGCATCCACTAATCTGTATGTCATCGGCACAAAACTCTCAATCCCCAGCCTGTCCAGCTCCGACTTCACCTTCATCTCCCGCTGATACGTCACCCTCATCGGAAACCAAATCTTAGGGTCACCACACACCTCTGTGTCGCACCCTTCTCCGCCTTCAGTCCTCATCCTTCCGACTTCCGACCTCAGACATCTTCCATCGTTCGTCTCCATCATATCACTCTGGTTTTCAGCCGCTTTATGATTTTAACACAAGCCCCCGTATGACACAGAGACTATAATAATAGGCAAATATAGCGAAAAAACTTCAAACCCACTTCATTTAAACACCATTTTTAACAAAAATCATCAAAAACACCTCTAATAGTAACCCCAAGTATACCACCATAATAATCGAAAAGTATACCACCCTACTCACAGTTCAGCACAAAAAACGCTAGTTAGCAATTTCGCCAACCAGCGTTTAACCTATCAGTGGGGCCTGGCCCCAGTGATAGAAAAATCTTCATCCAATGATATTTGCCTTGATAGTATCAACGATGTACCTTACATCATCGTCGCTGACATATGGACCTGCAGGTAGGCACATTCCAACTTTGAACAAAGCTTCTGATACACCATTAACATAAGCAGGAACGTCCTTGTAGCAAGGCTGTTTGTGCATTGGTTTCCATACTGGACGTGCTTCTATCTGTGCTTTGTCGAGTGCCACACGCATGGCTTCTACATTGGCATTGGGTTCACAGTCTGTATGAGCAGATTCTGCAGCATGAATCACACCTGCAGCTCCTCCCACAGCACCAGTCACAATCGTCTTATAGGCATCCTCCTGTCCCTTTACCTTCACATTCTCATCGATAGTGATGGTGCAAAGCCAGTAGTTACTGTCATAAACCATTGAACATTGACCATTGACCATTGAACATTCACCTGGCTGCGAATGAACAGTTACACCAGGTACATTAGCCAACAACTCCTCATACATCTTCTGCACATGCTTGTGATGAGCAAGGTGGTCATTCACCACAGTCATCTGGCCACGACCAATACCAGCGCAAATGTTACTCATACGATAGTTATAACCTATCTTCTCATGCTGATAGTACGGATAGCTCTCACGATACTGAGTAGCATACATCATGATCTCGCGCCAATGGTCTTCATCCTCCGTAATCAGCGCACCGCCGCCCGAGGTGGTAATCATCTTGTTACCGTTGAACGACAGTACGCCGTACTTGCCAAACGTACCCAGCACTTGTCCCTTGTAACGCGAACCAAATCCCTCAGCAGCATCCTCTACTACAGGAATACCGTATTTATTGGCAATCTCCATAATGCGATCTGCCTTGTATGGCATACCATACAAAGCCACTGGCACAATGGCCGCAGGCTTCTTTCCCGTCTTAGCAATACGGTCTTTAATAGCCTCTTCCAACAGTTCCGGGTCGATGTTCCATGTATCTGGCTCCGAGTCCACCAGCACAGGCGTTGCCCCGAGGTAAGTCACAGGATGCGTCGATGCACAGAACGTAAAGCTCTGCACAATCACCTCATCCCCCGGCTTCACCCCGCAAGCAATCAGCGCCAGATGCACCGCCGAAGTACCACTCGCCAATGCCACCACCCTCTTGGATGGCACACTGGGGACAGCCCCCTCTGTATCACCTAAAGACAACACATTTGGGTCAGTTCCCATTGTATCATCGGTCGATGTGACAAACTTCTCCAAGTCCTTCTCGAACGCGTTAACGTTAGGACCGAGAGGCACCACCCAGTTCGTATCAAAGGCCTCCTTGATATATTTCTGTTCCTCGCCTGTCTCACTCATGTGAGCCAGACACAAATAGATCCTTTTTGCCATTTTCATTACTTTTCGACTGCAAAGGTACGATTAAATATGCAAACGACCAAATGAATCCCCATTTTTCTTCACCCCTCAACAGTACAATGCCACCTTACCGGCTATCTTCTCTTTCCAGTCAAGAAGTTGCTGAGACGTCGCTCGAAATGACGGAAGGCGTTGTCATCTCGATCACCTTTTTTGTCATCTCGACCGAGTGTAACGAGTGGAGAGATCCCTCGACTGCGCTCGGGATAACAGAAGGGGCCTCGGGATGACAAGGAGGGGGTTATACCCCATACTCAGCAACCTGTTCGCCCTTCAGGGCCTGAACGATGCGCTGGCAGGCCTTGCCATCACCGTAGGGGTTGACTGCCTTGGACATCTTGTCATAAGCCTCAGGATCCTCAAGGAGCGTAGATACTTCCGATACGATCAGATCATGATTGGTACCAACGAGATGGACTGTTCCAGATTCAAGAGCCTCTGGGCGCTCAGTAGTATCTCTCATTACCAATACAGGCTTGCCCAGTCCTGGCGCCTCCTCCTGGATGCCACCCGAATCAGTCAGTACGATGGTACTCTTCTCCATCAGATACACAAACTCCAGATATTGCAGCGGTTCGATGAAGAAGAAGTTCTCATACGCAGTCAGATCCTCTCCAAACACCTCGTGGATTGGCTTGCGCACATTCGGATTCAGGTGCATCGGATACACGAAATCCACCTCCGGATACTTCTCCGACAGATCCTTCATCGCCGTCACCATCGAGATAAATCCCTCTCCGAAATTCTCGCGGCGATGCCCCGTTATCAGCACCAGCTTACGCTGTGGCAATTGACAATTGACAGTTGACGATTGACAATTAAGGCGACTGATGTCGTAGCCTGCAGCTCTGAGAACATCTTCTTGCTCTGCGGCTAGTTTAGGATCATTCTTCAGCTTCTCCACCACCATATGCAGCGCATCGATCACCGTATTGCCCGTCACGAAGATGCCACCCTTAGGCATCTTGTCATCCTGAGCGCAGTCGAAGGATCTCACGCCTTCAGCTATAAGATTCTGCTTCGACAATGGCGTCGGAGCGAAATCGTATGTAGCTATTCTTCCTGTGATCTGCCGGTTCATTTCCTCTGGCCATGGTGAGTAGATATTATGCGTACGCAGTCCAGCCTCGACATGCCCCACAGGTATCTGCTGATAGAAAGCCGCCAGAGCTGCCGCCGTTGATGTCGTCGTATCTCCATGCACCAACACCACGTCCGGTCTGCACTCCTTAAACACATCCCTCATACCCGTCAGCACGCGAGCAGTCACATCATACAGATCCTGCCCCTGCTTCATGATGTTCAGGTCGTAATCCGGCTTCACCTCAAATATCTTCAGCACCTGGTCCAACATCTCCCTATGCTGTCCCGTCACGCATACAATCGTCTCAAAATCCTGTGGATACTTCTCGAATTCCTTTACTAAAGGACACATTTTAATAGCTTCGGGCCTTGTCCCGAAAACCAACATAATTTTCTTCACTAGTTGTATCTTATAATGTTAAACTTCTTTTCAAATTGGATAAAAACCTATCACTGGGGCCTGGCCCCGGTGATAGGTTTGACATAGTTAAGCCATTTTAGGATGCCATAAAAGCCGTTGCGGATGGTATAGAAGAAGGAAGTGATCGGGCCGAGATCCTCCTCGACGCGATACACCTCATACCGCCATTTGATCTTATCCGTCCGTAAAAACCGACTAAAGAAACCATACGGCGTCCGCATGGTGGCCAGGTTCTCATCCAGCAGATGACAGTCGTTTCTCTCGCTGATGGCCAGCCACAGCGAGTAGTCATTATTCTCTTTGGTTTTATGCAGTCTGAACTTACCCACCTTCGTGGCATCATACATCACCGTCAGATATGCCGGCCAACAGCATTTCAGCATATCCTGATAGGTGACATGCTCCTTACCGCCGATGACTACGCCTCTGTTCTGCGACTTGTCATTCATCTGCCCAAACTTATGGTAAGAGAATGCATACCCATTATCCTCCATAAACCGTATCTGCTTCTCCAGCTTATCAGGCGCCCAGATATCCCCGACATCCAGGAATGCAATCCACCTGCCTCGCGCCTCGCGAAGAGCCTTATTCCGATTCACCGACTCCCCCCTATTCGTTACCGTCTGAGCCACCTTGATTCTTTCGGTGAAGCTATAATCCTCCCGACGAATTTTGGCCTCATTCTTCAGGTCCATCATCATCGTGATGGTGTTGTCCTTCGAATTGTCATCCACAAACAGCAGTTCCCAGTTCTGGTACGTCTGCGCCATGACGCTCCTGACGCTTTCCTCCACATACTGGGCCCGGTTATGCGATAGCATCACTATCGACACCATACCATGATCCTTCATCTTTTCATTCTGAATCATATCTGCCTCCCATTTTATATTTATTTTCTTTTATCACATCTATATCACCTCACCCGCGTACTTCATTTTCTTACCAAGCACCGTACAGAAGATCATCTGTATGTCCTTGATGAAAGAATAATGATGCAGATAGTACCTGTTGATCCTGACTTTATCCGGATAGATGACATGGTCATTATACCATATAGCCAACTCCTGATCCGTCATCTTATCTATCTGTTCCTGTGGCAAACATCTTCCATCTTCCCTCTTCGATCTTCCTTCTTCCATCTTCCTTCTGACATCTGCCAACATCTCATCCTCCAACCGGTATTTCAGTGTTGCAGGCCCAGTAATCCCCGGCCTCAACTTCAGGACCTCCCGATCATCACCCTCCAGTTTATCCGCATATCCCGGCACATCAGGCCTTGGCCCGACGAAACTCATATTACCAATCAACACATCCCACAATCCGGGCAGTTCATCCAGTTTATAATGTCTCAACGTAGCTCCAAATGGCGTAATTCTACTATCTCCTGCGACAGAAACAGAACTGCCATTATGCTTCACCGTCATTGTCCTGAACTTATGACAATCAAACAACTTACCGTCCTTCCCTACCCTCTTCTGAACAAAGAAAGCGGGTCCTCCTGGCATTTTCACTTTTACCATTATCGCGACAATCAGCAGTACTGGCCAAAGGAACAACAATCCGACTAATGCCACTACCCTATCGAATAACCACTTCAACACCATATTATTTCTTATGCTTAATCCGAGAGAATTTCCAGATATAATTCGTTATTGGGCATTTCTTTAACCACCCGTACATTACTTGCTGACAGCGCAGATTTGTAAGACGCCACATTATCCTTCGATACCGTTTCAAAGAGTCGTAGACCTATCCCAAATCCCACTTCATTAAGGATCTTGTTCATGGCTGTACCCAAGCCTTTGCCTCTATAGCCGACATCCACCATCCTCCCACGATACCCGACGCCATGAAAAAAGCATCGGTTGAAGCAATACCCTGCAATCTGATCATTCGTTTGGTCTATCAGGACATAAGCAAGAAAAGCCTTATTCCTCTGCAGTCGCTTGATACTTTTGGCATCAAACTTGTGAGGACGAAAATAGGTAAACGCCTCTTCCGGCTGATGACTAAAAAAATCGATCATTTTGGAGGTAGGAACCTCTCTTAATGGTACTAAATCATACCCTTCAGGAATCCTACTAAAAGCAAAAGATCGTAGTTTTCGCCCATATCTCATCGAGAACAACCAACTATTCATCATCTCTATGAGATGCCACAGCCATCCTAACCGATCTCTTATGATGTGTGCAATCTGATACAACAGCGCCATAAACCATATCCAATTAAACACCCTGCCATATTGTGGATGACATCATCTGTCTCACAAAAGCCTTTCTGAAATACCAGTTGCAGTAATTCTATCACCAACGACAGACCACAGCCCGTCAGCAGTACCCGCTTCCACGTCATACCCAGGAAGCCACATCCTAACAGAAAGCCTACGGGAACAAACAGTAGAACATTTAAGATATTCTCCCCCACCATCTCCAACAGATAGCCATGCGGCCCGAAGTCCCAGTAGCTGGAGAATGGAATAAGTCTGAAGTCCCTTTCAGCACTGGCTGTTCTGAAGATGACAGTGGCGGATAGCATCAACGCCACCCATTCCACCAAGAGCAATACTGAGGCATAACGTCCGCCAGTCTTAAGACCTTTCCAACACAACAAGATGAGTACGCCTATGACTAACACCGCCAAAGCGCCCCAATAGACTGCCATGGGGATCGTAGAGGCTACTGTTGTCGCATAGACCCTGATTTCAATCATTACTCACCCTTTTTGAAATAGCCTATCAAAAAGTCTATGGCCTTATCTTTCACCAACAAGCCTAAAAGCCCATAAATCACGAAGTACGACACAAAGCATAGGGCAAAGCGGAGATAAAGGTCATCCACCAACGAAGACCAAATGACGCACGCAATGACAGGAATCAGGGCATTGAGGGTCACGATATGAACCTGTTTGATCTGCTCCATCAGAGTGATATTCATAAACCGATAGACGAACCAAGAACTGATCAAGATATTCAACACCGAATAAACCAAGATGCCCTGAACCATCACCAACAATCCATATCGGAAGGTGACTAACAACACGGTAATGCCTAAGATCTTCTTGATCAGTTCACAGATAAAGAGGATATTCGTCCGACCAATAGCCTTAAACAGATTAAAGTGCAGATTCGACACCACATACGCCAAGCTCGAGACACATAGGATCTGCATCAGCGGTGCCATCTCCAACCATTTCTCGGTGAGCAAGATGCAGATGATATCCTCCGCTTTCACCATCAGGAATACATTGATGGGAATAACGATAAACGCCGAGGCATGAAGGATACGCAGGGCAGAAACTTTCAACTGAGCCAAATCATCCTGCGCCCTTGACAACAACGGATACAATGCCCTCATACTCAGGCCACTCAGACTGTACGATACGTAGCTGGAATAATTGTTGGCCCTCTCATACAATCCTAACTGCCGGGCTGTATAGAACCGCCCTACAACTAACGAATAGATGTTGTTATAGACCGCATGAACCAATGATGTGAATAACATCGGTAATCCAAAAGCCACCAAATGGCGGAACGACTCCATCGAGTAATGCCATGAGGGCAGCCATCGTGCATAGCAGGCACAAACAACAGTCATCAAGGCTGCCCCAAGCAGACTCTGGCCAATCAGCGACCAATAAGCATAGCCATGATAGGCCATGTACAATGCGACGACACCCGCAAATAGAGATATGGTTGTAGAGGCCACTGCCAGTTCTTTAAATCGTAGTTGCCGCTGTAGCAAGGCTTTGGGAGCAATGCCTATGGAATTGAAAATGAGTACCAGTGCAGAGAAGCGCAACATCTTTCCTAATATGGGTGCATGATAGAATTCCGCTATCATAGGTGCGCCAAAAAACAACAAAACATACATCGACAGCGCCATGGTCAGCGAGAAGAGGAATGCCGTGTTCAAGTCAGTCTTGTCGCACTCCTTCTTTTGTATCAGCGCCCCCTCCAGTCCAAAATCGATAAAGGCACTGGATATGGCAAAAAATATGCCTTGCATGGCAATCAATCCATAGTCATACGGATTCAACAGTCGTGCCAATATGACGCCTATAGCAAACTGAATGCCAAACGTGACGAATTGCTCAATACCACTCCACAACAGACTTTTATGCGCGTCACCCTTCATTGATTAAAAATGAGATAACAGATAATTATACACATAGCAAGGTAACAGTTTCTGCCACATAGGTATTTCTCTCTGCTCTGACATCAACTCGGCCTTACTCGCAATCCTTCGATTTGGATTCAGGCTAATGCCTTCATTTTCCACAAAAGGCTTAACATACTCACCGACATAACTTCCACGATACAACACCCCACCCTCATCGTATGATAATACGGAATCTCTTACAACATACGACGAGTAATAACTCTTCCTGCTTCTCTTGCTGCCAAACATCTCAAACCACCAAGCCGATTCATGTCTCCGCAACAGACTCCGCAAATAATCACATCGCCAAAGCCCTGCCTGAGTCGTTACCCGATAAGGCGTCTGGGAGCCATATTCTATCAAATCAAGGTAATTCAAAGAGATTGGATTCTCTGTAGAAGGTTCCAACTGATGCACTAAACAAATAAAACCAATATCCTTATCCCCCCGCATCATTTGTTCATAACGGTGAAGGCGATTGACATCCACATCAGCCTTCAACCAAAAGTCATCCAACATCAGCAACACATATTCCTCATCCACCTGCTCCAGTAAGGCCATCAAGTTTTCCGACCAAGTACTGCCAGGCCTCATTTTTAGAGGACATGAAATATCAAAACCTTCAAAAGAGAACTGTTTACTGTCCGTACAAAGATACACGCGATAGTCAAAGTCTGGCCAATGGCGCTTTACGAGCGTAAAGAATGGCTCCCACAAGTCGCAACACTTATCACAAGATGACAAGACAAACGCCACATCGTGATGATGATTCATTGTTCCTTCCATAGCATACAGCGGTCATAGAGATATTTCATACATCCCAATGGATAAAGCATGACTGTCAACCATCTGTTAGGTGATGCCGAGAACATCGTATGATCACGAATGAATAGCGATAGAGAGATATAATTAATCATGCTCTTCAACCTATTACCCTTTCCCAATTTTAAACACTGTATGTGATATGCACGATGGCCTCGAGGATTGGTCAGCAACAGTTTCCTGAAGCTCATCGTATAACCATCCTCTTGATATTCACAGTTTTGAGAAATATACGGGTGAAAGAGGAACTGATAATCCTGATCTATCTGATCGTAGATATAGACATCCGTGACAAAATTCTCACCTTCAAAACTTGGATAAGGGTAATTCTTCAGAATTGATGCTTGAATAAATATCGTCGTTTCGCCTCCATAATATGAGCATAATTCAAATAGTGTACCTGCTGCAGGGGCTGCGGTCAGGTCATGTAAGCCATGCCATGACTTTCGAACAGAGACCATACCAGCAATAGGCTTATGATAGACATCGGACTTATGCTCATCCCAAAATGCCAGACTATCCTCCACCACAGACTCCGATGACAACTGATCATCCGAATCAATACATACAAAAAGTTCTGTCTCAGTTAGTGAAACGGCCTTATTATAAGCTCTCATCTTACCTCCGTTCTTCTGAGAGACATAGCGGATGGTCACCTTACCCTCATGCATCCACTGCTCCACCATCTCATGCGTGTTATCCGTAGACCCGTCATCCACGATGAGCCACTCAAAGTCTTGACACGTCTGCACACAAAGACTCTCATACAACTTCGGCAAAATGTAAGCACGATTATATGTTGGAGTAAAAATTGTCAGCCGTTTCATATAAATCTATAAGTTAGCGTTTCCCCAAAAGAACAAATGAAACATAAGGGATATTCTCTAATGCATCCGCAATTTTACAACAAAGCCAACATATAATCATTGCGACTCCCCCCAACATAAAGAAAAGAGGTATTGCGTATAAATGATCTGTTGAGATAACATAATCCTTAACCATAGCCACCAGACAATAATGGATAAGATATATCTCCAGGCTATGGCGACCTAGATCATCTAAGAAATGTCTGCCATCACTTAAAGAAGCCCTTTTCAACACTGACAATATAACAGAGCTGGCAGATAAGGCGATAATCACTCTTACGAGCGAATAATTCTTCCACTCCCCAGCATAAGCATACAATAGAATGAACAACATGAAGGCCACGCAGGTATACACTTCATTGAATAAAAAACGTTGCCCATATTTCTGAACAAAATACCCTACTAAAAAAATAAGTAAATACTCGTATAAAGGGAATATGAGCCAAGATGCAACAAATGCCACAAGTATTTCTCGCCATAATTCATTTGGGATTCTTTCAGAAAGTAATGAAACCACAAACCGGATTCCTATAAGCAACAATTGAAACACAAATAAGTATAGCAAGAACCAGTAGCCTCCAGTTTTAGGATCTATGGCTTGTAGTAACAGATGAGAAAGCTGCCCCACATCTGAGCGATTAAAAATAAAAGACATGACAATGACACTCCACACCATGAAGGGCATGAAAAGAGTACGCAACTTCTTAAGCCCAAGCACCACACACTCACGAAACCCCATCTTCTTATTTCCCATACTAATGGCCGCCGTCATGCCACTAAGTAGAAATAAAAGCCGTGTATCAAAACTATGGCAAAAACCTCCCACAGACTCTGATGCCGTTCCTTTGAGATTAAAGATGGTTAAATGCAACATCACTATACAAATCATAGCGACGCCACGAGCCTGATCTAAATAAGCGACCCTCTCTCCCATTATACTTATTAGCAATCACTCAAAGACTTCTTTCTTAACTCGAAGATGCCACAACCATAGTTGCAACCAAATGAAGTGCTAACCCAATCATCTACGAGTGGGACTTTTGTATGCAATACACCCAAGTCGTCCACATACGCAAAAGATATGACATCGTAATATTCCGAAACTAAACTCACCAAATAAGGCATTCCGAAAACACGATGTGCATTGAATTCAATTCTTTGTCGGCCAATAGGGACTGAAAAATAGAAAACACCTCCATGCTTTAACATCTTAGTGATATTTCTAAAACCTTTTATATGTCCATCAGGATCTATTTTGTCACCATATCGTCCTAACCCAAAATGCTCTAAAGCATGAAGTGAAGATATAGAGTCACAATAATTCTCAGGAATTCTACTTTCATCCATCAAATCAATCTGTTTAAAACTCACATTAGGGATATTTGATTCCATCTTTCTGATATCCAGAACTTCTATTTCCCTGAATGAGGCAACATGAGTAACAAAACCATCAATACGGCTACCGATATCTACGTGTTTTATCGGTTTATTCTCAAACACCTTCTGAGCTACATATAAATCCTGATAGAAGTAGTGTCCATCCCATGCTCCTGCATTGTCATTTTTATCATCTAGACATGGGTTATCATCCTTAATTGGAAATTCCGGGTTCTCTCCCATGAGTCTCTTGAATTCTATGTAATCATTCTGATACCATTTTTCACTATGATGAAACCTGATGGAAATCTTATATGGATGCCGCCCAAAGAAAAGGTCGAAAAACTTAAAATTATACTTCATGGAGATTAAAAACTCATAATTTCATTCATTCATTAATTGACCACAGCCATAGAGCACATGCCAATAGAGCACGAAAATGATCGGCAGGAAAAACAGAAAATCAAATGAATTAAACAGCATGTTACAACACTACCGACGGTTGCTGATCCCAATTAATGATGGCATCAGCCTGCTCCAAATTGACGAAGTTTTCAGTTTCAATCAACTTCAGAAGTTTTCCCAAAGCACCTTTCTTGCCAAGATTCGACTTAACATATCTCATACAACGATTCTTCAAGGTTCCTGGGATCTTGAAATACGCCTCAAAATCCTCCTTATTCATCAATCCATTTGATTCTGGAATCAGGTCTGCAATATGAAAATACGTCATCGTATAGTCCGACTTTTCCATTTCTTTTTTCACAAAGCCCAAAGGAAAAAACCTGAAGTAACCACCACCAGAATAGCCTACTTCTTTGCCGAAAAGTGCAGTGACGCTAATCGGAAACTCTTTTATCTTCACTTTATTATATGAAGTCATTGTCGGTGCCTTTTGCCCAAATTGTGAGAAGCCTCCGAAATCGCGCTCTGCCGGGAACACCGAGGAGTCACGCTCAATTCCACATTTCGACAGGATTTCGAAAGCCCACTTATTATCCTTTCCAATAGAGAAAGCCGGAGCTCTATAACTCTTAACTTTCTTTCCAATACACTGTTCTATTGCATCAACGGCAGTCCTCGTGTCCTCATATACCTCATCCCTACTCATTTTATTGAGCCAAACATGCTTATATGAATGGCATCCAATCTCATGTCCTCGTCCCTCGATCTTTTTCACTACAGCTGGGAATTCTGTTGCCATTCCTCCCACACAGAAGAATGTCCCTTTGAAACCACGTTCATCGAGCACATCCAATATTTGATCAAGATAGCAATCAAACTCATGGTACTTCTTTGCATGATTGCCAAAGTACATATTCTCCAGGTACCACTCTTCAATATCAAATGACAGAATATTCATTATTCTCTCTTTCTGACTTCTTTTACGACTTTAGCTGGCCGACCTGTTGCAACGGTCCAAGCAGGGATGTCCTTTGTCACCAAAGAATATGCGCCGATAATGGCCCCATCACCAATCGTAACTCCTGGCATTATCATGCTACCCGTACCAGTAGAACAGCCTTTACCTATATGAATTTCACCTTTCTTATAGGGCAATTTAGCATAATCATCACCATAGCAGTAATGATCTAAATCTTTTTTGTGACATAGCAAAACAGTTCGGGCAGTAATATGGGTTCGGTCCCCAATATAAATCAAGTCTGCGTGGCCGCTATCTATCCAAACGTCCGATCCGATAAAGACATCTTTACCTACGTGACATCCAATCTTTCTCAGGACCCAAGGGCGGACCTTTCTTGGTGCCAAAGGAGCCAAAAGCCATGAATCCATGACAAATTTCAACAAAAAGCCATCTCGATATGTTTTACAGACACGTTTAACAACACCCCATAACGAAACCTGTCCATATTCTTCTTCTGGATAATTCAAGCCAATAAGCCGAAGACATCTATACATCAGACTTAACCGATTTCCAGTTTTTTCTTCCATCATTATGACAACTTCATATAATAATCATACCATGCTTTGCATACTAATTCACTGGAGAATTCTTTGATTACCCGTTCTCTCCCGGCCTTCCCTAACGAAACACGCTTTTCCTTGTCATCATATAACTGCGACATGCAAGCTAACAAACTCTCCACGTCACATACTTTACAACGTAATCCCGTCACTCCATCAACCATGGTATCCTCCATTCCATAAATATCACTGCAAATAACAGGAAGACCAAGGCATGATGCCTCTAATACAGAAAGACCAAAACCTTCTCTATAAGAAGGCATACAAAACACATCGCCAGCCATTAACAAATCATAAGGGCGTGGGGTAAAACCATAGAAAATGATATTTTGGTTTTCTTGTAAATTCGAATAATCTGCCATCCATGAATGAGTGTTTTCTTCGTCTATACCTACTAATAATAATACAGCCTTTGGACATTGTAATACTAATGAATTAAATGCCGCCATGAGTTCTCGAATCCCTTTTTCCTTCTTTAATCTTCCAAGGAACACATAAACCACCTTATCCTGGATTCCTAAACTACTACGAACATCCTCTCTAATACTCAAATCAAAAGAAAAACGATTTATATCTATACCACACATAGAGCCATTGGCTAAAACATGTATTTTGTCTGGCTTAATAATCTTCTGTTCTACTAAATAACGCGCCTGTGGATGACCATCTGCAAGCAGTTCCGTATTCAATGCAACAGTAAGACGATCTATTGTTTTAAAGAAAAAGCGTTTAGCACCTGTCATATTGCACCAAAGCTGTCCTGTAAAAGTACGTAATCTATGAGGGACTCCAGCCATCGCGCCAGCAATAGAAGACAACAGACTCGGTTTACTCGCTATAGAATGGACAGCAAAGAATTTCTCCTTTTTATAATACAAATATAGAGACCATAAAGCCCTGATATCCTTAATAATACTTGGGCGCCTTTCTATATTTATTGACTTATATCCTACTAACGGAAGCCCTTCGATATCCTTCTCGTCTTTTATATTAGCCACAAGATAGATATCAAACTCGCTTACGAGTTTTTCCATCGGCAATTTAAAAAAAGCCTTTGCAGCTCCTGGTTGTGCGACAACAACACAAATCTTTTTCTTTTCCATAAATACTTACTTACCCTGTTTCTTTTTCACGACTAATCTGTAACCGTTCTTCGAATTCCTTCATCAAAAGGAACAATCACATAATCCATATCATCGATAGAGGACAAGCTCATGGCATATTCAACACCACCATAAGCTTTGCTTATTATAGGAACAAAATGAAACAATCGAACAAAAAAACCTAACACACGTGAAGGCCTATACTTTACTCCAATAGCTTTTGCGATTGTTTGTAATAAGTCGTTGGCACTCACAGACCTATCGTCTTGAGGGCAATAGGCACCATGTATATTTTCACTTATAGCGAGGCGAACAAATTCCGCCAAATTATCAATATAGACAAAACTCTGTTTTACATTTTCGTAAGCTTGCGGAATGACAGGACTTTTTTTTGCAACTGAGGCAAAAGAAGTAACATAAACTCCACGGCATCCCTTACCATAGACACTAGGAGGGCGCACACATACGACATTGAAAGTATCGTCTTGCAGTTTCATCAGGCCCTCCTCTGCCATTAATTTACTTTTCCCATACATACTATAAGCCAACAATGGAGTATTCTCATCCACAATATTAGGAACCAGTTTCTTACCGACCCCATAAACCCCCATCGTGCTAAAGAAAATATACTGCTTCACCCCCTGCTCTTTTGCCATTGTAGCAATAGCAATTGGCATATCTGTATTAACACGCTTATATAATTCCCAGTCTTTGCACTGTGGCTGATGTACTATTCCTGCCACATGAACAATAGTATCATAACCAGAATAATCGTATGTTTTCCAGTCGTCATTCAATACATCCAGCTGGGTAACAGACCATTTTTCTTTTGACAACCATTCATCTATATGATTACCTATATAGCTATTTTTTCCTATGATTAATATATTCATTACCTTCAAAAAAAAGATTATTAAGAATTAGCAATTTCTTCATATATACCATTGTATTTTGATACCATTTCTGATATATCAAACTGTTTTGCACGTTCATAACAGCGAGAAGCTATTTTCTCATACAAAATATGATTATCATGAAGTCTCATAATTATTTCCGCCAATGCTTTTTCATCGCCATGAGGGAATAGGATACCATAACCGTTGGTCATTTCGCGCAGTCCATCGACATCACTGCCAACAAAAGGCTTTCCGACTGACATTCCTTCTATATTAGAGAGGGAAAGCCCCTCAAAATGCGAAGACATTACAACCACATCAACCGAATGAAGAATTTCTGGGATATCAGTCCTCAATCCCATAAATACTACTCGATCAGCGACACAAAGATCTTTCGCTAAAGACTCAACAATAGGTCTACGAACCCCATCACCCACCAACCATAGTTCGTATGTTTGGGGGTCCAGATAAGTCATTGCCTTAATCAAAGTATCCTGATCCTTTTGGTATCGGAAAGCAGCAATCATTGCTAAAATAAACTTATTACCACCACTTCGGAGGGATTTTATAGCAGAAGCATTATGGAACAATTCAACATCAACACCATTGAAAATTGTTACAATTTCAGCCTTAACAAACCCGATAGATTCCCTCAGATTATATTCTGCTTGTCGAGAAATACATATTATCTTTCCATACCTATTATATACCCACCGATCAATCCCGATAGGATACCATCTCCAATCCCGACGGCGATTAGAGGTGTTGTGTTCTGTGGTAACCAATTTCACTCGACATAACACGGAAGCTATTGCAGCAAATATCTGAGGGGCAAAACAATGAGTATGTACAACGTCATAATGCCTCATGATACGCCACAATTTGAAAATCTTAATAGGATGATAATAAGACGTATTATATGACAATTTGTAAACTCTACAACCACATTTTTCAAGTTGTTGCATAAATGGAGAATCCACTCCATTAAAAACACAAACATCAACAGACTGTCCCAAATTCCACAATCGAGGAACTATATCAACAATTAATTTTTCTGCTCCTCCCATCTGAAGCGATGTTATTACCTGTAGTATTTTCATATATATTTAGACGACTTTCATTGTTTTATTACATTTAACTTTATAATATGTCCAAAAATATAATGCAATGCCAAAAGGCAAAGTAATTACTGTAATCCATGGACAAGGATTAGAAAATAGATCAGAAATCCTATTTGCGCGGATGCAATGTGAAACGTAATGAGTACAATAACGCAAACGTGACATAAAAGACTTATTAAGTCTCAGATGCTCTTTCCGAAGGAACATAAACCCCAATGGATTGTTCCAATATTGACGATACATACCAAAACTCGATCCATCTATTTGATAATCAACTATAACCAAAGGTTTATTCAATAACAAATAAGTGTAATCTTGATCAATTAGAAGATACAAATAGTTCAAGCCTAAATAACGTTCATTACCAAACCGAGGATACTCAGGATACTTCTTCACCACGTCTGTACGCAGTACCAATTTCTTATCACCACTACCACCATGTTCATAAAAATCAGACAATGTAGAATCTCTTAGATTATTCGGGAATTCCGTTCCTATGAGTTCCCCTGCATTTGAATAATCTAGGCCAATAATGCCAGCATAATAATCTGCTCGATTCCTTTCCCAAAAATTGACGATTAATTCCACCGCATCATCTGGCATCCAGTCATCACTATCAATACAAGTATTTAACTCTGTGGTTATATTCTTGTAAGCTGTATTATGGGCGCCATGCATACCCTGATTCTCCTGATAAATGTATCGAATTGGGATCTTGTTTTCCGTAATCCAACCCTCAACAAGTTGCCTGGTATCATCTGTGGAACCGTCATCAACAACAAGCCATTCAAAGTCCTTACATGTCTGACGGCACAGACTTTCGTAGGTTCGTCCTATTGTATGTGCCCGATTATAAGCAGGCGTAAAAACTGTTAATGTTGCTTTCACTTTATTCATAATTTAACTTTTATTAATCTCACATACCCAGTAACCAAAGAATGGTGGTAAAGCCGAAATGGCCTAAAAGTATAAGGGATGTTTTTTTACTATGATTTTTCTTAAATACTTCAAAATTCATCAGTGGGTATGCCAAAACAACGGGATAGATAAACCACGATAAATAAGCTATACGATTAGAAAACATTGCCCGAATAGCTAAAACCCAGAAAGAGTTCGCATACATATAGGTTCCCAAGAGCAGCAAGTAGGTCTTATCGTATATCTTTCGTTTAAAAATAGTATATGCAGCCAAAACAATTGGCATAGAACTATAGAGTAGGAAATCCCAACGGAAACGGTGTTCCAATATTTGACCATCTGCATCATCATTTTGAAGATTGCTCGCCAGTCGTTCGTCATAGCTCATGGCCGACAAAACTGCATCAATTTGACTTCCAAAAGCCAAACTTACACCTATGGCACCTATCCAAGCAATGAACATATACTTTGGATTACGAACAAAATATGTGAAAAATAGGGTAGCTGCTGGAAGTGCTGCTGATTTATGGAAGCCTGTAGCTAAAAAACACATAATGGCTGCCAACGCCATTTTCTTTTTGCACAATGCAGCCACTGCCAAAATCACTATACTACATGCAATTCCATTACGAACACCATTTACAGCAAAATGATAAAATTCAAAAGCACCAATACAGAATAGCATCAGCAAGGCGCCATGCTTCTTATCAATCTGTTTGCAGCCCTTATACATGGGAATGATATAGCAACACATCATCAACATAAGCCACAGATGCACATCCATGATTTCCGCACAAACCTTTTGAATAACATCAAAAAGCCAATCCGACCCTACATCATCAGAGCCTTGCATATTAAAAACACCAAAAGTTTGCAATAACTCATATTTTCTTACATAACTTGCCGTGTCACCGAAATGCCATGTTGCAGGTCGAAAACCGTAGACTATGATAAAGAATACAGAGAACAGCAATAAGGGCTGGTAATCGAACACTCGTTCAATTACAGCATACCTCGGGTATTTATTAATCGTATTAAACTGCTTAACGGTCATCAACAGCACGACAAACCAGTAAACAAAAAAGTAATACTCAGCAAAAGGTACAAGAAACTCCATTTTACGATTTTTTGAAGAATCTAAGGGTTACGATATCTGAAAGAAAAACAACTAGTTTCTCTCCAAATATTTTCACTAACAAAACTTTTGATTTGTGGCGTAAGTCTCTGAAAATTCCATGATTAATCCATGACCCTGCAAAATGGTGGATACACACCGTATTCTTGGTACATCGGATCATACCTGTGCGATGATCCTTCGGGCAGAAATAATCTGCGGGATACATGGTACAAAGATTTGGGAAATCCTGATATTTATTATTCAGGACCAATCCCTTGTTCAACATATAGTTCGTAATGACAGTGGTATTAGTTGTCATATCAAAACTTCCATCTTCCTGTACGAACTTCCTATCATCA
>JAEEGH010008068.1_pt1 | contig 25060 bp, 21 predicted proteins | sample 9134181 | NCBI WGS metagenome assembly JAEEGH01 (sample SAMN16246544, study PRJNA631951) | gut metagenome | biome: gut microbiome; feature: rumen; material: DP-attached | host: Bos | place: Iran: Karaj | collected 2018-10
CCGATCCCGCCACCCGCCTTGCCGCCTCCGGAGACCTCCACCTCGCCGAGGAGCCCGCCGCCCCCTACGACCCCGGCGCCCGTCCTGATTCGCGGGCTCCGTCCTCCCGTCCTGATTCGCGGGCTCCGTCCCGCGTACCTGCGTCCCCCCGTCCTGATTCTCCGGCCCCCACCAGCGTATTCGCGCCCACAAGCGCCAGCTCGCAGGCCCAAGGCGATCTCTTCGAGGAAACACCGCGCCCAACTCCACCCCCCGCCCCCGCTCGCCCTGATCCTGTCGTCTCCCGTCCTGTCGACGCGGTTCCTCAAACCACGCCTGCCACGGCGGTCGCGCCAGTGGCCGCCCCCTCTCGTCCTGTTTCTCCGGCTCCGGCCCGCATATCCGCGCCTTCCCGCAATCGAACGAAGGCCCTCCGTTCACAGGCCAAGGCCATCCTCTCGCAAGCCCTCACAGCCGCTGGCCGCATTGCGCGCACTCCCCTTTTCCAACGTGCATGTGCGGCAGTGCTGGTTTTGGCCGCCGCAGCCTGGATCTGCACGCTCTTCATCGGCGGCCCCGAACCCTCCAATCCAGATTCTATCGTCTCCCGTCCTGTCGGCGCGGTTCTTCAAACCGCGCCTGCCACGGCGGTCGCGCCAGAGGCCGCCCCCTCCCAACCTGCCCCACCGGCTCCGGCCACCGTAGCCGAACCTGCCACTCCTGCGAATGAAAGCCTTGATGCCCCCAGTTCACAGGCCCGAATCACCATAGTCGGCAGCGCCCTCACCGACAACCTTCTCCCACCCCCCGACAGCTATGCCGAATAAAAGGCGCCAGTTTTCGGTGGGGCTTGTCAGCCTGGGCTGCGCCAAGAACGCCGTCGATCTTCAGGTAATGGCCGGCGCCCTCCTCACAGAGGGCATCGCGCTGTCGTCCAATCCTGATAGCGCCGACTGCATTCTCGTAAACACATGCGCCTTCATTGAGGCGGCACGGCAGGAGGCCAACGACGAAATTCTCCGCGCATGCGACCTCAAGCGTTCGGGCAAGGCGCGGTTCGTCGTTGTTACAGGTTGCCTTCCTCAGCGTTACGGCGCCTCCCTCGCCGCCAAATACCCGGAAGTCGATGGCTGGCTCGGCATAGACCACCTCTTCGACCTCCCCGCACTTCTCCGCTCCCTCTCAGCTCCCGACCGTCCTAAGTCTGTCGCCTCCCGTCCTGTCGGCGCGGTTCTTCAAACCGCGCCTTCCACGGCGGCCGCGCCAGCGGCCGCCCCCGTCCTCGTCTCCACCGCCCGCAACACCCTCTTTGAGCCGCCAGTCCCCGACTTCACCATCACCGGCGGCGTCCATGCCTTCCTCAAGGTCGCCGATGGCTGCAACCACGCATGCGCCTACTGCGCCATCCCCGCCATCCGCGGCCACCTGCGCTCGCGCCGGCCCCGCGACATACTGGCCGAGGCCAGGGCGTTAGTCCGCTCCGGTATCCGCGAACTCGATGTCGTCGCGCAGGATGTTACCGCCTACGGCCGCGACCTACGCGACGGCACTTCGCTCGCCTCGCTGCTCACCAGCCTCGACCGGATTCGCGGCGACTACTGGCTCCGCCTCCTCTACGGCTACCCGTCGCTCATCAGCGACGAACTTCTCTCCGTCATGGCCTCCGCCCGCCATGTCTGCCGCTACATCGACCTCCCGCTCCAGCACAGCCACCCGGAGATGCTCCGCGCCATGCGCCGCGCCGACACCGTTCGCCACATCGGCTCCATCGTCGGACGCCTCCGCGCCGCCGTTCCAGGCATCGCCCTGCGCACCACCTTCATCGTCGGCTTCCCCGGCGAAACCGAGGCACACTTCGAGCACCTCCTCGACTTCGTCCGCGCCTCGGAGTTCGACCAGCTAGGCGTATTCACCTTCTCGCCAGAAGAGGGCACTCCGGCCGCGAAGATGGACGGCACCGTCGCGCCGGAAGTGGCCGAACTCCGCCGCAGCCGCCTCATGGAGGCTCAGCAGGAGATTGTGGAGCGTCGCCTCGCCTCAATGGCCAGCATCCGCGCCCGCGTCCTCATCGAGCAAGTTGACGGCGACCGCGCCGTCGCCCGCGCCGAATTCCAGGCGCCCGACGTAGATGGCGCCACGCTGATTGCAAATCCTCCCGCCAGCCTCCAACCTGGCGACTTTGCCGAAGTCGAAATCACCGGCCATGAAGGCTACGACCTCGTTGCAAAACTGAGCGGCGGCACCGCCGTCAAACGGCGGTAAAATGGACATCCTTCACGGCAATTGGACTCGCGGACGCCTCTGGGTGTGGAAGGAAGGGGCGCAACGCCCCGTCCCCTGCCCCAACCCGGCAGCGCTCTTCGCGAAGCCGCCGGAAGGCACCGAACTCGGCGCAGACCTCAAGGCCCTCGCCGCGCTCTGGCGCTTCGCCACCGAGGCCATTGAGGCGAAATGCGTTCTGCCCTCGCTGAGCGGCCGCAGCAGCCGCTGGACGCCCCTGCTCTGCGCCGCCGACCGCGCCCGCCTCGCCACCCTCTGCGAAGCAGCGGCCAGCGCCTTCCGCCCTGATTCTGCCCCCTACGCATTCTTCCTCGACGCCGTCGATATCCAGATGCGGAAGTTCTGCCTTCCCTTCAAGAGCCTGCTCCTCGAGCGCTTCTCACCAAGCAACCCGCACTCCTCCTTCCTAGCGTCTCTGGCCACGCCTAATGGCGAGGTCGCCGTCGGCGGCGACGCCGACCTGGCCAAACTCGCATCATCGCTCGAAACCTGGCGCGGCCAGGCCATGCCCGCGCAGTGCGAATCCCCCGCGCTCGGCTTCAAAATCGCCGACCCCACAGGCAGCGATTCCGTAAGCCCGCTCTGGCGGCTTGTCCCGGTGGCGATCACCGACTCCTCCGCGCGCCCCGTTACGCGCAAGCTGCTCGATGAAATCGGCCCCGCCGCCGCACGCCGCATCCTCCTGGCCCTCGGCGGCGCTTCGCGCCTCTTCCACGGTCTCTCCGATGAGGACGGCGGCTCAGCCGGACGCTTCGCCGCCGCCACTCTCGACGGCGCGGCCCTCCGCTCCTTCATGGAGTCGGCGATGCCGCGCCTCGCCGCCGCCGGGTTCCCCGTCTTCGCGCCGCGCTGGTGGAAACCCGCCTCCGCGAGACGCCCCTTCATCCGCGCCGTGTCGGCCGAGCGCATCCACCGCGAGGGCGCGTTCTCCCTCGACTCCATCGTCAATGTCAAGTGGGAGGTCGTCCTTGGCGGCACAGGCATTTCCGCCCGCGAGCTGAAGTGGATTGCGGAGAACGAAGTTCCCGTCGCCAAAATCGGCGGCAAGTGGATGAATGTCGATCCCGAGCTTGTCAAGGAGGCCGCATCCACCCTCGCCACGCTGGCCAGCCGCACGACGAGCCTGCGCGACCTTGTGCGTCTCGGCATGGGCGTAGGCGGCGAGATTTCCGTCGAGGTCCCGGATGCGGCACTGCCAGCGGAGGCGCGTCGCCTCACCGCACCGCTGCGCGGCGGCGGCAAGCTGAAGCAGGTCGCCGTTCCGGAGGACTTCGCCGGCTCCCTGCGCCCCTACCAGCGGCAGGGGCTGGACTGGCTCTCCTATTTGCGCAGGTCGGGCTTTGGCGCATGCCTGGCCGACGACATGGGCCTCGGAAAGACAATCGAGGCGATTGTCTCATTCCTCGACGCACGCCGCGACGGCGTGACTGGCCCCTTCCTCGTGGTATGCCCGATGTCAATCATGCTCAAGTGGCTCCATGAGGCGCGGCGCTTTGCCCCGTCGCTCTCGTCATGGATCTACCACGGCCTTGAGCGCCCCCATGGCGCAGACTTCATAGCGAAGGCCAACAGGAAGGACATCTGCATCACCAGCTACCAGATGCTCGCGGCGGAGATTGAGTCCATAGGGCAGATCCGCTGGGCGATTGTCGCACTCGACGAGGCGCAGAACATCAAGAACCCCGAGACAATGAAGTCGCGCGCGGCGCGTTCGCTCGACGCCTCCTGGCGGCTCGCCATCACCGGCACGCCCGTCGAGAACGGCATCACCGACATCTGGGCCATCATGGACTTCGTCAACCGCGGGCTTCTCCCCGGCAAGTCCGAGTTCGAGCGCAAGTTCGGCTCCGCCGCGCCGGCAGACGCCAGCGCGGAGGCCGCCACGCAGCTGCGCCGCATCGTCGCGCCATTCGTTTTGAGGCGCGTCAAGGCCGACCCGGAAATCGCCGCCGGACTCCCTGACAAGGTCGAGGAAAAGGTCTTCTGCCACCTCACCGTCGCGCAGGCGTCGCTCTACGCCGCCGAGACAGCCGCCGCCGAAAAGGACCTCGCCGGACGCCAAGGCATATCCAGACGCGGGGCCGTTCTCGCCCTCATTACGCGCCTCAAGCAGATTTGCGACTATCCCACCGACGGCTCGGGCACGCTCGACCCGGAGCAGTCCGGCAAGCTCGCCACGCTCGACGAAATGCTCGACCAGGTTGTCTCATCCGGCGAGGCGGCGCTCGTATTCACGCAGTATGCGACCTTCGGACACCTCCTGGCCGCCCACCTCTCGGAGAAGTTCGGCTTCGAGGTCCCCTTCCTCCACGGAGGAGTTCCGGCCACCGCCCGCGCCGAGATGGTCCGCAAGTTCCAGGAGCCATCGGGGCCGCCGATTTTCCTAATCTCCATCCGCGCCGGCGGACTTGGCTTCGACCTCACCCGCGCCAACCACGTCTTCCACTACGACCGCTGGTGGAATCCCGCGACCGAGAGCCAGGCGACCGACCGCGCCCACCGCATAGGCCAGACCAAGACCGTCTTCGTCCACACCTTCATCTGCGACGGAACACTTGAGTCCAAAATTGACGACCTAATCTCTGGAAAGCGCCAGCTTGCCGGCACCATAGTGACCGACGGCGCCAGCTGGCTTGCCGGCCTCGACGACCGCACCCTCATGGAAGTCGTCTCCCTTTCAAGGGAAATGCACTAAGTGGCATGCCCCTTTCGCCCCACCTCTCAACCTTTCAACTTCTCCTCTGTGTCTTTGTGCCTCTGTGTGAGATCATCTGTCGTGCGTCAGCTCCTAACATCTAAACCTCCAAGGCGCGTCAGCGCCAAACATCGCCCGAAGGGCTCAAACATCCCAGGCGCTTGCGCCAAACTTCTTTTAAAAATTGCTTCCTAATGCGCAATGTGTTAGAATAAATGCGTTTCGCTGGCATGAATGTGGAGGAACGAATTCCCTTTTACCCCACTATTGGTGCGGGTCGGCGAGGTGTTCCCAATTTTGTTTCTTCGGCGACGAACAAAAATTGTCCCCGCCAATGTCTTTGTGTTTGACTTGAGAGAATAATGGAGCAAAGAAAAAATGCGGACGAGTGTTTTTATCATTTTGGAATAGGAGACGACAATGCTTTTTGATGAAATACAGAAGGGTGAAACGGATTCGTTAGAGTTCAAGCGCGACATGCCTGATGACCACCTCAAGTTCTTGAAAACGGCGGTGGCGTTTGCAAACTGCAATGGCGGGCGCATTGTCTTTGGCGTTGACGATGACCGGTCAATTGTCGGCGTTGATCCGTTGGGCGCCTTTCGCCTTGCCGACAGGGTGGTGGACACCATTTCCAATTCATGCGCCCCACAGATGGCAGTCTCGACGGAAGTGGCGACGGTGGCGAGAAAAAACGTTGTCGTCGTTTCCGTCCCGATGGGGATGTCAACGCCCTATTTCATCAAGTCGTTGGGAAAGGCCAACGGAACATTTGTGCGTGTAGGCGCAACCACGCGGCTTGCGGACGAAGATACCGTGTCCGAACTTGAGTTCACTGGGGCTGGAAAAACGTTTGATTCGCAGGTGTGCAGGGGGCTTGACATTTCCGAGAAGGAAATAGGGAAACTATGCAATTCCATGTACCGCCTTGCCAGGGCAAACTGCGAAAAGGAATCGGAAAAGCGGGATGTGCGCAAGGTCACGGCGGCACAGCTTGAAGACTGGGGCGTCCTTGTGCGTAGTGGCGACAAGTTGTTGCCGACATACGCATTCGCATTGCTGGCAGGTTCACGCAAGTTCTGGAGCGAAGTCCAGTGTGCCGTGTTCCGTGGCGAGACAAAGGCGAACTTCATAGATAGGCGTGAATTTACCGGACCGATTACCCACCAGCTGGACCAGGCGTTCGACTATGCTCTGTCAAAAATCAACATGGGCATGGAGCTGCACGGCATCTACAGGCACGATGTCTATGAGATTCCGCCGGGAGCGATTCGCGAGCTGATAGTCAACGCGCTTGTCCACCGCCAGTACATCAACCCGCATGCGGCGTCCATACAGGTGGCGCTCTACGACACGCACCTTGACATCACATCGCCCGGAGGATTGCCGCACGGCATGACGGTCGAGCTGATGAACGAGGGACATTCTCGCGCACGCAACAAGGCGCTTGCTTTGGCGTGTAGGTATATGCGACTGATAGAGGAGTGGGGTAGCGGCATCCCGCGAATACGGCAGATGCTTGCCGATGCTGGATTGAAACCGCTCGAAGTCATCAACAACGGAATCAGCGTCACATTCCGCCTATGGCGCCCATTTGGAAACGCCACTACGGTAAAAACTATGGGAAAGGCCGATGAGAAAAATGATGCTGTTACAGAAAATGTTACTCGAAACGTTACACGAAATGTTGCGCGAAAAACAAAGTTACAGAAAGACATTCTTGATTCTGTAGCGGGGAAACTTGGCATAACCCAAGAGGAACTGGCCCAGCGATTCGGTGTCGCCCGCATGACAATAATGCGCAACATGGCAAGGCTGGTATCTGAAGGTCTTCTCCGCCATGTCGGCCCTGACAAGGGCGGTCATTGGGAAGTCGTAACGCCTCATGAAGCCGAGAACCACCATGACTAGGAAGACCAAAGACAGAATCAAGGCGCTGGTGTTTGTAATCGTCCTGGCGCTTGGATGGAAATACCCGTATCTCGCCTACTGCCTTTTCGTGAATGTGGCGGTGGGGCTTGTCGGGGCGTTCCGGCACGGCGGACGGCACGGGTGCGGGAACTTCTGCCCGCGGGGCGCGTTCTATTCGCTGCTGCCCGACACCGGGCGCAAGGTTCCGACGAAACTCCTTTCGCGGAAAACATCGCTCTTCGTCATGGTGGCGATGGTGGCGGGGCTTTACCTCTGGATGCGGCCATCAACGGTGCGCGACTGGGGGTTCCTATTCTACGCCATGATTGTCCTCACGACCACGGTTGGCCTTGTCGGGTGGCTTGTCTTCAACCGCTGGTTCTGGTGTTCCATCTGCCCAATGGGGAAAATCTACAAGGCGATCCGTCCCGGGCGCACCGCCATCCGCGTCGCGGACACCTGCGTCAAATGCGGGCTCTGCTCTAAGGCATGCCCCTTCGGGTTCAACCCGCCCCAGGACGCGCAGGACGGACTCTTCCGCAACCCCGATTGCATCCAGTGCCGCCGCTGCATTGACCGCTGCCCCCGCCACGCCCTCGCAATGGAAGAAATTGACGCCTGAAACTGATGGAGCAAAGTGGCGCATTTTGCACAAAATAGTTATATTACAGTGCGGAAATCTATTCAATAAGGCGAGCACTCCGTGCGAGCCACTAGCCACTAACAACTAACGACTAGCGACTAACATCCCGGGCGCGTCAGCGCCAAACCTTTCAACTTCTCCTCTGTGTCTTTGTGCCTCTGTGTGAGATCATCTGTCGTGCGTCAGCTCCAAACTTTTCAACCTTTCAACTTTTCAACTTTTCAACTTTTCAACTTCCAAAATACCATTTGCTTCCAAAGGCGCAATGTGTTAGAATAATCACTCAATTCTCGTTGGCGCGTGCGCCCGCGAGGCGATAAAGTTCTTTGGATATACTCTGCCGCAGCCGCTCCCAGAGCCGCTGCGCAGGGGTTGGGGCTGATGAACGGAAAAGTTCCGGAGTCGCGCTCACTGGCGACTAAAACGATTCAATAAATCGACGCTTCATCGGCAAGGGTCTTGCGAGATAAGTCGAAAGTCCAACGACTAGCAACTAGCGACTAGTGACTAACGACTAACGACTAATCTTGCAAGGCTGCGTACGCGACAGCGTATTTTCGCTTCAAACAGAAATCGCCAATTTCAAATACAGAGCGGAATACTAAGTCGCGCTACGCGGTTGATACCGCGTGGCGTGTCTTCTTTCATGTTCTGTATTGGGCGTTTGGCGATGCCTTGTTTGAAACATGGATATAGGCACGCCACTTTCTTTTCCTCCGCGTCCGGGTGGTGCGTCCTTGGTCAAGGTGGATGCGGAGTAATGTGAATGAATGTTTCGCGTAAGATTTCGCAAACTTTTGGAAGTATAGTGTGAGACTTGAAGAACGCAAGCCGTTTTTCAAGTTCTCATTTGTTGCTTGAAGGAAATGTCGTCCTCTCGTTTCCCCCAAGCCAATCAAGTCAAAAGGGCATAATGGAAGGAAGCACAACCATGACGTTTCATCAAGCAGCAATGCGGTATTCGGGACTTTTCCCCAAAATGTCGCAAGACGAAGTTAGAATTCGAAGTTTTTGCAATTCGGCGCGAAAGATGATTGTTTCAGGAAAGCCCGTCACCTCCGCCACCGTTGACATTCTGGTGCATAAGAATGTCATCGCCAATGCGGATCGAGGTGAAATACTTCCCTTCAGGCGCGCTCGGAAAATGCCACCTCTGCCAACAAATGCCTTTGCTGACTTGCTCGACAAGATGTTCGACATAGCGCGTGTGTCACCGACAATTTCTCACGATCAATATAAAGTGTGGAAGTGTGATTTCTTTAAAGAAGCTGGATTCAAAGCTGAAGTTGTATTCAACAGGCTTGTCTTCACGTTGTTCCCGGAGCAGTTCTGCTCTGTCTCAAAAAGAATGCGGTTGTGCGATGTTGCCCAGCAGTTAATAGGAGACGGACTGATTGCCACAGGGGTGGCAGGAAAGTTGCGCGGAACAGATTGGTTCACGCTTTGCGACAGAATTATGCCAGCCATCAAGCATGGTTTCCCAACGAAGGACTTTGCCTATTGTTCCGCCTTCGTAGCCGCCGTAGGTGTTGTTACATCACGGTAAAGACCTTTTAGTGACAAACGGAGAGGAATCATCAATGAACAAATCGACTCTATTCACTCTCGTGGCAGCGATGGCCGCCGCATCGGTTCTTTCAGGTTGCGCAAAACAAAAGGATGAAAAAGTCCAACTTTGGAAAGGCGGTCCTTACTGGGCGACAAAAAACATCGGCGCAGAGGAGCCGTGGGACTACGGCCTCTACTTCTGGTGGGGCGACACGGTTGGCTACAGGCGCGTGGGCGACGCATGGGTGGCGAGTGACGGCTCGTCATCCAACTTCTCCTTCAGCGAAGATAACACGCCGATATGCTATAAAGGCCACAGCATCCTCCGAAGCGAGGGATGGACAATAACGAAAGACGGCATGGACGTTCTGGCGCCAGCGCGTGACGCAGCGAATGTCCACTGGGGCGAGAACTGGCGTATGCCGACGGAGGACGAACTCTCGGCGCTTGAATTCGAATGTGACTGGACGAGGACGGTAACGAACGGCGTGTTCGGGTACGTCGTGAGCGGGCGCGGCGACTACGCCTCGTCGAGCATCTTCCTCCCTGCCGCCGGCTTCGGCCATGAGGCTTCGCGTAGTCATGCTGATTCAGAGGGCTTTTACTGGTCATCTGTCCCAGTCCCATACGGCTGCGAAGGTGCGATAGCCCTCCACTTCCTGCGCACCACTCTCTTTACATTTCAATCGGTCAGCCAAGTTGGCTACAACAATTATGGCGATGGACTGCCCGTTCGTCCCGTCCAAGGGATCGCCAAGTAGCGAGCGAAGCGAACACATCCGAGTTTTAGATTCTTTAGGGAACCAGGAGGTTTGAAATGAGAAGATACCATGCGCGCAAACGCTACATCCTTTTTGTTGCGGCGGCATACTCGTTTGCGATATCTATTTCCGCGCAGGACTTTGCGGATGTGGCTTCGGTCTTGTCAGTCGAGTCTCATTCATCGCAGCCATAGCGGATGGCAGGCTGAGCGAATAGCATTTTGAGAATAACCTAACATCAATTACCGGAGAGCAAGATGAGCGAGAAATGTCGGCATTGCGAAGTAGACTGTGCGAAAGGCAAAGCCAAAGATGTGGAAGGCATGAAGAACATCAAAGTGTTTGTAGGGTATGGGTGGCAGAAGTTCTACGGCGATGAATCCCAGCGCAAGGGGAAGGATGTCCTTTACGATACCTTCTGGAAATCGATTCAAGGGATTTTCAAGAAGACATGCGATGGCTTCAATGTTTCGAAGGATGGACATGAAATCTCGGTCTCATTAAGAAGACTCCGAGCAAGTCATGGGCGCTTTGTCTGGCCAACGATTGAAAAGCGGATCGCGGAGGCGGATGCGCTAATCTTTGATGTTGCCGCCGCTCCCTCAAAAGATATTTCAGGCAAATCCGGAGACTTGAACAAATTCGTTAGTCAGCTTAATGCGAACGTCTTGTTAGAAATCGGATACGCGCTTGGATGCGGAAAGCGCGTTTTCCTAATGTGTCCAAAGCACCTATTCTCAAAAGTTCCATCTGATTTAAGCGGTTTTCTTTGGACTTTATACACAGGAAGTATCAAAGAGGGGCAATTGGAGCGTTCTTTAGTTGACCATTCGGGCACCATTAATGCCTTTCGTGGGATGTTACGCGAAATCGCTAGTTCAATAGATGGCAACGAGCGAGAGGATTGACTCTTCAAGAGGAAGTGACTATGTCTAATATGGCGGGAAAAGAAGGCAATAGGAAGGTCATTGTCATGCGTCAAATATTACTCGTTCCGCTCCTGTTTTCAATGAGCGGATGTCTTGTTGTCGGCTTTGATCCAAAGACGGAAGTTAGAACACATGAGGAACTAGAACCAGCCGTGGGCACACTATCTGATAGTTTTTCCTGTTCTGTGGTATCAACCGACCAACCCTCAATATTGATAACTCGCGAGAATGGCAATCAAATTCGCGTTGATGTCAAAGTCAACCAAACTGTTTCGCAAAGAAATGCCAAGTCCTTTTACAGTGAGAAGTGGGAGATTGAAGATGGCAGAGCTTGGAGCATAGGAGTCATTCCTGGCAATGGACCAGTCCTCTTTACTGGCAAAATATACTCTACCGACACTAACGATTGGGATGTTTTTTCCTTTACATTTGCTACTCCAATAGGAAATGTCCTCATGTTGGGCATTCCGACAATAGCCTCTCTTTTTGGGGGGCTTGGCGAGGTGGACTCTGTTGCCAGTTTGGGTCTTATCGGTGCATGCGCATTTGACACAGGCAATCCAGTTGGCGAGACTATGGTAGAGCAAAGGATAGAGCGCTCTTTTGACAATTCCAATGTGGTGACACAGCGACAGGCGCAGTGTGTTGGTGTTACTATTCTTGCAACAGTTGAAATACCCTCTCTATGGTATCGCGGAACGGTGGCAATTCCTCCAACCCTCAACGAAAATGATAATTCCTCTTATGCGATTTTCAATTTACCCCAAAATGCACCTAACGGAACAAAAGGAACTGTCCGTCTCTCTTTCATCGACGAGTCAACTTCCTCTGGCAAAAACCTAGACCCTTATCAAGGCATGATTTCACATTTTGAGTTGTAATGATTGTTGAGGACCGATTGCGCATGAAAACACTTTGCAAACTCTTTCCCCTGGTGCTGATTCTTGTGTGTTCCATGGGGTGTGTAACAGTTGGCGTTGCTCCCAAACGAGAAACTAGGACATGGAAAGAACCGGAAATATTTAATGACTCGTCGATTATCTGTCAAATCGAAAAGCCTACCATTACTGTCGAAAACATAAGTGATGGCATTCTAGAGGTGCGCGTTGAGGCCCCGCAGTTAATCCAAAGGGAAATAGTTGAGACACTCCATCGTGAGACATGGGAGATTGAAGATGGCAAGGCGTTAAGTATTGGACTTCTTCCAGGATATGGCAGAATTGTTTATGACTCGTATGATTATGACATGGCCGATATTTGGGGAACCGGCAGCGCATACGTTATATTTCCATTTGGTGCAGCTGTCATGAACTGCTGCGGTGCTTTCCCAACCCTAGACGGGTTGTTCTACAGGCCATTCGTTGAAAAAACATCTGGTGAAGATGATGGATTTTCGGAATTTGCAATAATTGGTTGCGACAGATTCCGATTGCATGCACAGCCAGGGGAGAAAATGATAAACCATGAGACGGAAACGTGTTCAACTGGGATAACTGTTGCGAATGTGTCAGCTGGAATTGACGCAACGATTGTTGCGACTGTGGACATCCCCTCAATGTGGTTTCGGGAAAGTGTTGTTATGAAGCCCCAACGCCATGGACAAAAAATCGTTTCTTCTGGACAATTCACTTTGCCTTGCACACCGTCAGGCTCGATGACTGGAACGGTGTCGCTTTTTATAATTGACGAATCGAGGAATTATGGACTGATGTTGAGTCGGCATCAGGGCATGGTTTCGCATTTCAAACTTTAGCTTTTCAAGGAGCAACGACAATGAGAACAATAATTCATCTGGCAATTCCACTATCTCTGCTTTCAACGGTTGCCTTTTCGGCAAGCTCTGCCGTTGGGGAAAGTCCGATGTCCCCGTTGGGCATTCGCACGGTCATTCCAGGAGACAAGGCCATGCAACAATTACCATTGTATCTTGAACCACCAAGCACAAATGAGGTTATCAAATGCGTAAAGAAGCAAGGCGGATGCCTTGCCATAATACCAACATCAAATGGTGCTATTATTCGCAAATACGCAAAGCCAAAGTTCAGCAAGACGCAGTTTGTTTTTGAAGACAACCCGCTGTCGTCGGATTCGCGAGCAGAAGATGCCTGGCAAAGCTATCAGGCACTTCGTGACATGCTTTTAACTGAAAAATGCCTTGAAATAGACTACGGCGCGGAAATCTCTGAGGTCGTTGGAGACAAGTATCGGACGCTGACGAACGATGTTGCAACCCTAGCACGGACATACGATGGCAAGAGCTTTGACAGGAGTCGATACGAGGCCGATTTCGACGCCATTTTAGAAGCAGTCCAGAAAAAATCAGTCGCTGGTCGCGGTCGGCGCTCCCTTCGCGCAGTAAATGACTTCCGTGTGGCGCACGCGCAAGAATACTCCCTTCCTGATAGTGAATCAAAGGCCATTCTCTCAGCTTTGGATGAAATACGAAAGCATGGCGTAAGAGATGCGCCAGAGGCCGTTCAGTCTCTCGTGTTGAAGCGCAATGCATACGCCAATGCCGTTCTCGCGCATATCCGCAAGGAGCGTGAAACTCGAATCGCCGCCCTAACCGAATCTCAAGTTCCATTTGTAATGCTCTTTGACTCGCAAGAGTTCTCAAGCAACCCCCTCATGGGGTTCCCCTCTAATGTTGATAGGAATGCCGAAGCAGCCCTCGCCGTTATCGACAAGCGCATTGCGGCAGCGGAAGAGGAACTTGCAGAAGGGCGGAAGCGCTATACTTCGGTGATTGGGCGCATGGCGGAATTGGACAAGTCGAAATTCGGGCAGGGAATGGTCTATGGGACTGGCAACAGGGAGCAAGTTGTCGCCATTATTGGCAGACATTCAGAGGCCGAACGCTACCTTACGGCGGAGGAGTCATTGGACGTGGAGACGATTCTGATTCAAGCAGAAATGAAACAAAAGGAGCTGACGAGTTTAGAAGCCGAGGTCTTGGCTTGGGCAAAGGAAACAGAGCAGTTCTGCGTGGAGATTCAAAAGATAGCCGTAGATGCTAGCGGATATTTGCAGGCGCAAGGAGTCTCCTCAGAAATTGCTTCAGGATTTGGAAATTTGAATCTATTCAACAACGGTGAAGACCAGAGGATTATGGAAGCCGTTGCCAAGGCCAAGCATGATCCAATTGGCTTTGGACATGAAGGGATGACCAAGGCAGACAATCTTTTGAAGATGCCGAAAGAGAGGTTGAAACATTCCATCGAGGTGTTGGAGTGGGCAAAAATGGCGAATGGAAAACTGCAGGAACTAATAAAGTCTGGATTTGATTTGAACATAGTGTTTGCTAATGATGAACATAAGAAAATTCAAGATTTTATAAGAAGTGCGTTGCATGACCCACTTAATTTCGGGCAGACTGAAAAGGAAGAGGTCAATGACCTTTTCAGGGGATCTTGTGAAAGAGTCGCGACAGGGCGGAATTCTCGGCAATGGTGCGAGTCAACGATGAAAGAATTTGGCGAAATAACTATGCAGATAAAAGTAATAGGAGAGGAGACCGACAACCGTTTAAAAGCATTGGGGTTATTTGGCAACAGTCAATTTGAACAATTAGCCGAAGCGGCATTCAACAAGTTCTCTACAGGATTTAAAGCGGCTCAAGAAACTTTCTACTCGAATCTTTCTGCACAGTTCGATAACCCACTAACGATTTTAACAAAGGAACGAAGGGAAGCGGAAAATGCCGTGAAGTCTGCGAGGCTTTCATTGAACAACTTACAAATCACGATAGGAAATGCAATTGACGAAATAAGAAAGGAATCGGCAGAGTATTACACGATCAACTCAAATGACAAAATCGAATTCTTTGGTTTTTACCCCGGCATGCCCGAAGAGAAATTTCTGGACATGGAAAAAAAACATGGTCTGGATAAATCTCTTTCTTTTGACGCATATTTGGCTGGGCAGATTATTGGTATTGGGCACAAAGTTTCGCCAGAAACCAAACTTGTCTATTGGATAGAGTTTGAGCCAGACACAATAAGGTATCTAAGCGGAAGGGGGGATACGGTTAACGAAATCATTGAATGCGTGAAAAATCGCATCAATGGCATGGAATTCAATGAAGATACTTTTCAATATGAGAAAAGTGATTCTGAAGGAGGAACGGCGACAATGAATACTCTAGGACACCTCTGGTTAGAAGACCGCAGCATCGCCGACAAAGTTGAAAAGTCAAAAGTTGCGGCAGAGGCTAGAGGACTCGCCGAGACGGAGGAGTGTGCTCCGCTGGCGATTAAAAAATTGGGAGACAGCATGGTTCAAATTCCAGGAAAGAAGTACTTTATGTGCAAGTATGAAGTAACACAGGCACTTTGGTTTGCGGTAATGGGGTATAGCCCTTCATGTTTCAAAGGTGCAAATCTCCCAGTTGAAAATATTTCCTGGGAAGACATTCAGCTTTTTTTGCTGAAGCTTAATGATTTTCCAGACATCAAGGCCACAGGCTATAAGTATCGGCTTCCCACAGAAGAAGAATGGGAATATGCTTGCCGTGCCGGGGCAGAGGACAACTGGTTAGGGGATGCGTATTGCCGGTTGGCCGATGGTGCGACAATATCAAGAGCGACTGTAGGCGAGGTCGCATGGTATGCTGACAATAGTGATGGTAAGGCTCATCCAGTTGGGAAGAAAAAGCCGAACGCATTTGGATTGTATGACATGATTGGAAATGTTCATGAATACACCTCGTCGCCAGGAAGATATGGCAGCAGGGTTCTTTTAGGCGGAAACTATGATGATTCAATTACATTTTTAAGTTTAGCCGATTCTAGATTGGAAAAATCTCCTGTGAAAACAATTGACTTCAATCAAAGCCGTTACGGCTTCCGCCTTGCGGCGGACAAGGTTGATTGGTAGAGTGGGGAAAAGGAGTGCTTTTGATGAATAGGCTCGAACAATGTGGAAAAGTTCAAATCAAAGTTGCCGATTTCAAGGTGTTGGATTGCCGGAAGACTCTAAATAATTTCGGTGACTGCAACTATAACTACGAAGGAAACTCGCTCTTTGTCCGCTATGACAACGGCATATTGGAAAGGGAGGCAAAGGGTTTGCTCTTTCTTGCAAAAAACGCGGATGTTGCGCGGGGGGGCGAATATTGTGCGCCTTTCCCCTGATCTTTGCGGGAGTTTTGCCATATGGCCGAAAAACGGTGAGAAGGGTGACAATCTGCTTGAAGTCTGCAAGACAGACACATTGCGCCCGCAGTTTGTCTTTCTCGCACTTAACTGGTCTAACAAGATACAGAAAGCGGGGAAACAGAGTGTGCTCTCATCGCCGGCAGAGTATTTTAAGGGGATGCCACGATGGAACAATTTCCACAACATTTCAAAAGAAACCCCAAAACGTAGCCAAAGCCGCCTTGAGGAATTCTTTGAAAGCAAGGATGCCCCGAATCTCTTTCGAGGAGCCTACATAACCGACTTTGTCAAGGGTTACATTGCCCAGAATTCACCAGATGTCTATAAATTCCTAAAAGGAGGTAAAATTGAAGGGACTGACGACAAGCCTTTTGTTGTTTTCGCTGACATCCTCCGCCAGGAACTTGACGCGCTAGACTGGGCATTGGGGAACCAGACCGTTACGAAATATCTCATCGTGTTCGGCCCGACAATCTACAAAGAACTTCAACGCCTTGCCCATAATATTTGCGGAAAAACGCTTGACGAGTTGTTCCCCGGAAGAAAAATCGTGTATACAGGCGCTTTTTACAGCAATGTTCGCGGGCTGACGCGCAACGAGAACGTTGAAAGAATGCGAGAGATTCATCATCTTCTTTTGGGGAAGCCCATCTATCTTGAAAACATTAAAGTGACAAGGAGTTAGCAATGAGACAATCGACAGAATTCCTTTCCGTGGCAGCGATGGTCGCCGTTGCGGTTCTTTCAGGTTGCGCAAAACATAAAGCTGAAAAGGTTCAGCTTTGGGAGGACGGTCCTTATTGGGCCACGACAAACATCGGCGCGAAGAAGCCGTGGGACTACGGCCTCTACTTCTGGTGGGGCGACACGGTTGGCTACAGGCGCGTGGGCGACGCATGGGTGGCGAGTGACGGCTCGTCATCCAACTTCTCGTTCAGCGAAAACAACACGCCAACCTACGACAAAGATACGACCACATTGCGAAGCGAGGGGTGGACAATAACGAAAAACGGCATGAACATTCTTGCACCGACGCATGACGCGGCGCATATCCACTGGGGCAAGAACTGGCGTTTACCGACGATCGCCGAATTCTCGGAGTTAGAACGCAACTGCGACTGGATATGGACGACGATGTGTGGCGTGAAAGGCTATATGGTCCGTGGACGTGGCGACTATGCCTCCGCCTGCATCTTTCTCCCCGCCGCCGGCTTCGGCCTCGGGGCTTCCCTCTGCAATACCGGTTTGAACGGCAGCTACTGGTCGTCCGTTCCGTACTCGGACAACGGCTACTCGTGGTACCACTACTTTGTTTCTGACTACCACGGCACGGGCTACTACTACGACCGCTCCAGCGGGCAGTCAGTTCGCCCCGTCCAGGGATTCGCCGAATAGCGAGCGAAGCGAACACATCCGAGTTTTAGATTCTTTAGGGGACCAGGAGGTTTGAAATGAGAAGATTCCATATACGCAAACACTACATCCTTTTTGTTGCGGCGGCATATTCGTTGGCGACATCCCTTTTCGCCCAGGATTTTGCTGATGTCGCCACCGCCGCAATGGATGCCATTCGCGAGGCGCGGACGCAGAACGCAGCCTCATCGGAGGTGAAGGCCATTTTCGCCAAGGCGATTGACGCGGAGGAGGATGGCAACATCAACTTCTGCGGCTTCTACACCGGGATGTCAAAAGCCGATGCGCAGACACTTGCGGATTTCTACAAGTTGAAGCCCGGTGAGTGGTTCGCCCAGACACTTTCGTCCTCAACGGCGGTTTATGAACTGTGGTTCAGCCTGCGGAGTGTGCGCAAACTGACAAAAGGCGGCAATACGTTTGATGAACTTGCTCAAGCTGTGGCAAATCGAATTGGCACATTGGAGAAGGAGGATGAATCCACTGAAGGTCTTTGGTGGACTTACTGCACAATTGACGACGTTGAGGCACGATTCGCGGAAAGAACTATCTCCGAAAAAGACACATTGTTTTTCAGCCATCGAGGAGTGCGGGAAGGGCTTACCGTGTTTGACAAAAAATACCAAAGACGAGTTGAGCGGGAACAGGCGGAAAGGAAACGCCAAGAAGCGGAACGGGTTGAGACTCAAATCGCCCAAAAAACAAAGGATGCCATAACCGAACTCGCAGGCAACATGGTTGAGATTCCTGGCAAGGGCTTTTCCATTTGCAAATATGAAGCAACACAAGCGCTATGGCAATCGGTAATGGGAGAAAACCCGTCAAAATTCAAAGGCCCCGACAGACCTGTTGAGAGCATCGGTTTTTCACAAATCGAGGAGTTTTTAGGCAAGCTCAATGCCTTGCCTGAAGTTAGAAATCGAGGCTGTCAATATCGACTTCCTTCAATGAGGGAATGGGAATACGCATGTCGGGCAGGTGGTTCTGGTGATTTCTGCAGACTCGCCAATGGAACGGAGATAAGGGAAAACACAGTTAGTGAAGTGGCATGGTGTGGGCGTGAATCTTGGGAAGGTGGATCAACTCATCCCGTTGGACAGAAGATGCCAAATGCGTTTGGCCTGTATGACATGCTTGGTAACGTCTGGGAATGGGTCACCGATGGAAAATATGGGGAATGCACTATTAGAGGCGGTGCCTACGACCAATATAGATCTGAATGCATGGCAACATTTCCAAGTGGTCTCAGCATTGATTGCGGGATACATTCGGTTGCAGATGACCTAGGCTTCCGCCTTGCGGCGGACAAGATAATTCGTAATGAGTGAGGTAAAGGAATTCTAACGAATCGGCGTAATGTGTTACCCTTCGCGCATCTCGCTGTTCATCAACTAGAAGGGAAGGAGAAATCAAATGGTTAACGGCAAGAGCAACGCTTCAAATTCACCGCTGGAAAACAACAATTCTGGCGAAGGAACGCCCGACTCTTCTTTGCACTCAAAGGATTGTTCTGGCACAACGGCTTTTTATAAACGACTATTTTTGTTTGACGGTCGCGCCAGTGTTCGCGAGTTTTGGAAAATGGCTCTGGCAATATTGGCAATGGCAGTCTTGCCAGTAGCAATGCTTGTTGTTGATGGCGTTTTCACAGAATATGGTCATAAGGATGAAACATCTTTTGGAGTCATCATTTCGTGGTTGGTTTTAATCCCACTTGCTTTTGCCTTTTTGGCAATCTCAGTAAGGCGCTTTCATGACAGGGATTTACCAGGATGGGTTGCGCTGCTTTTTCTTCTTTTGTCTCTGGCGTATGGAATAAACATTGTAGCGGCCATAGTTTTCCTTGTATTGGTTGGATGCCTCGATGGAACGCCTGGAGAAAACCAATTCGGCCAAGATCCCCTGGGACGAAACGATGCGCAAATAATGCCGAGGCATTTTAAGGCACTTCGTGTCTTCAGCGCCGTAAATTCAATAGCAGGGTGGATTGTTCTACTATTTGGAATTATCGTGGCTGCAATCGCATACAACTATGTGGGGGAAGAAGGACGTTACTTTGGGTCTTGGGAACGGTATACGGTATATCCCTACAGGGAGTTTTTTTGGCCAATCATTGTAGCGACATTCTTTCTAAGTGTCAATTCTCTAGTTCTTGGTGCGTTTACGCGGTCACAGATTGCAATTGCAGATAAGATAGAAATGCAGGCTCGCATTTTTAATCTTGGAAAGCAGAATAAATGGCTATTGTTTGCGGCATGGTGCAATAGAATTCCGGCGGTGCTAATTGCCATTGTTGGCATTTATGGGCCAACATACTTTAGAATTCAAAACAACGAGAGAGAAACATTTATCTCACTATTCATGGTGCCAGTATTTCTGTTCTTTGGATGGCTAGCGGAAGGAATCGCGGAAATTTTATTTTGCCAAGCGTGGAGCGAAGCGGCGATGTGCGGCAACGATGCAGACGATTCCAATAATGACACCCCAGGAACCGCCCATAATGGTTCGCTCATTAATCAGTCCTCCCAGAGAAAAGAACCGGATTCATCAAAAATGGAGGTCGGCGCAAAGAAAACGGAATCTCTCCTCACTTTAGATAATCTGGCCGATTCCATGGTCGCTATTCCCAACAAGGGTTATTCCATCTGCAAGTTTGCAACGACACTTTCGCTGTGGAACGCCGTGATGGGGAAAGATGAACCAACGCGTCCAGATTTGCCAGTGTGGAATGTTTCGTGGAATGACTGCGACAACTTCATCGACAAGTTGAATTCGCTTCCGCAAGTCAAGGCTTCTGGTCGTCGCTATCGCCTACCAACGGCTGAGGAATGGGAATATGCTTGCCGCGCTGGCGCAACGGGCGACTATTGCAAGCTTTCGGACGGAACGGAAATTACGGCAGATACACTCGGTGAGGTTGCCTGGTTCAAAGCGAATAGCAACGGACAGCTACACCCCGCAGGGCAGAAAAAGCCCAATGCCTTCGGTTTGTATGACATGCACGGCAATATTGAGGAGTGGACTTCCACATGTAAGAGTTATGGCAAACGCCATTGCGGAGGGAGTTGGTGGTCTAACGCCGCTGAATGTAAGATTAGCGTTAAAAACTTCCACAGTCCATCTTATCCCGATGAGAATCTTGGCTTCCGCCTTGCGTGTTATGTCGTGAAGTGAGCCTCTGCCCCACCTGCCACGCCGCAATCCCCGACCGCACCATGCGCTTTTGCGCATGGTGCGGGGCGGCGTTGCCAGCAGAGAAGGCTGACGCAAGCGGGGCGTTCGGAGAGTGCCCCTTATCAACTGACACAACACGCGATGCCGACAAGGCGACCGCGCCCCTACAGGAACCGCCGAGCGAAAAACGCGACCTAGGGCAAAGCGTCCGCGTAATCTGGGCTATTCTGTGGCTTGTGTTGCCGGTGGCAGGCGGCATCGTCGCCGCCAGCCATGGTGTTTCCTTCTGGATTGGCTTCTTCTGCGGCGGCCTCGCCAACGGCATCCTTCGCTTCCTCGCCAATCCTTTCGGCGCATAACGTCTCAATCATCGCGCAAGGCGGAATCCCAAGGAGTAGAAGCTCAACTCGGAGAAAACCGTCGGACTGAAGTCGGCGCGGAATGCCCCAAGTTCTTCCCCGCCGTAGGCATTCCCTTTGCAAATATAGTCTGAACTAAACATGCTGCCGGGATTGATTGCCGTCATGGTGAATTCCGCAACGTTGCCGTGCATGTCGTAGAGGCCAAACGCATTGGGCTTCCGTGTGCCGACTGGATGAGGCTTGCCCTTTGAGTTTTTGCCGAACCATGCGACCTCCCCAAGCGTCTCCTCCGTGATCTGCGTCCCGTCGGCCAGGCGGCAGAACCCGTTAGTCCCGCCAGCGAGGCAGGCGTATTCCCACTCCTCCGCTGTCGGCAAACGGTATGGCTTGCCCAGGGCCCTGACTTCGGGGAGGCTGTTGAGGTCGTGAAGGAACTCTTCGACATCCCCCATCGTCACATTGGTGATAGGCAATTTTGCCCCTTTCGCCTTTGAAGGGTTGAATCCGGAAATTGGCATCCAGAGTTCCTGCGTAAGTTCAAATTTGCATATTTCAAAATCACGCTCTGGAATTGAAACCATGCTTGAATTGAGCGTTTGGGCGACCTTGCCAAGTTGTTTCTCCGTCACGCGCGGAAGATTCTTTGCCTGATCCTTGAGCTTGGTTCTCAATCTGTCGGATTGGATTATAGAGTAATCCGTGCGATTCCCGTTCAATGACGCCTCTATCGCCCTTTGCCTTGCGGTTACCGCAAGTTCTGAAGGCAATGGGCTCCCCAGTGAATAACGCGATTGGATGTTTTCATGTTTGGGTTCCGGCACGCGATTGGAATCGCCTTCGGCGACATCGACAGGATGGGGCGGGGATGGTTTGTGCGCAACTGGCGCGGGTTGCTCCTGTGCGGCTTGGACCGGAGGTTCTGGAAGCTCGAGTTCAATTTGAGCTTGCGTGACGACCGTTGTCAGAGATGCGGCATCGTCTTGTTGCACCGGCGGCTCCGTCGTCGGCTCTTCTTGCGTCTCTTCAAGCAGTTTTTCAAACGGCTCTTCCTCAAAAATAGGCGAAATCTCCAAGCCTGCCGTCTGCTGATCCGCAGGTGGCTCCGTCTGCTGATTGGGTTGCCGATCCTCCAATTGCCCTGGTTGCTGCTCCGGCTGTTGCGCAACAAGCGGCTCTACAACAGCAATGGGCGAATTCTCCAAGTGAGCCGTCTGCCGCTGTGGCAGCTTGCCTCTCACTACCGCAACTGCGGCCAGAACCGCCAATGTCATTGCCGCCGCAACGGCTGCCGCCAGTGGAAGATTGCGGAAGCGCACTGCACGGGCGAGCGAACCGACATCTGGATAGCGCTCTGCTGGCAGGGAACTCGTAGCACGGCGAATGATTGTCCTCCAGGCGCTTGGTGGATGTCCACCAAAGCATTCGCTGGCCAGAACGCCGATTGCGTGGATGTCGGCCGCAGGGGAAATTTCCCCGCCAGTGAATTGTTCTGGCGCTGCATAACCAGGCGTCCCCACGCCGACAGGGTGGCCATCGATGACGGAGAGGGTTTCGCCAATGTGGATTTCAGGAGTCTCGGATTGCTTGAGGAGTCCTAGGTCAATCAGGACAGGCTCGCCATTTCGGGAGAGAATGTTTGAGGGCTTGATGTCGCGGTGGACGTAGCCAAGCGAATGGAGTGCGCCAGCCCCGCGGCAGACCGCGCAGACAAGCCGCGCCACGGCGCCATCGGTAGTCGGCATGTCAAGGGGCTTAAGAAACTCTGTCGCCGACCAGGGGCGTCCCTCATACTCGCCGGACTCGAAGAATGTGGGGAAGGCAGGGCTGTGGATTTCCGAGAGGACACGCACTTCGCGTTCGAAGCGTGCGTATGCAGCGGTATCGGAGCGATGGAGTATCTTCAGCGCAGCAGTGCGATTGCCATTATCCTCTATGGCGCGATACACCTCGCCGGCGCCGCCGCGAGCAATGAAGGCAACGATCCGCCAACGACCGACAACGGTGCCATCGGCCAGCGAGGCACCGCTTTCAATAGGAACATGCTGTTTGAGCCATTCCTCGGTTGAAGCCTCTTCGCTCACTAATCACCCCTGAACTTCCCTTTCCACCAGATTGTCTTTAATCGCCCTGAGTTTCGTCACCATGCGGTTCTTCATCTGGTCAACGGCATTACGCGTGATGCCAAAGGCGGCGGCAACTGTCTCTGGCTTCTCGCCATTGACGGCGACGCGGATGAATATCTGTTTTGTCTGTGGATGGATTGCGGGGTCGGCAAGAAGCTCCGCCAAGGCTAGTTCGTAGATAGACTCTCGGAATAAGCGCTCCTCTACCTCGTCGGCCGTTTCTGGAGGAATGGCCGACATCTCTCTGGCGAAGGCAATGTTGCCTGTCTCTTCTCGGCGCTGCTTGCGCAAATGGCGCAGTGCCTTGTTGCGGACGATGCCAAGAAGGTAGTTGCGGAAAAGGCCATGCTCTTTTGGAGAGTAAACATAGGTCGGCATAGCATTGACCAAGGAGAGAAGCGTCTCCTGCATGATGTCATCGGCTGGAACGGAAGGAAAGCGCGAGGCGAGGAATGTGCGCATTACCGGCTCATATCGCTCGACAAAGTCGCCCCAACGCACAGACTGTGCGCCTTCGCCGAGGCAACGGAGAAGAGTAGTAGATGTTTTTGGCGTTTCCATTGAAGTCAGCCTATGCCTCAATTATAGTAGAAATATTATAGCACATATTCAAGGCTCATAGCGACCTTTTATTCTTTATAGTCTTTTCTGATAGTAACCGCAACAGGTAATATTGCTCATATTTTTGAAATGACATCAGGGTGGAATGGCATAAAGGCAGACATGTTGCGCGTCACGTATAAGCGTCTTTTCGACAAGGATGGGGACGCGCACTTGATTATAAAGGTTCTTCAACCCCCAGAGGAGTCCTTCGGCGAACAAAGCAAGCCCAAGAAAAGGAAGCCGAGGACGAAGATGCCCCAAGCGGATGCATGACAAACATGAACGCGCATCATACGACACAGACAACCAGCGCCACCGCAATATTTTATTACTTGTAGTTTTTTTTTGAAAAAGACTTTCGTCGATTGTCAAAAAAGTTAGTTTACAGTTGACAATGTTTTTGATATAATGGTTGCTGAGCATTCAAGTTCAATTCCTGTTTGCCAGGTGGCAAATGGGGTCAATTCACACTATGGAGGAAACAATAAATGATTGAAGCAAACACATACGAGCAGATGAAGCAGTTCTCAAAGACCGGTGGCAGTTGGACAATTTGGGAAATGCCCCAAGATGGCGAAAACCCAAGAGCAAGAGTTGGTGACATGTCGGTTTTCAAGCATCCCGACATTCTTGCAAAATTGAACAGGAATTATGTTTTCGTAGGGATAAATCAGGCAGGGCACGATACGTCTATGGATGAACTGTGGTGGAATTTTCATAGCAAAGACAATAGACGACAGCAGGATTATAAACTTCGTTATGCGCTTCATGGCACCAAATATTGGGGTGCTTATATGACAGACGCCATTAAAAACGTTGTTGAGAGGGTTGCCGCAAATGTTAGGTTGACTGCTGAAGAAGAAATTAAAAACGCAGACTTGCTAAAGCATGAACTTGATGCTCTTGGAGGGCACCCTGTTCTTATAGGCATGGGTGGCAAGGCATATAGGTTTCTTAATCGGTATTTTGGGAAAAAATATCATGTTGTCAAGATTTATCACTACTCATATCATTATCGAGGATGTGGGAACAAAGATATTTACCGGAAGGCGGTTTTGAATGCTCTTTCAGACGTCTAGTTCTCAAACTGCTAAAATTCTAAATTCAGAGTTATCATCAGAAAAACATTTCTTGAAACATAATCACTTTTAGCAAAAGCTAGGTTAACAGCTGCCATTTTGAGGGCTAACCCCATGAGCACGAAATGCAGACATTGCAATAGCACGTCCTACGGGCACGGGTGCCCGTATGGCCCGGACAGGATTCACGAACACATTGATGACGAAAAGCATTGCGAGTGGTGCGGATCGTCGTCCTATGGTCACGGCTGTCCATACGGCCCGAACCGCGTCCACCGGCACGGCCACGGTGGCAAGTGCATCTGGTGCGGCTCAACCTCCACCGGCAGCGGGTGCCCATACTCCCCTACCCGCCGGCATGAACGGCAGAGGGCAGAATGCGCCTGGGCGCAATAGTAGCTGAA
>JAEEGH010008069.1_pt1 | contig 25057 bp, 25 predicted proteins | sample 9134181 | NCBI WGS metagenome assembly JAEEGH01 (sample SAMN16246544, study PRJNA631951) | gut metagenome | biome: gut microbiome; feature: rumen; material: DP-attached | host: Bos | place: Iran: Karaj | collected 2018-10
TCATGTCCGCTCCAATCCGCAGACGACAATCGATACGTTAACTCTAACAGAAGCCATTGCAACAGTAAACTAGACTTTTTAGGTGATTTTCAGTTGTCAAAGTACAGGTTTAATTTTTCATTCTAGGCCAAGCCTACTCTCATCCTAGATCAAATGCTGTCCAATAAAAATGCCACCAAAGCATTCTTAAGGCCCCCTGATTCTTTGCTTGAACTGGAAGTAAGTATGTATATATTATTATACTTGAAAAAGGCTTTGTTTTCAATCAATTTCGAGATTTCTGGATAATTATGCAACAATTACATTTTGTCATTAACCGAATCTCCCAATTGATTTTTTGTGTATTTTTGTGTATTATAAGTAGGTAACTACGAAATCCAAAAAAAGAACCCCTATGAGTATTCAAAAAGCTGGGAGGTGTCGTCATGAAATATATCTATACCGCCATATTTACGCCCATTGAAGATGGAAGCGGGTATTACGCATGCGTATCAGATTTGCCGGGCTGTATCTCAACTGGCAAGGACTTGGCAGACGCTGTCGACCAGATCACAGATGCCATGAATGCATGGCTTGTTGTTGCCGAGGATGAAGGGATCAAGATTACTGAACCCACACCGCAGCATAGGATCAAAGTCCCCAAGAATGCGTTGTGCTCGCTTATTAAGGCAGATACAATCGCTTACCGCGCCCTTACCGATACCCGCTCCATGAGGAAAAATGTATCTTTGCCTATTTGGATGGTCAATATGGCCGAAAAACAGCACATCAACTGCTCCCAACTTCTCCAGAGTGCTCTTTTGGAAAAGCTTAAATCACATTAATTTCATTCTCACTTAGGTTAGTATTTCCGTTGTTTTATCCATAATCTCACCGGCATTTTATGAATCACTGCATATTTTCTGTCACGATGTCTGCTTCTGAATTCTCTCAATCTGCCCATCCTATATCTTGACATTACGACCCATTCAGCATATAATTTACCCATCTCGGGAGTTTGCCTTTCATCAAGCGCTCCCCCTTCATTTTGGCGCATCAGCCAGTTTTCCATTTATTTTACACAACTTTTTCCATTCATTCATGTTGAAAACAGATCAAAATCGGGTTATGATAAGGAGGGATATAATTGTACCGATATAAGACATTCTATCTGGCTAGCAAAGAGTATGCCAAAATTATTAGCGAAATCAACACAAACTATGGCAAATATGAGGGCAAAAGGTATTGTGTCCACATGTCATATGGCATTGACAACAAGGCATACTTTTACTATTTTGAAAACTTTGGCTTCGATCACTACAACATCTATCAACGCGTTGAGATTTGAAAGGAGGCTATTATGGAAGAACTGACCAGACTGTTGAATTCCGTTGAGGATTCTTATTATGATTTTGTTGCTGCAATGTTGAAATACGCCGGAAAAAAAGAAGAGCGTAAGAACGCTCTCCTTAATTTCCTGAAGGACAACCCTTCAGCACTTTCGTCAGACATTATTCAATTTGTTTCTGACAGAGATGATTTCTTCGAGGACTCTGCCCTCGCAAAAGCCATTTAGATATTTTTGATCGTCCCGACAACGCTTCTGTAATGTTCCATGAGCGGGGCGTGGCCGGAAAGAATCACGTCTTCCTTGCCTTCCTTGGCGGCGTGTTCAAGCGTGCGCGCCTCCTCGGAAAGCGCGGCTGCGCCTATGGTCTTTGCCGCACTCTTGAGTGCGTGCACCTTGATCTCGTAATTCTTCCAATCCCTCTTATCAAAACTCTTTGCCAAGAACTCCTGCATTTCCGGCGCCTCTTTTGCGAAATCCGAAACGAGCTCCAAGTAAAAGGCTTCTTCATTCATGGCAAGCACAAGTGCGGACTGCACGTCAAAGCCTGCCTGTTCAAGCTTTTGCAAAGCTGCGTTCTTGCTTCCGCCACCCTTCTTTGGCTCTTCGCCTTCCGGATAAAACTCCAGCACCTCGTCCTCTGCATTCTCCGACACGATTTGTATCTTCTCCTTTGGCAGCCACTTCTGTAACATGGCAGAAAGGGCCCACCCGTCAATGGGCTTGGAAAGGTAATCGGAAAAGCCCTGACTTAAATAAGTCTCTTTCGCACCCGCAATGGCGTTGGCCGTAAGCGCGATCACGGGAACGCCGTCAAGACGTGCTTCCGGATCCTCGCGAAGCTTTGCAAGCGTCTCAATGCCATCCATTTCCGGCATCTGATGATCCATGAAAACGCAGTCATATCGATTCTTGTGGATCAGATCGATCGCGCCCATTCCAGAGAGTGCGGTATCAATCTGCATGCCCGACTTTTTCAGGAGTCCCTGGAACACCTTCAGGTTCATCTCCACGTCGTCCACGACAAGCACATGTGCATCCTTTGCCGTAAAGTCCTCGCGGAATACCGGCATCTCCTTGTCCTCATCAAGGCGCGCCGCCTCAAAATCACCCACGGGCGTACCGTCGGCTATCCCTTGCTCGATCAGAAAATGGAACGTTGATCCCACGCCATAGGTACTCTCCATCTCCAGCTGACTTCCCATGAGCCTTAGGCACTTTGCGGAAATGGGGAGCCCAAGCCCGGTCCCTTCGAGCTTATGCGTTTTTTCCTCTTCCACGCGTCCAAATTCAGAAAAGAGCTTCTCGCGATGCTCCTCTTTAATGCCAATGCCCGTGTCCACGACTGCAAAGAAAAGAACTGCCTGATTCCCTTTGTTCTCCTCTACGCGCACCTTTAGCGTTACTTCTCCCTTTTGGGTATATTTCACCGCATTCGTGAGCAGGTTCGCGAGCACCTGCGAAACGCGAACGTCATCGCCAACAAGCTTCCTCGGAAGCTCCTTGTCGATCTCACACTTCAGCGTAAGCCCTTTTTCCCTGGCCCTGGGCGCGATCATGTTAAGTAACTCACTCAGCATGGGAACGGTATCATATTCCGCGCGAACGATCTCCATCTTTCCTGCCTCAATCTTGGAAAGGTCCAGGATGTCATTCACGATTGAAAGAAGGTTATGCCCACTGGTCTTGATATTGGTTGCATATTCCAGCACCGCCTCGTCCTGGCTCTCCCGAAGGATCATCTCGTCAAAGCCAAGCACTGCGTTGATGGGCGTTCTGATCTCATGCGACATATTCGCAAGGAACGCGCTCTTAACCTGGTTTGCCTTCTGCGCTTCCTGCCTTGCCTTCTCAAGCTCCTCAAGCGTCTTCATGAGCTTTCGGTAATCAGGCGTTTCGAGGGAAAACATGATCATGAGAAGGGCGATGGGCACAAGGCCAAACGTCAGATAAACATCCTTGGCAAAGGTCAGCTGCAAAACCATGGCCGCAAACACGACAAAAATGAAGACTACGCTGGAGAGCCACTGTCTAAAGGCGAAACGCTTACGATAGCGCAGCATGAAATAAAGCGACATCAAGGTGAACATGCCGGGAACGATGTATCCCAGAATGTACAAGGGCCCATGCTGATAGGAACCGTCAGGATCAAAATAAAACGCAAGCTTTGTAAAAGGATTGAGCAACCCGTGAAGGCAATAGATCACGATCACGCTTCTTCGCACGATGTCATAAATACGGTTTTTTCTGTCCACGAAAACATAGGTCGCTACATATCGTTCAAAAGCAGATGACGTCGCAAACGCACAGAGGAAATATGCCGTCGTCAGGATCAGATTGATCAGGTTCAGCTCCGGCAGCTGCATGGAAAACGTGATCGCCGTCACCATGTCGAGCACCTGCGCCGCGATGATCAATCGGACCAAGGTCATGAATGCCCTGTCACTTCGCGTCCTCGATACGTAATTCATGTAGAAATTATAGGCGATGACAAGCATCACCAAAAGGCCCATGATCTCAAAATCAATGTTGTACTTCATAAATCCCATGGCAACGTCCTTTCTGCCGCAAGGGCACCAACCCCACCATTTAAGCATACTCTACCGCGCAGGCAAATGCAACTTAAATCCCAAGATGCGCGAAACGTAAAAAAAACTTGAACGAACGCTCAGAATGAAGTAAAGTTGAATTAGAAGGTTACTAGTGGGAACGCGAAAAAGGATGGATCAAGTCATGGAAGAGAAAAAAATTGTTATTACATGGTATGGTACTGCATCAATCCGCATTACGGCGGGCGAGTCGCAGGTTTTGGTCGATCCCTTTTTCCCTCTTGCCGACAGTACGATCGAAGTGGCCAAGGACGCTTACGACGGATGCAATGACATCCTGATCTCGCACGGTCACTTTGACCACATAGGAAGCATCAAGGACATCGTTCGTCCCGAGACGAAGGTTTACTGCACGAAAACGCCTTATGAGAATCTGGGCAAAATGGGCGTGAGTGAAAAGAACCTAAAACTGATCGAGCCTGGCATGGTTCTGACCTTCGGTGACCTGAAGATCACCGTTTTCAAGGGCAACCACGTAAAGCTCAGCCTGTGGGACGGTCTGAAGGCAATCTTCAACCGTTACGTATGGCATCATCGCAAAGGCGTGATCCGAAAGATCCGCAAGTTCACGTCCTGCAGGGAAATGAAAGAATCCGTGTGCTATCTCGTCGAAGTCTATGGCAAGCAGATCATCGTCCTTGGAAGCCTTGCCGTTGCAGAAGGCATCACCTATCCTTTGAACACGGACCTTGTCACCTTCCCTTATCAGGGAGCCATGAAGGTTTTGGACTTCGCGAAGGATCTCTACGAAAAGCTAAAGCCAAAGACCGTGTTGCTCACGCATTACGACGACACCTTCCCGCCCTTTAGCAAGGATACGGACACCTCGGAATTTGAAGATTACCTAAAGGAGCTCGGCGTGCCATACCTTAAGCCCGTTCAAGGCAGCTCGATAGAGCTGTAAGAAATGTTACCGTTAACCTCGCCATTTTCGGAGGTTGCCTATGAGAATCATATTTGAATCACCCAAGGATTTTGAAGAGGACACGATCATCGTCCGATGTGTTTCTCCCGATCCGCGACTGGTTTCCATCCTGCGTTCTTTCGAGACCGCTCAGGATGGCATCGTCGCCTTCCAAGACGACAAGATCGTCCGGATCCAATATCAAGACATTTTTTATTTCGAATCGATCGACGAACACATTTTTGCTTATTGCACGACGGACGTATATGAGGTGAAAAAGAAGCTGTTTGAACTGGAAGAGCTCCTCAGCCCGCTTGATTTCGTTCGGTGCTCCAAGTCCTTGGTAGTCAACATGGAAAAGATCGACTACCTGTCACCGCTCTTTAGCGGCAAGCTTGAAGCACACCTGAAAAACGGTGAGAAGCTCGTGATATCGCGTAAATATGTTCAGAATTTAAGGGCGAAGCTAGGCGTCCAGGAGGAATACTAATGCTAAAAGATTTTTTCATCTCGTTGGTACATTATTTTGTAGACATCACCACGGCCGTGATTATTGTCGCTGCCGCGTACCTTTCCATATCCGGAAAACCTGTGGAGAATGAAATCCTGTGGGAGGTCCTGCTTGCCGGTTTATTGACCGCGCTGCCGACCGCACTCTTCCTTACCATAGACCCGCCAAGTCCTAAGCTTTCCCTCGCCCTGTGGGTGGGCCATTTCCTGTTGATCTATGCGCTGACGCTCCTTCTGCTCAACATGTTTGGCTGGGCCACGATCAATACGCAGACGTTTATCCTGACCTTTATCGCCGTAGTATTCATCTATGTTTTCGTTTGCTTCTTCCATTACCTGTTGAGCAGAAAGCACACCACGGTGCTAAACCAGCAGCTAAAGCGCCGCTACGCGAAGACGGAATCCAGCGAGGATAGCGCTAAATAGGCTTGTTGTGCCATTCATATTCCGGATGTCTGGTGTAGTATTCCGCCTTTCTTTCGTACATTCTCGCATCGGCCTTCTGCATGGCCTTGCGGATGTCCGCCGCCTCGTCACTATGACACCCGCCGACTGCGAAATGTGCCCTGTCGGGTCGCTCCGAATTACTAAGAAGCGTTTCGCTCAGGGCCTCGAATTCCACGCTTGTCACCTCGTTGACAATGATCATGAACTCATCACCGCCCACGCGGTAGATCTCGGCATTCTTGCTACACAAGGTTTGAAGCGTCGAAGCCACGTCCTTAAGGAGCTCGTCTCCTGAGAGATGCCCCTTCGTATCATTGATCGTCTTAAGACCGTTCACGTCGATAAAGTAGACGCCGAACGGTTTTTTGATCTCCTTTTTACCGTTCACGTCATCCAGGATCCTGTTGTTCATCGCATTGCGGTTGAACACTCCCGTAAGGAGATCCGTCGAACTTATCACCTTCATTTTGCGAACATTCTCTTCATTTGCAATCTCCGCCGAAAGGATAAAGGCCGTCAGGTTTAAGGTCTCCTTGATCCTGAGCGTATCGGCTGGATCGAAATTGCCCGCCCAAATGTAGCCAATGGTCTTTTTGTCGGATCGCAGCGGGAAGATCACGATAGTCTGCACTCCGTCCCTCCGAAGAGAATTGATCCAGTCGGGCGCGATCTTGTACGCCTCTTCCATATCACTCTCATTGGATATGATATAGCAGTCGCTCTTGTTCATGAGCTTTGGCCAAGTCTCGATCACCGCGTAGAATTCTTCCTTCAGATAGGCAGAAAGCGGCTGCTGGTCCGGATCGTTTCCATAATCCTCACAAAGAAGTGAATACTTCCTCTTTTCGAAATCCGTAAGAAGAATGCTGCATCTCTTTGCACCGCATTGCATGCGGATGTCCGCGATCACGGCATTCATTGCTTCCTGGAAATCATTTGTCTCACGGAGCTTCAGACATGTCTTGAGCACGTGGGTCGCAGTCTCGGCGGAGATGTCCGCGAGCTTGTCAACGTCCGCCTTCGGATTCATCTCATAGGAGAACAGAAGCAACTTTCTGTTCGGATCCCTGGAAACAAGCGGCGTATAGAACACTTCCATCCACGCGTTATAAAGCTCAATGTCAAAATACTTGTGCATCGGCCTTTCCGTCATGACACAGTTTTCACTCAGCGATTCAAAATTCGCTGCCTTTTGAATGTACCGTGTGTAGGGAACGTCGGGCACAAAGTCCTCAATGTTATCAACCACCGTTTTCTTGTACTCGTCATTGGCTTCCAGCACGTGATACCGGTCTTCCCCTTCTTTATCCAGGTTTACGGACACCACGCAGGCAAGGCGACGAAACTGCGACAAGAAGGCCTTGTAATCCATTTCCTTCTCGCCCATGGCGCCATCCGAAACCTCCACGGCTCCGGATCGCTCTTTCGTTGCCTCTTCCTCCGGAACGGTATATTCCGGCGCCCCCAGGCGCTTTGTCAAGTCTTCCTTCGAAAGCGGCTTGTCAAAGTAGAATCCCTGAAGCACGTCCACGCCGAGATCGCGCAGAACATTGATCTGGCTTTCCTGTTCCACGCCCTCCGCAACAATGTCCACGCCGATCTCATCCGAAAGCTTCACCATGTGTGTCAGAATCGTCTGGTCCTTCGTTTTCGCATGATCCACAAAGCCCTTATCGATCTTGAGCGTGTCAAATGAAACCTCTCGAAGGAGCATTAAGGACGAACTTGCACTTCCAAAATCATCGATGGCGACTTTATATCCCAGCTCATGAAGGGAATCCACGAAACTGCCAAGCACGCCGATCGAGAATTCATCACTGCTCTCCGTCACTTCGATCTCGATCAGATTCTTCGGGATGCCCGCTTTGGTCACCACATTGTCAACACGTAAAGCAAGATTGGAATCGATCAGATTTCTGCGCGAGAAGTTAACGGACACCGGCGGCACGTCAAAACCCGCCTCCAGCCATCCCGCAATGTCCTTGCAGACAGCCTCCAGGATGCAGAAATCCAAAAGGCAGATGGTGTCGTTGGACTCCATGTTCGGAATGTAGCCTCCCGGGAAAATGACCTTGCCGTCATGATGCCAGCGAGACAAAGCCTCCGCGCCACAAAGCTTTCCAGTATCGATATTGACCTTGGGCTGATAATAGGGCTTGAATTCACCAGCCTTTAAGCCTGTCCTGATGTCGCTTTCCAGCTTTTTGCGCTGGGCGATCGCATCAATGAGCTCCTGCGTCAGCCAGACCACGTCCTCATTGTCCTTTGATTTTGCGGCGCTGAGAGCCTGACCTGCAAAGATCAGAATGTCCTCACCCGCAAGGTCCGTCCGGTCGATCATATACACTCCGGCGCGGGCCGAAAGCGTTGCATGATTCTTTTGGTCCGTGTTGACGTCGTCAAAAGGAACGTCGATCTCCTTTAGCACGTTAAGAAGCTTTACCAGGTTTTTCTGCCTTACGATCGCAACAAATCGATTTCCGTACTGTCTTCCCAGGATCTCATCCTTCTCAATCTTGCCTTGCAATATGTTTCCGAAGGCCGCCAGGATCCTGTTACCGTTTTCGATCCCGTATTTTCGGTTGATGTCCGAAAACTTGCGCAGGTCAAAGAAGACCACGGCATATTCCTTGAGTTGCTGCTTTCCCTTCATGGAATTTAGCCACTCGACATATCCGTGCTCGTTGGCAAGGCCCGTTCGGATCTCCGTCTTGGAGGCCCGGATCACCTCCTGCTCCTTGTGGATCATGTTTTCGAAGAACATCATAAGGACCGAAAAACCGATGCAAATGTTTAAGAGTGAGAAACCGTAGAAGAAAATCTGGATCAGACCGCCCATAAGCGGCAACACGAGGTACGAGATCATGACCAGCAGCTGGCTCGTGCTGATCTGACGCCTGTACTGAATGATGATCGAAACGACAAGAAGCGCTCCCAACATGGGGATCGCGGTTGAGAGCCAAAAGAGCGGCTCACGCTGATAGAAATTGTTTTCGTCAAAGGAATAATAAATGTGATTAAACTGGGAAAGGGTGACAAGAAAGAGTCCCAGAACAACAATCGCGCACACGCCAACAAAGCGTTTTCTGCAGGGCATGTCACGCCGCAGATTGAACTTTCCAAAGAGCCTCACGGCCACAAGCATTGCATAGAACAAAAGAAGAAGGTCGATGAAATAATAGACCGCGGCATTCACCACGTACATGATCACCACGCCGACTCGGTCGGTGCTGCCATCATAGGCATAGAACAAATATTCACACATCAACATTAGGCCGCAGGATATGTTGAGCGACAAAACCACAGACTTTCTGGCATACAGCGTGTCCTTGCTAAAGGAGTAAACCAATGCCGAAAGGAAACAGAAAACTGCTTCAAAGATCAGAAAGGCTACCTGTGTCGAGAATAGATCGATAGTCATACCTCATCCCCCAAAAATGATGACATGAAATTCTGACGAACGGAGACTTTACTTCATCTTATCATTATATCACGTTCCGCCTGAACCGTCTACTGTGTCGCTTGGAAAGGGCCCCAGGCGGCAGCGCCATCATTTCACTCGGCCGTTTCTTTCGTGAGGTTCTTAAGCCAAATGTATTTGTTGTATCTCCATCTGATGAATGGCACCTTCACGATCTCATCCAGGCACATGACCACATAGACGACAATGACGGGAAGATGCAATACAAAGCAGGCGATCAGAGCCAAAGGGATCGCAAAGCACCAGGTCGCGATCAGCACGCTCACTCCGTCATACATGGAATCTCCGCCTGCCGGGAAGACTCCGCAGGTGATAATGGTATTGTAAGCGTATGCGACCATATAGAACGCAAGGAAAATCAGCATCTCGATAAGATATTTCTTCGCCAAAGGTTCCAGTACGTAGAAGAAGTAAACAAACGGACCTGCAATGCCAAGCAACAGAACGTTTATCATGCCTGAAAGAAACGCCACTTTCCAGCTAAGTGCGCCGAATCCTTTCGCCGTGTCTAATTCATTTCGTCCAAGGCGCTGTCCGATCATGATACTGATACCAGTAGACAGGCCATGCGTAAGTCCCTGGATCAGTTGCTGGGCAACCGTAGTTACGGATGCCGCAGCCGTTGCGTCCGTGCCGAGATGGCCCAGAATAAAAGAGTGCATTGTGATGCTAAGCCCCCATGCCAAGGAGGACAAGGTCATTCCGGGGATGATCTTCCACAGATCGCGCTCATATGCCTTGGAAAAATAAAACAGCGTATCTTTATCAAGCCGAATGATTTCGTTTTTCTGGGCCCAGATAACGCACCAGGTCAGGGCAAGGACTTCCACGACGATCGTTGAATAAGCAGAACCGTTTGCACCGAGGGCAGGGATCTTTCCATAACCATAGATCAGGAAGAAGTCGGCTACCATGTCTACCGTCACGGTCATGACGGAGATCCAGACGCTCAGCTTCACGTGCCCTGAAATCTTCATGATCATCAAAAAGCACCGCAATACGGCCGTAAAAGTATAGGAAAAGCATACGATCCTCAGGTATCCTGCGCCGATCCGGATCAATTCCGGTTCAGGCGTCAATATTCTCATCAGCTGCTCCGCGAAGAAAAAGGCAGTCAGCGTGAAGATGATCCCAATGGCGAAGGCATATCGGATGGCCATTGCAAGGAACCTTCTTACGTTGAGATAATCCTTTTTGCCCCAGTACTGAGACACTAAAACGCTTGACGCCATAATGGCTATGGCATAAAACAGGGACATCACGAAAGCGACCTGATTTGCAAGTGACACTGCCGCGATGGCATCCTGTGTCAACCGCCCAAGCATAAGTGCATCTGATGCCCCCACAAGAGACGTAAGGAGATTTTGCAACGCCAACGGCACTGCAAGCCCCATGAGCTCTTTATTAAAGTTTTGCTTTTCCACCCGATCCATCGCTAAACTACCTCTTCATTCACATAAGCTAGCATGCTCTAATACTGATCTATCAAATTGCGATTTCAATCTGATTGCCCTCGATCCCGCCAATCCCGCCTTATCATCGTACGTAAAACTCTAGTTCACCAAAAATTTCCTTTATCCATTCAATTCTTCTGTTCATGCATTTCTCAACAATCGAGCTTTTTAGTGCAGACTCATAGCCGTGACAGGCCTTTTTAGCCTCATATATTTCAGCCGATACTCCTTGTGACTGTAGTTTCTTGGCAAACTCAATTCCTTCATCGCGAAGGCAATCATATTCTGCTACTTCAATATATGTTTGCGGAAAAGAGTCAAGAGATACAATCTCCGAAATCGAGTAATAATTTTTCTGATCTGCATCCTGCTTCTCAAGATACATATCCCAGAATAATTTCATACAACGCGAATCCCAAATAGGTGTATCCGTAAACCTTTTCATCGATTCCGTTTTCATTCTTCTGTCAAGCACGGGATAAATCAGCATCATCCCTTGTGGGAGCGGAAATCCTCTGTCACTTAACATAGCCGTAACTGCACCTGCAATATTGCCTCCACCACTATCGCCAGCAACTATGATCATATCTTTGTTGATATTCATTTTTTCAGCATTCTCAAGCAGCCACAAATATGTGCTATAGCAGTCCTCGACCGCAACTGGATATTTGTACTTTGGCAATAATCTATAATCTGGCAAAACTACTTTGCAATTTGCCTTTTGAGCATACCACTTCGCAATTTGGTAATGTGCTTTAGAAGCACGCAGTATAAATCCGCCTCCATGAAAGAAAAGAATACACGGAAGATTTCCAGTACACTGTTTAGGTTCAATTACAAATGTTGAAATCTTCTCATCATTATACCCCTTCACAGTGCATTTATTTACGTTAACATGCTTATCTGATTTACATTTCTTAAGCATGTATCCAATATTTATTAGCGGATATAGTTTGCCAACTACCGAGCCACTAAATATTGATAAGCTTTTCAGTTCTTCGTCAATATCGTATTTCATTGCCATCATCCCTTGATTAGTTGTCGACAATCATTGAAAAATATCATTCCACAGATCATCGTGAGACTTGGTAAATAATTGTGGCTTATTGCTTCTTGAAAAATATCTTAGTTCTTTCGTTTCAATATGATCACAGAACAGTTCACCGCCAACCTTAATAAGTTCATATGCAATCACTATACTTTGGGCCTGATCACCGCTTGAATATTTGATATCTAGATCCGTATAAACTCCTATGATCTTGCCTACTTCCACGTCAAGTCCGGTTTCTTCCTTTGCTTCTCTTACTGCTGCCATTTGCGGAGTCTCCCCAAGTTCAATGGCGCCTCCCGGGAATCCCCACTTATCGGTATCACCTCTTCTTTGCAAGAGCACTTCCCCTTTGTCGTTAAATATACATCCTCCCGCAAAAGCAAGGATGATTTTATCATGTCCCACTTTGCTTCTAATGCTCTGAATGTAGTTCTCCATCTTAGTCGCTCCTTCTTTTCACGCTTTGTTCAGAATACGGTTGGAATACGTTAACTTCCGATTCAATGCACCATTTGTTTCTCAAAAAACACTATGTCCATGCCATCTTTAATATGCTCTATCTCTCCCGTCTTTTGATAACCCATTTTCGAGTATAGATGACAAAGCTTATCTTCTTGAGCTATGGTATCGAGGCGCCAGTATTCTGCATCCGGATACAGCGATTCAACCTTTTTAATTGCCAATTGTGCAAGTCCCCTATTTTGATATTCCGGTAATATCAATATTTGCACTAAAACATATATCTTATCTTGCTTACGAACACGAATTGATCCAATAATATTATCGTCTTCCAAAATCAGATAATATGTTACGTTCGTGTTAGAAAAACGTTGTAGCGTTCGCTCAAATGATTCCGCCGCCGGGCTGGTATCCTTATCCTGATACTTTTCATACAAAGCAGAAAAAGCTTTCAGTTGCATAGAATATAATAATTTCAAATCTTCTTTTTTTGCTTCTCGTAAATCAATCATTTCTATTCCTCACTCATGGTTAATAATCCTGTAATTAAATCGTAATACTATCTTTGTATTTTTCAAACAGCTCGTGTGAATACTCTTGTATGTATTCTATCTATGTTATCAAAAAGTATCTGTTTATCCATTTTTTACCCCACGCTTAATAGATTCATCACCATAGTCGTCATGATGTCTTTTTCCTTCGGGTCAGACTCGGCTATCATGAGAGTGATAGCTACAAGAGCACCGTCACTGATCACCTTATGTCCATCCCTGAATAGCGCATTATTTCTGTTTAGAAATTCAAGGAATAAAGAAGCAGCGATTCGTTTGCAGCCGTCTGCAAAAGGGTGATCCTTTATCATAAAATACAAAAGATTGGCTGCTTTCTCCTCCAAAGAAGGATAAACTTCTCCTCCAAATACATCCTGATATACGGCAGCCAGTATTCCTTCGATCTTCCCCGGTTCTTTTTCAACTCCGAACACATCGGACTTGAAACTGTCTTCCATGCGATCGACCATTGCTTTACAATCAGCATAAGTTATCCTGTATATTGGCTGATTTCCTTCAGGCTTCTCCAGTGACTGATGATCATATTTGTCAAGTAATGTCAGCGCCTGAGTATACAGATTTACCGCCTTTAATACCTCATCAGAGTCACCTTCAATGGCCGTAGCCAGCATCTTGGCCTGGATTTCCACGGTCTTTTGTAAGGCCTCGAGACGCTTGTCGTTAATGGCATAGCCTTTTATGATATAATCCTTCAAAACTTTATTGGCCCAGCGTCTGAATTCGATACCCCTCTGGGATTTGACGCGGTAGCCGACGGAAATGATGACGTCGAGATTATAATACTCCGTCATATGCGTTTGAGTCTTTCCCTCGATAGCACCATGCTGAGTGGTAGTCGCAAATTTTGCGACAACCACCTGATCACTCAATTCCTCACGAACCGCATTATTGATATGCTTGCCAATTGTCTTAACATCTCTGCCAAACAGATCTGCCATCTGGTTCCTGTTCAGCCATACAGTATCCTGATTGACTTTTACGTTAAGGGTAATTGCCTTATCCTCAGTTTCAAATAATACAATTTCATTTTCTTTAGCTATATTCATCCCCCTATTACTTCTCGCTGATGCCATTCTCATTAAGTTTTATCTATCGTGAAACGTAGAATTTTGGTAGTAAGAAAATGTAAAGTGGGCAAGATTTGCGCCAGTTTGCAGCGGGTTTGCGCGATTTTAACTAACCCTTAGTATGGCGTGCCCCAGCATACCATTAGCACTCTAATCATCCCTTGTAACCCTTAACTTTACTGTACTTTTTTCCTGTACATTTTCTTTCCCGACCGGTCCTTTTTCCTGCACTTTTCTTCGCTGACCTGTCCTTCTTTCCCGACCTTTCCTTCTTTCTCAGCCTTTAATTCTCTTTCCTGTCCGGCAAATAGCAGTGAGATTTGAGAAATTGTTTTTTCCGCCGCCCGAAAGGCATTGAAATTTAACCCGACTATTTTACAGCGGAATCGTAATTCTTCTCATACTCGCTGTTTTTTCAATCGCCAAATTGGTTAATGCCTTACTTCTGTGTTTTATCTGAAAATGAACCCCCAACCCCGTCCTCCTGTGTCATTTAGATTTTCAGTTCATCCGGCGTAACCTTGCAGGGAAGAAACAGGATTTCAACCCCCGCTTTTTTCGCTTCTTCAAAAACTACTGCAAATTCAGGGTGGGTTGCTATATTTGGTCTTACCTCATATACCCCCTCCATCTGTATTACAAAGGCAAGCATCGCATGGTATCCCTCTTCCTTTGCCTTTATGAGCTCCCTCAAGTGCTTTACGCCCCGCTCTGTGGGTGCATCGGGAAAATAACCTATGCCGTCTACCTCAAGCGTGCACCCCTTGACTTCCATAAGGAATTTTTCATTTTCCTTCTCCATATAAAAATCGATGCGTGAATTACCGTATGTATATTCAGGTACTATGCGGTCGTACTCTTTTGTTTCCAGCCACTCTTTAACGACCTTATTCGGAGCCTGGCTGTCGATGTTAAACAGTAACCCCGTGCTTTTCCGCACTGCCACAAGATCATACCTTGTTTTCCGCTCCGGCGTACCCGGCTCAGTCAGCCAGACTTCGCATCCCGGTATCAACAGTTCTTTGCACCTTCCGGTGTTTTTCACATGCACCGTTTCCTCATGTCCATCTATCAAAACCTTCGCAATAAAACGGTTTGGGCGGGATTCAAAAACGGCTTTAATTATGTTTTTATACTTCATATTTTATATTTCTTAGATTCTTCTTGTTATTCCGAATAGAGACTACGCACAATAACCGGCTCACCACAGCAATTCATCATACCTCGGAACACTTCCACGGATTCACCTGTCAAAAGGTTCTCATAAATACCGTCGGGGAGCGGAACTTGAACGTGAGCTGTCTTTCCTTTGAGGGAGAATATGCCGACAATACTACGCTCATCTTTTTTGTGTGTTGCCACAATTGTCTCCTCCGGCTCAGCTGAAACCTGATAAACACTATCAGTGAATATATCCTCTTTCTTTATCTTTGAAAGCTTGCGAATAAGTTCACTCAAGTCCGTTCCATTCTCGGGCTGCATGTTTACCGTGTCCTTATCGAAAAGGCTGGGTAGATGGCTTGCTCCAAATTCCTGGCCCGCATAGATAAAAGCGATACCCTTTTGGAAGAAGGAAAAGGCAGTAAAATTACGAAGCGCCCGCCTATCGGGGATCAAAAATGAAGCTCTTGTCTGATCGTGATTCTCAAGGAAACGCAGTTTAATATAATTCTCCGGATAGATGTACTCCTGCCTATTTATCGCCTCTGCATAACTGCCAAGATCACCTTTCTTCGTAATGTAATCTGTAAATGCCTGATAAATGTCGTAATCGTAGCTGATATCAAATGCACTGTAAATCTCACCGTCACTATGGGCTGTGATGCCGCGGCTTCTCAAATGAATGAGGAACTCAGGCTCTATCGACTCTGAAAGCCAGATACATCCCGGTCTTACTTCCGCAACCTCTTTCCTGGCTCTCTCCCAAAACTCAATGGGAACGATGGGCGCAACATCACAGCGGAAACCATCAACTATTTCCGCCCAGTATTTTAATGTCTCAATCTGGTAATCCCAAAGTTCCTTATTTGAGTAATCCAAATCTATGATATCCGTCCACTCTCCCACACGGTTTCCAAAGGATCCGTCCTGTTTATGATAAAACCACTCCGGATGCGTAGTAGACAAAACCGAGTCAGGAGAAGTATGATTATAGACCACGTCTATCATACACTTCATGCCCTTTTCGTGTATGGCTTCTACCAGGCTCTTAAAGTCTTCCAAAGTACCGTACTCCGGATTTACAGCTCTGTAATCACTGATCGCATAGGGCGAGCCCAGCTTTCCCTTCCTGTTCTTTACACCAATAGGATGAATGGGCAGCAAATATATGATATCCACTCCAAGATTCTTTATCCTGTCCAGATCACGCTTTACGCCTGCAAAAGTTCCTTCTTCGCTGTAGTTGCGAACAAAGATCTGGTATATCAGCATATTTCTAAGTTTCTTGCTAGTATTCTTTGCCATAACGCTACCTCGCTTTCTTCCAAAGGTTGTCATCATTGAATAAAAGCACCCTGCATGCAGAGTGCTCTATTTTACCTCTCTCCGTGCCGTTCTCCCCAAACACCGGGATTCCAGGAATCCTTCTTGCCGTGGTAATGGGATTCCTTGACTATTCCTTCTTCCTGCTTATCTGAAAACGCTACTCCAAGACGACTTATTCCGGAATCCATCTTGTTATCGATCATATTTACAAGATCATTTATCTTCTCTTCATCATTGTTCTTGTTCATTTTATAGCCCCTGATTCTTTCTGTAAACCGACTTCTCTCTCAGCAAAAGCCCTTCCTGCACCATATCTTTTCTTATGGTGCAGAAATCCTCGTGAAAACCCTTGATTATTTCATTTACTTCTTTTTCACTGTACTTTTTTCCGGCCTCAAAGGACTTTGCTATTTCTTCAAGAACTATTCGTTCCTTCTTAAGCTGAGTAGGAATTGATTTAAGTTTCCCATATTCAAAGAAAGCACCGATAACCTTATTTCTGTAGGCTTCGTCCCTTTCCTTTTGAAGCTCGCTCTCTGAGGTCTTCTCTTTAAGGATCTCAAGTATGCTTACTTCAAAGATATCCTTGTTTATGGAATACATGGTGTAGTATTGGTCCTTGTAAGAATAGACGGCTCCGGCATCCTCCAGCTTTTTTAGGTGGAAAGATACTGTAGCTGAAGTTATGCCAAGTCTTTCCGCAAGCCTTTCCCCATACATATCCTCTTCCATAAGCGACTTTAGGATAGCAAGCCTTGATTTATCTGAAAGACACTTAAAAAAGGAAATTGCTTCCTGATCTGTCATGGCGCTCCTCCCTAAAACAACTCGTCGAACTTGCTGATGATTTCATCCGCAGTCTTAAGCTTGGCCTCTTCGATCATGACTTTTTCCGGATCATCATGCTGCTTCGCCTCTTCGAGAGATCTTCTCCATCCTGAAGGGATCTTCTCAGCCAATTTATGAAACTCAGTCTTGAATCTGTCTACATCACCCCCCGATATCTTTGCCGAGGTGTCGATAAGCGCTGTAAACACTTCAAAAATATTAAAGCTTGCTCTATAAGCCCTTGCTTCATCCGATCTGCCGTCATTTACAAGTTCATCTATCTTGTCCTGTACGCATGAGCGGCTCTGCTCCATGTACTCTTTTAATTCTTTTATCTTGCTGTCCATTAATTACTTCCTAAGATTTCTCCTTCTGTAACAAAATCCATGTGAAACCTGCAGTTATTGGTTCCGCCGAACATTACATTCATTCCAAGTCCTATGTGGAATGTTCCGATCGCATCCTCATCAAGAGAAGCTCCCGAAGCGGTGAATGTAACAGAAGGATTCATGCCGATTCCAAGTTCGGCTACAACATTTGCCCCTTCTTCCTGCTCTGCCAGGAATCCGTTGAATTCCTCGCAATTTGATCCGGTAACCTTACCATCCTTCACTGTTATGATTATATCATCAAATACACCTACTCCTTCAAGAACAAACTTCTTGAAATAAATATTTCCGTTTGTTTTGTCCTCTAAAGGAGCTATATAGACTTCACCGCAGGGGAATGCACCCTCTCCCGCATCAATATTCCACTCTCTTCCGGTAAGATCCATGCTCAGTTCACAGGATTCGCCGGTTTTGATCGTAAGCTTATCAGACTTTATAGATTCTACTTTTTCTTTGCACTCCTTATAAAGCTTATCATAATCTACGTCCAAGGCTTTGATTATATTTTTTTCATACACTTCAAATTCTTCACCTGCAAGATCGGCGTTGATCCTTGAAGGCATAGTGATCTGGATCAGTTTCTCGAACCTACTCATGAAGCCAAACAAGTTCTGAAGAATAGCTCCAAAAACGGGATAATCCGCTCTATCCATCCTCTTAGGAGGCATTCCTGCAGGCTTGTCCATTACATCTATGACAAGAGTGGTGTCCTCATATTCCGAAAACCAATCACTGCTTAGACCACCTTTATTTTCCTTTGTAAGATTTAAAAGATTTTCGTCAGAAAAGACGATGGAATGGTACTTGACCCCTTTTTCGGAAAGAACATTTTCAAATACCGTAAGATCCTGATTTAACTCCTCACACCACAAATTCAAAAGCACAACGTCATCTGCTCCGATGTGCATTGCATCTACCATTTTGCTGATTATCCTTGATTCCATTTTTTATACCTCATAAAAATATTTAATTAGATATTCATCTAATCAGATGAGGATAATTTAGCACTAAGCAATCAAGGCTGTCAATATTTATTTTGTTTTGAAATTAAACAGATGATGCAGTTTTCTCACTAAACGGTCACACTGTGGATAGCAGTAATCCGTACTGTTTCTACTGTTGTCACCAAAGGTTAGTGTATCATGCGCTCCCGACAGTTCCATCAGATAATCCGTCATATTTTTTACAGATGCATTCTTGTTATAGATCTTTATGTATGAATACCCCTTATACTCATCGGAGGGATAGGAAAGGATCTTTAGTTCGTCGTAAATTTCGCTGCTTTTAATCTCCTTTACCAACTGCTCTATCCTTTTTGTTTCATCCACGCACATCATATATACCACAGGATGAGCCTGGGGCCTTTTCTTGTTAAGATAGTTTCGATAAGGTGATTTATGCATCTTTCCGTAGATATCTTTTTCCGCAGCATTCTTCAAGTTGTCGTAATAGATTATGAGAACATCCTCAAGAATAATGGTCGTAAAAATATTAAACCCTCTGTTCCTGATAAAGTCCTCAATATTACAGGCGTGTTCCGCGGAAATAACATAAACCTTTGGATACCTGTTCTCTTTTATGTCATAAAGAATGGCACCATCCATGGCAATTATCGGTAAAGTCGGCCTTATTTCGGGCATTCCCTCGAGAAATCCCGCCGGCGTCCTTAACGTCATGAATGTTAGTTTCATCCCTTTATCAAGCATATTATTTAACATGATCTTGCTGTATGGAGTTATCCCGTCGGATAAGCCGTCCATAGCCCTGTCGAAATCTGCTATAAAGAGCGTCTCCCTATCATATTTGCCGTGGATTGACAGCGAATTAAGCACCAGCCCTACGAATATACCGATAAGAGTATCAAGCACTCTGTTAAGGACGAAAATATACGGATTTTCATCCATAAGGTGAATGACTACTATGCTCAAAAAGACAACGCATGAGAAATACGATGCATTTTTCTGCTTAATAACTACGGTCGTATAAATTATAGGGATAAGTGCAAGTGAAATAACGACATAAAGCAGGAAACTGTCCCCGGGAACAGCAATTTCCTGCTTTATAAGAATATAGATCAATCCGTATATCGCGCCTATCCCGGTTCCGATAGTTCGCTGAATAGCGTTTTTAAGCGAATTATCGGTCCGGTTCTGTATGCACCATAAAACGGCCAGTGCTGAATAAAACGGCGCCCCCTGCTTTCCCCTCAGAAAGTAGATAGCAAAACAAATGAGCACTCCAAGTGCCGATTTAATTATCCGCATTCCTATATGCGGAATATGTATCCTGCTTTTTCCCATATATCAGCCAAAAACACTCCTCACAACCCCGCATAAGATCTCGGCACATTTATCAGCGCCATATTTACCGGAGTCAATGCATATGTCCCTGTTGTCAAAGATTCCGGCATTATCCTTACAATATTTTCTCCTGTAATTCTCGCGGGCCTTATCGACATCCTGTATCATTTCCCGTGCCTTTTTTTCATCCATCCCCAGTATCGAAGTACAGTTTTTAACCCTCTTTTCAACGGGAGCATAAACATAAATATTCAGCACTCGCTCCATATCCTTAAGACAGTAATCACCGCACCTTCCGACAATGATGCAGGACTCTTTGGAAGCCAAATCCTTTATTATGTTTGTCTGAACTTGAAACAGTTCTTCCTGCATGCTCACAGGTCCCATTCCAAGGGGATATCTTCTTTCGGCAAAGAAGCCACCGGCACGTTCTTCCTCGTTACTTATCTCTGAGATGGGAAGTCCCATACGTTTGGCGGTATGCTCAACAATATCTCTGTCATAAAACTCTATTCCCAGCTCCGCAGCCATCTTCTGAGCGATAGTTCTTCCCAAAGCGCCAAACTGTCTGGAAATCGTAATCACATATTTATCCATTGTAGGCCCATCCTGTCTGCTTTTTCTCCTCAGGAAAAGGAGATTTTTTTACTTTTACAGTCAGCTTTCTTTTCTGAATAGTTCTTACGATCATAGAAATCGAAAAATTGATCACAAAATAAATAGCTGCAGCTACACCAAACAGTACAAATACATCGGACACGTTAATAGAATTAAGTCCGTTATACCTATTGGCAGCGGACAGTATCTGCTTGGTTCTCGCCATAAGCTCTATAACAGCCACATTTGCCAGGAAAGAACTGTCCTTGATAGTGGTTATTACCTGGCTCAAGAGCGTTGGAACTATGGCCTTGAATGTCTGTGGCAAAACTATATACCACATGATCTGGAGCATGGAAAATCCCTGGGACCGGCCCGCCTCAATCTGACCGTGAGCGACGGAATTAAGTCCACCCCTTACGATCTCCGCAATAACACCCGAGGTATATAAGATAAGTGCCACAGTAGCCTTAAACAGTAGTTTGTTATTAACCGAGGACAAGCCAAACATGGGCCTGTCTACAAACCCCGGTGTGGGGCAAAATACAACGCATATAAAGATCCAGAACAATAGCGGTGTGTTCCTGAACACCTCTATGTATGTTACCGATATTGCCTTCAGTATTCCCGTTTTTTTGCTTGTACTGTAATTTCTCATCAGTGCCAGCACAGTTCCGATGGCTATACTGAAAAGCACTGCTGCGGCTGATATGATCAGGGTAAAAAGCACTCCTTGAAGTATGAATTTTATTATTGCCGGATTTTTCAGCATTGAGAGACTGCCGTCCAATGTACTCATATCATGCCTCCTTCGCAGTGCTGTTTTGGAATACTTTTTGCTCCCTCTTCTTTAATGAGGTCTCCCACATAGATGCAAAAGACGAAAGAGGGAAACAGATAATGAAGAAGATCACGCCACATACGATATATGCGGGTGCATAGGATCCACCGGTATTTTCTCCGGTAACAAAACTGTATGTAAGAGATAAAAGGTCTGCGCCACCCACTATATACAAGCAAGAAGTATTTTTGATCATGTTTACGATCACGTTAGTCATGGGTGGCAGGATCACTTTTATGCTCTGAGGGATTACAATGTAAAACATCTGTCCCGCATATCCGAATCCCTGGGACTGAGCTGCCTCAAACTGCCCCTTGGGCACCGACTCTATTCCGGCTCTTATAACTTCTGCCATATAAGCTCCGGTATAAATGCCGAGTGCGAGACAGCCCGTCACAATGATTCCGGGACTATGTCCCGAAAAAGCAAGGGCATAGTATAAAAAACACATCTGTAAAAGGACCGGCGTATTCTGTATCACTTCAACATATACCCTGCTTATACTCTTCAGGATCTTTTTGTTACTTGTCGCCATGAGTCCAAACAAGATTCCAAGTATAAGGGCTATCAAAAGGGCAAATACAGCTGTTTTAAGAGTATTACCAAGTCCAAGAAGGAATGTTCCCCTATAGATCCATATTTTGTTCCATGCTCTGGGTGAAAAGAATCCAGACATCGCCGGTCCTCCGCTACTTAATATTAATCAAGTCCGTTTTCTGAAATAAGCTTATCAATAGTACCGTTCTCAAAGCTTTCGGTCACGAGTTCCTCTGCTACAAGTGAAAGTCCCGATCCCTTCGTGGTTGCAATACCGTAATTCTGAGGTGAGAACTCTGCATCAATATAAGATCTTCCCTCTGTTCTATAGATGGCAAGTATGGACTTATCTACGCAGAAAGCATCAACTTCGCCGGCACTGAGTGCGGTAGAGATCGTAGGATAATCATCATACTGCTGGAACTTAACTCCCTCGCTCCAGGTAGCGGGATCAAAGCTCTCTTCGTCGAATGCTTCGCCATTAATAAGACCTTTCTCGATCATCGCCTTTACAAGAGCCTTAGCTGATGTTGAACCGGATGAAACGCCTACAGTAGAACCAACAAGATCATCAAGTGACTTGATGCCTTTTGCATCTTCTACAAGAACGCTTACATAATCCGTGTAGTACGGAGTGGTGAAATCCCAGCTCTGTTTTCTTTCTTCGGTGATGGTGAATGTAGCCAGTACACAATCAATATCTCCTGAATCAAGAAGCTCTGTTCTTGTTGCTGCAGTTACTGCTGTAAACTCCACATCAACTCCAAGCTTTTCGGCTAATGCCTTTGCAAGTTCAATCTCCATTCCGGTGTACTCGCCGGTCAACGGGTCCTCATAGCCAAATCCAACCACGGCATTCTTTACACCGACCTTCAGAACACCTCTGTCGATGATCTTCTGAACATCTTCTGCTACTGCCTCTTCGGTAACAACCTCTTCTGCCGGCTTTTCTTCTGTAACCGTTTCCTTGGGTTCAGGCTTAGCCTCAGAGACTTGTGCGGTCTGGGAAGTACTTCCGCACGCCACCAGCATGGCTCCCATTATTCCTGCTGCCAGTACACTAAATAATCTTTTTTTCATAATCTTTTCCTCCCGGTTTAGTATATAGACAATACGAAAACGAGTTCCGTACGTTGTCATCTCATCTGATTATCTTTCCCAAAAACTGTTTAACTCTTTCGCTCTCAGGATTGGTAAAGAAATGCTCCGGCGTTCCGGATTCTATGATCTGTCCGTCTTCCATGAAGATCACTCTGTCCGCAACCTGTCTCGCAAATCCCATCTCATGTGTTACAACAACCATAGTGATATTCTCTTTGGCCAGTTTGATCATTACATCTAGTACTTCCTGAATCGTCTCGGGATCAAGGGCTGATGTCGGCTCATCAAACAGTATGATCTTACTCTGAGAACAAAGAGCTCTGGCAATGGCTATTCTTTGCTGTTGCCCGCCTGAAAGAGTTGTTGGATATACATTCGCCTTATCCTTAAGTCCAACGATCTCAAGATAATGGTATGCCAGTTCTTCAGCCTCTTTCTTGGATTTATGATGAAGCTTCATGGGTGCAAGAGTAAGATTCCTAAGAACAGTCATGTGCGGGTAAAGATTAAACTGCTGAAACACCATGGATGTACTATTTCTAACCACTCTTGTCTTGTTCTTCGAAGTAAGTTCAACACCATCAATATAAACATGACCGCTACTGGGGGTCTCCAGAAAATTCATACAGCGAACCGTAGTAGATTTTCCCGATCCCGAAGGACCTATAATAACAAGTTTTTCACCCTCTTCAACCTCAAGATTCACATCTTTTAACACATGAAGATCACCAAAGTTTTTATTTACATTTTCAAGCCTGATCATCGACATAATATGTTTTCCTTTCAAATAGCAAAGGCGTTCCGGTATAACCCGAAACGCCCTTGTTTCATTGAGATACTATAGGATTATTGTAATGAAAAGAATAAAACTAAGGCGCTCAGAATCACTGTGTGACTCAAAGCGCCTTTGCTTGTATACAAGTATACAGATTGTATTTAACTTTACAATTGCCACTTTATACAAAAAAATTGTAGCAATTTTCTATTCTTGTCACTATTTTTGCCAAAAGATCAGATCTTTATCTTCGTCCATTTTCCCTGCTTAAATCTTACTGATCCAAATATAAATCTGGATACCTGGTCTGCAAGGATTCCCATCCAGACGCCATTGATACCAAGGCCTAATGTATAACCGAAGACATATGAAAACGCGGTTCTGATAACTGTTACGCTGATGATGGATGCAAGAGCGGTATAACCCGTATCTCCTGCCCCTCGCAGACATCCCATGTATATAACCTGAGAAACCTGGAATACAACAACAACGATGATTATCCTTGTTATATCAACGCCAATCTTAACGATCTCCGGCTCCTCAAAGAAGGCGGACATAAGAGGTCTTCCGCCAAAGAAATACAACAGTGAAAGTACCACGGAAATGCTGAGGCCAACGATCCTGCATGTACGACCGTACTCCTTTGCAAGAGCTTCATCACGCTGCCCAAGACTTCTTCCGATAAGGGCAACCGCCGTGGCCTGAAGGCCATCACCGAAGGAGAATGACAGTCCCATGATGTTCATTCCGACCTGATGAGCCGCCATGGACGCAGTACCCATCTTTGCCGCCATGATAGATGTTGCCATGAATCCCACTCTCATCAGCATCTGCTCAAAGAAAACGGAATATCCGACTTTTACAAGGGATTTAAAGGCATCAAGACCGGGCATGATCTTGTTCTTAAAGATATACGGAATGCTGACAAAACAGTCCTTCTTAAACAAGGACTGAGTACTCATAATGCTGGCAACAACGGTTCCGAGGACCGTAGCCAGTGCTGCTCCTTTAACCCCAAGAGCCGGGAAGCCCAGCTTTCCGCCGATCAAAAGATAGTTAAAGATAACGTTTACGATATTGGAAGTCAGGTTGGTGCGCATGGTGATCTTTGTATTTCCCGCGCCCCGCTGGGCGGCATTGACGACCATCTGAATGCAGGAAAACAACATGCAGCCCATCACGATCCGGTAATAGGCGCTTGACGGTTCGAGCGTCTCCGGCGTTGCGCCGCAGGCGCGCATGATCGGCGCGGCGAACAGCGCGAGCAGGAGCCCCATTGCCGCCGAGAGCAAAGCCGCCAGAGTAATCGCCGTCAGCGCCA